>ERZ857998.64-NODE-64-length-156169-cov-8.096839_pt1 | contig 156169 bp, 159 predicted proteins | sample MGYA00519954_ERZ857998 | MGnify/ENA primary metagenome ERZ857998 (study PRJEB31778, sample SAMEA3449424) | human gut metagenome | biome: human gut; feature: human-associated habitat; material: faeces | place: United Kingdom | collected 2010/2012 ...
TTTCTAGTTAGCATTTATTACTCTCAGAAGTAAATTTTCCGAGTTTCCTATCAATTTGGAGCAAGTGATGGGAATCGAACCCACGTCTCAGCCTTGGCAAGGCCACGTACTAGCCGTTGTACTACACCTGCATAAATATGCTACTATAATAGCATATTTATTTAATATATTCAATAATATTTTCAATATTTATCTCAAAAACTTCTTCGCTATCCCTTCTTTTTAATTCTATAATGTTTTCTACCGCTTTTCTTCCTACAACAATTCGAATTGGTATTCCTATTAAATCGATATCATTTAATTTTACTCCCATTCTTTCATCTCTATCATCAAGTAATGGTTCTATACCTTTATCAATTAAGTTGTCATATATCTTATTTGCCAATTCTACTTGCAATGTATCTTTTGTATTAGCAATTATTATAGCACATTTAAAAGGTGCTACTTCAATTGGCCATATTATTCCTTTATCATCATTATTTTGCTCTACTATAGCTGCCATACATCTACCTAATCCAATTCCATAAGAACCCATTACAACTGGCTTTAATTGGTTTAATTCATCTGTATAATTCAAATTTAGTGCTTCTGAATATTTTGTACCTAGCTTAAATGTATTGCCTATTTCTATGCCTTTTTTGAAATATAACTTTCCACCGCAATTTGGGCATATATCATTTTCTTTTACATTTATTATATCTGATACAATATCATAATTGATATCTTTTATATTTGCATTTATATAATGATATCCCATCTTATTTGCTCCACAACAGAAATTTTTCATATTAAGTATTTCATCATCTATTACTATTTTTGCATTTAATTTAATTGGTCCTGTATATCCAGGTATTGCATTTGAAGTTTTTATTAATTCATCATTCGCAAATGATATTTCTTTTGCATTCAATAATTTCTTAGCTTTAACTTCGTTTAATTCTTTGTCCCCTCTTATAAAGAAAACAACTAACTCATTATCTACATTCATTAATAATGCTTTGACTGATTTTTCTACATTTATATTTAAATAATTACATACATCTTCTATTGTTTCTTTATTTTCAGTATTAACTAATTCTATGTCTTTTTCTATCTCATCAGAACAATTATTTGCAATATGTTTAGTAACTTCTATATTAGATGCAAAATTACATTTATCGCACAATACGAGTGTATCTTCTCCAATATCAGTTTCAGCTTGGAATTCTTCTGATAGCAAGCCACCCATAACTCCTGTATCAGCTTTTACTATTCTGTATTTCAAGTGCATTCTATCAAATGCATTTTTATATGCATCAAACATTTTTTTATATGATATATCCAAACCCTCTAAATTTTTATCAAATGAATATGCATCTTTCATTACAAATTCTCTTACTCTTATAAGTCCATACCTAGGTCTTGGTTCATCTCTAAATTTAGTTTGAAATTGGTAAAGAGAATATGGCATATCTTTGTATGATTTAATATTTGATAAACTCGCAATTGTAAACATTTCTTCGTGAGTAGGTCCTAAAATATAATCTCTATTAAATCTATCTTTTAAAGAAAATACATCACTGCCAAAATTATCAACTCTCCCAGAAGTTGCATACACCTCCTTTGGAATCAAAACTGGCATACATAATTCAAGTGCACCTGTTTTATTCATTTCTTCTCTTATAATTTGTTCTATATTTTTAATTACTTTGTATCCAAGTGGCAAATACATATAAACACCTGCTGAACTTTTTTTAATCATTCCGCTTCTTACTAATAGATTACCACTTTTTGCTTCTTCATCTTTTATATCTTCTCTAACTGTAAAAAAATAATTGTTTTTTAATTTCATATTCTCACTTCCACATCTTGTATTATAACAAAAAAAATAGACAGATACTAGTCTATTTTTCCTTTAAAAACCTTTTCATAGTAGTTATTTTCAAGAATTAAGTTTGATATTTTGAATTGATTATCAACTAAATTATTAATTTTATTTATATATTTTGTATTTATAGGACTTCCATCTTTTACTATTATTTCATCTGTTACCGAATCGTATTTAACAGTATCTGTAATAAAGCTTCTATTGGCAAATACTACTAAGCCCTCACTATCTGATAGTAAATCCTGACCCATTATAAACCTTGAATCATATTCTATACCAAACAAATTTAGCATTGTAGGAAGTACGTCAGGATTTGAACCAACCTTATTAACTATTACTTTTTTATCCATTTTGTTATTCCATATTATCAAATCTGATTTATATAATTCGAAGTCATCATCTCTATTTATGGTCGATACTTCATTAATTTGATCATTCGATAATCCATATGGATAATGATCAGGTGTTATTATAATAACTGTATCATCTAATTTATTTGCTTCTTCTAATCTTTTAATTAGTAGTTCTACTGCCTTATCAAGTTCTATATTACTTGCTATATATCCTTTTATTCTATCTGAATAAGGCAAATCTTTTACTAAATCCCAATTTTTTTGAACAATTTTATTATTGGCTTTTATATAACTCATATGTCCACTTAATGTAATATAATATGCAAAAAATGGATTAGTTGAATTTATAAAATCTTCAGTTGTTATGTCAACCATATCATAATCACTTTCATGAAATGAATTGCATGGTAAGTTTAATCCATATTCACATGCCTTAAAATTTTTGTATCCTAATGCATCAAAGTATTTTTTTCTATTATAATAATCTCCATTATAGTTATGGAAAATATATTGGTTATAACCGCTAAAACTATTTATAAATAAGTAAGGACTGTAAACATCTTTTTCTGCATAAAGTGTAAGAGTATCCCCTCTGCTTGAAATTAAAGACCATTCTGTTCTAAATTCTCCATCTGCTGTACTTGCAGGATATAAAGGTGCATAATAGTTTTTAAAATCAAATCCACTAGAAGCAAGTTTATACAAAGTTGGTGTAAGTTCTTCACTTATTGCAATCGGATCTAGTGATTCTGCTAAGAAAAATACAACATTTTTTCCTTTAAATAAACCAGTATATTCATTTTTCTTAGTTCCTTTCAAAGATTCAAAATACTTATGCATAGAAGCTATAGTTTCATCATCTTCATTAGAAATTAAATCATCAAAATTAATATCAAGTATATTATAAAATTCTTTAGTAACGCTTGAGTCTGGCTCAGTGTTATCTATTATTATTTCAACTTTTTTGTCTGCTAAACCAAATATAATTCGATTTAAATCTAATCCCATTGTCGTTAATAAACCAAATTTTTTTGCAGATAATATTGGAGCATGAGTATTAAAAAATAAATTATAAGATGAATATATTGCTTTTTTATCTTTATTTATATAATAAAATCCGACACAAATTGCAAAGATAAATGCAAGAACACCTATGCATTTTGAATACAACGAATTTTTTGAAAAATCAAACTCTCTGTTTTTTAATAAAAAATATATAATTAAAGGTACAAATAAACATAGGAAATTATATAAACTTCCAAATATTGTAGATATAATAGTTCTCCAAAATTCTAAAACTTGACCTCCATTAGTCATGGAATAAATTGAAAATACACCATTGTATACTTTAAAATAAACCATTTGAGCAAAGAATATGAAAAACATTAGTAATAATATTATAGTAGAAATTCTTCTATTTAACTTTTCACTAAAAAGTGTTGTAAATAAGTATATAAGTAATGATGATGGGATACAAAAAAATAACATTTGTATAAAATCTCCATCTATTATATTTTTGAATATTGTCATTTTATATATGCATTCAAAGAAAATTACCGTAAATATCCAAAATACTATAAGTTGTATCTTTTTTCTATTCACAATAGCCACCTGCCTTTTAAATACAATTTAACATTATACTTCTATTCTATCATGAATTCAAGAAAATTTGACATTTTTTTGCAAATATGTATAATAAGTTTGCATAAAGAAATGGAGGAATATCTTATGTCAGGAACAAAAAGTACTAGATTAACACCTAAATTATATGCAAAATTACAAGGTGATTCTACTAATAATATTAAAGTTACAATGGAAACAATAGAAAGTTTAAGAACAGAACATAAATTAATTGAAGATGATATAAATAATAAAAAAGCAGCAATAAATAAATTAAAAGAAGAAATAGAAAATGATAAGAGAATCAATAGAGGTATAGCAATTGATTTAAGAAATAAACAACGTTGTGTAAGTGTGGAAGTAAGCTTTTTAAACAAACTTAATGCTGCTATTAAAAAAGATGGTTCAAAATATACAACATCTGTGAATTACAAAAAAAGATATGTTAAAACTTCTAGAAATAAAAGCATATTTAGTTAATAATATAAAACCTTATAAATTAGTTATAAGGTTTTTATATATAATTATTTATTAAAACTATTTTAATAAACTTTTTGTTATAAATTTGGCTTATTCTCATTCTAATAGTTTACTGTCAAACATAATTTTATATTCTTTCTTTCATAGAAATATTTTTAAAATAATAACGCACCCATAATTTTATACTTCAATAATTGTTTTGTTGACGCTTATATTAGTTTTTATTATTGATTTAGTTATTTAGTTTTAAATTATATGGATCACTACTTGTTCCATTGCCACTATCTATAAGGACATTAGATTTTAGATATAAGGTAGGAAAAATAGAATGTGTTTCAGATGCATTAGCGTTTTGTATACTTCCAATTTCACTTACTACCCAAACATAAAGAGCCGTATATAAATTAGGAATAGATGATATTATTCTTATATCGCTTTTCTGATATATCCAGTTATTATTTTTACATACATATGCATTTGAACTATCTTGTGTTTGCATATTTGTTTCACAAATGTTCTCGCCACTTGCGTATGCCCAATCTGTCGCATATGGTAGTCCAATGTATCCAGTCCAAGTAGTTGTTCTTATTATTGTATCATTGCAAGGACTTCCACCATAACATATCTTTCCATTCAATCTTCCTCTTTCTGCTTTATAAAACTTAATCGTATCTGTTGTAGTTTCATATTCTATTGCACCTGTATTCCATGTATGATTATCTATTAATGATTTTGCAGTTTCATCTAATGTATTTGTTGGACATGTTGTTGTTTTATTACTTTGCCTATTATACCCCCTCCCTATTGTTTGTCAAAAGAACATATGTTCTTTTTTTAAAAAAATAAAACCCTTAATTAAGGGTTAATTATTATATTGGAGGGCCTAGTCGGATTTGAACCAACGCTCGGGGAGTTGCAGTCCCATGCCTTACCACTTGGCTATAGGCCCATCGACATTATGATTATAGCATAATATTTATTATTATTTCAATAATTTATTATAATTAATGCAAAAAAAGAAATAACGTTACTAAAAAGTATCGTTATTTTAATATTATTTTATATGATATATTTCTTATAGAAAATTCTATATATATATTTGTTGCATCTTTAATTTCTTCATTTACTGCTAAATAAACATTATTTAAATTATAATTTGTAGGTGTAATATTTTCTATTTTTTCATTGTGAGTTATTTCTTTATATACATATGAAATTGTAGCGTATTTATTTAGGAATTCATTAAAGTCAGTTATAAATGAAATATTTTTATCTTTTATAAATTCATAGGTTAATTTTAAAACTAATCCATTAGTGTTTACTATTGTTTTTTCCTTTTCGTCTATTGTGCAAGTATAATAGTCTTTTATGTCATATTCTTTTATTTCTAATGTAGTATTTAATAATAATGTTTTATTAAGATTTATTATTTCACCTATTTTTATATTTTCTTTTTTTATATCATTATCTAAATTCATAGGCATTATATCTATTCTTTTATAGTTTAATATCTTTGAAGTAGGATCATCTGTATACCTAATATTCATATTATTAGTTATATCTTCATCATCTACTATAAATACTGCAATATATTTTTTTTCTTCATTAAAAAGAAGTGCTTGTGAATCATATCCAATTCCTATATCTATGAATGAATTATAATTTGAGGTGTTTGGTGAGTATATGTGATTATTTGATTCTAGTGTTAAACTATTTAAATTAATTGAACTCTTTTTTTGTTTGTTGTTTTTTAAATAAAATTCAATAATCAAGTAACTTTTATTCTCTTTTAATTTTAAATTACCATTATAATTGTATTTTGTAGTATATGAAGATTTTATAGACATATCAAAATTATTTAGTTTTATAATTTCTCCTTGTTGAAAATGCTTATTATTTACTATATTTCTAATTATGAAACTACCTGGTATTACAATTATCATTAAAAATAATATTATAATTATCATTGCTTTATTTTCTATGTAAAATGATTTAAAATCTTCTTTTTTTATTTGAAGATTTCTACTTATTTTATCAAAATCAATTCCTGATGTTATTTCAATTTCTTCATTATCTGTCACTTCTATTTGTAGTTCTTGTAAATCCTCTCCAAAGTGGAATTTTTTTATATCAAATCCAACTGCTCTAATTGCAATTAGTACTATAAATATAATTTGTATTATTAGTGCAATTAAACTTATATCTCTGTAAATTCTAGATAATTGTGGAGATAAACCTTCTATATAAATTGTTGATATAACCATTCCTGCTATAATCAAAAAGATTATGAAAAGAATATAGTATATAATAATTATTATATATAATAATTTGGGTTTATCTTTCTGTTTTAATAAAATAAATATTATTATAGAGAGTGTTATTATTAAAATACTACTTATAAATAGAAATAGTGGTAAGTAGTTTGATGATATATATTCTGCACTAGAAACTTGTCTAGTGGTAACATATTCATTAAAAAAATTAAATATTATGTTGGCTCTATTTACAATATATATTGATAATACTAGCATAACAAAATGTATTAATTTAAAATGTTTGATTAAAAAAGCATATGGTTTTCTAATAATCATAATTACCCTCCATATTTTATATTGAAATTATACTATATTTTTGTATAAAAAAAAAGATATATGTTAATCTTTATTGTTCAAGCTATATTTCTTTTTTTCGTTCATCATATACTGTGTAATTTTAGTTTCTATTTCACTTAATGAATCTTTTGATAGGTTTGAAATAACAGCAAATTCTTTTACTGTATCTATCATTATTTTACCCCATAATATACCTGAATTAACTTTTAAATCATTAAACATGTCTGGTGTTATTGCGTAGAAAAAATATCCAAAAAACAAACGTTTTCTTGCAAATACTAATCTTTCGCTAGTAAGTGCAATTACAAAAGTATTTGGTATTGCTATTGAATGAGCATTTTTTTGACCCGCAAAAATATAAATTACTTTTTCTCCTGGGTTTAAATGTTTTTCTAAGACTTTACAATGTTCTTTTAATCTAAATGCTATAGTTGAAGGGTATTTTTTTTTAAATTTTAATACTTCGTTATACATATTTATCACCTCTATATTCCATTTTCACTTAAAAAGCTTATAAGTGTTCCTTTATCCATACTTTCCATTTTATAATCTATGATATTACCTTTTTCTACAATTAACGTAGTTGGAGTAAACCATTCTTCATTAAATATTTTATTTGAATTATCAAACTTTTCCCATTCTTCTTCAGTATTTATTAAATCTGTATTTAGATAGTATGGTTTTATATTTTTATCTTTTGCAACCTCATCTAATACTTTTGAATAGTTATCGCAAGCATTATTTCCAGTTCTTCCTATATAAATAACTATTTTTTCATTTGATTTAATTAAAGATAAATATTTATTTAAATTAATTTTAACAAATGAATTTATTTCTGATGAACTGTTTGAATTGTCAATAAATTTTTTTAATGCCGAATACTCTTTATATCCACTAATTCCATTAACCTCTTTACCACTAGATATTGATAATAACATTGGGGCTTGCCAATTTGAATTGAAAACAGAATTACTATTATTTAGTTTTTCTTTATCTTTTTCGCTCAAATTTCCTACATTTAATTCTAATATTTCTATTTTGTACTCATTTTGTAATTTTGATAGTTTTGTTCTAAGTAAATCACAATAAGTGCATTTATTTGTTGTTACAAATACATAATTCATTTCTTTTTTATCATAAAGTTCTATATATTTATCAATGCTAATTTTCTTGAAGGATGTTGTATCCTTTTTATCCCTTAAAATAAGCATCAAAGGAATATATATAATCGTTATAACTATCAAAATCATTGTTACAATCGTTAGCATTTTTTTATTTATTGTGATTTTTTCATCAGAGATCTCATCATCCAATGATTTATTATTTTGTTTTGATATTTTCTTTACTTTATTCTTTATTTTTGCAATTAAATCTTTTAACTTGTTATTATTTTTTATATCTTTTATTATTTCTTGTTTTTTTTCGGTATTTTTTGGTAAAGTTTGATTTTTTAATTCTGTTATATTTTCTGTTGATTCTTTAATAACTTGTGGCTCAGCGGTATTTATATCATTAGTTTCTTTTTCTATTATTTTTTTAGAATTATTGATTTTACTGTCAACTTGTGTAAATTTCTTATTACTTTCATTAATATTTTTAATTTTTTTATTGTTCTTATTATTTTTTACTGTTTTTGACTTATTATTTACAGTTTTACTGTTTTTCTTTTTTTTATTATAAGAAGTTGTTTTTTTCTTTGACTTTTTCTTTGTATTTGACTTAGCCATACTTTTCACACTCCACAAGTTTCAATATATTTATTATAGTTTATTTATATGTTTTAGTCAATTCAATATGAATTAATTAGTATTAGCACTTTAATAAAGTTTACATATATTATTACAGATATCATGACATCAAAAAATAGAGGTGAAAAATGAAAAATATTGTTACATTAGATAATATTGATGTTGGTGGGGTATGTATAGTTTACGATATATTATTCGAAGGCAACAAAAGATCAAGAATTTTTGATTTAGGAATAATTCCTAACACAAGGATAGAAGTATTGTATAAAAGTCCATTTAAAAACCCTACTGCATATTATATAAGAGGCACTACTCTTGCTCTTAGAAACGAGGATGCAAAAAAAATATTAGTTTATGAGGTGGAAAATGGGATTGACTAAAAAATCTATGGGATTTAATCTTAAAGAAAGGGAAGTTTATAAGGACAATGAAAGTGACATTATTATTGCTCTTATGGGAAATCCCAATGTTGGCAAAAGCACAATATTTAATGCATTAACTGGGCTAAATCAGCATACTGGTAACTGGACAGGTAAAACAGTTGCTAAAGCGATTGGAAAGTTTAATTATAATGATGAGGATTTTATTTTGGTTGATTTGCCTGGTACTTATTCGCTATCTTCTGATTCGAAAGAAGAAGAAATTGCTAGAGATTTCATTTGTTATTCAAAGCCAATGGTGACAGTTGTTGTTGTAGATGCAACTTCTCTTGAGAGAAATCTCAATCTTGTACTTCAAATAACAGAATTAACTAACAATGTAGTACTGTGTGTTAATTTAATTGATGAGGCAGAAAAGAAAAATATTTGTATAGATATAGAAGCTCTTGAAAAAGAATTAAATATACCCGTTATTAAAACTAGTGCTAGATCTAATAATGGTCTTGATAAGTTAGTTAAGTGTATATATAAATATAGTATATATAATACTATTTTACCTAATAGAATAAAATACAATGATGAAATTGAAAATTCTATAAGTGTAATTAAAAGTTATTTAGATAAAATTTTTGAAAATATTAATACAAGATGGTTAAGTATTAAGTTCCTTAGTGATGATAAAATTTATGAATCTTTAAAAGAGAATTTAAATTACGATATATATGAAGATAAAACTTTGTTAGCAACAATTGAAAACGAGAAGAGTAAGTTTATTGATATTAAAAAGGAAATTATTAAAAAATTAGTATTAGAATCAGAACGAATATATATTAAATCTGTGACAATAAATAATGTGAATTATAATAAAAGAGATAGGAAAATAGATAAAATATTAACTTCTAAGTTAACTGGTATTCCTATAATGTTGTTACTATTTGGTTTTATTTTCTGGTTAACTATTGTAGGGGCTAACTATCCATCTGAGTTATTATCTAATGTTTTATTTAAATTTGAAAGTATTTTGTATAATGTGCTCTCTTATTTAAATATTCCTATTTGGATAAAAGATCCAGTAGTGTACGGAATATATAGAACTCTTGCTTGGGTAATATCTGTTATGTTACCTCCTATGGCTATATTTTTTCCACTATTTACATTACTTGAGGATTCTGGATATTTACCAAGAATTGCATTCAATATGGATAATTTATTTAATAAGTGTTCATCTAATGGTAAGCAATCACTTACAATGTGTATGGGATTTGGTTGTAATGCTTGTGGTGTTGTAGGAAGCAGAATAATAGATTCTAAAAGAGAAAGATTAATTGCAATATTAACAAATAATTTTGTACCATGTAATGGAAGATTTCCTACTTTAATTACTCTTATAGCAATATTCTTTACTACTAGTACTATAACTTCTTCATTATTACTTGTATTATTAATTATGCTAGGCATTATTGCTACTTTATTAGTGTCTAAATTATTATCAAAAACTATATTAAAAGGAATGCCATCATATTTTATATTAGAACTTCCTCCATATAGAAAACCACAAATAGGAAAAGTAATAGTTAGATCAATATTTGACAGAACTTTATATGTTCTTGGAAGAGCAATTGTTGTTGCAGCGCCTATGGGGCTTGTTATATGGCTCTTATCAAACATATCAATTAATGGAATAAGCATGCTTAAAAACATATCTGATTTTTTAAATCCTTTTGCAAATATTTTTGGATTAGATGGGGTTATAATGCTTTCATTTATTCTAGGGTTTCCTGCAAATGAGATAGTTATTCCTATAGCAATAATGACATATATGCAAGAATCTATGTTAACAAGTTTAGATATAAGTTCTTTAAAACTTCTTTTAATAGATAACGGCTGGACTATAATAACAGCACTTTCAACTATGATATTTTGTTTATTTCACTTTCCTTGTGGAACAACTTGTTTAACAATTAAAAAGGAATCTGGTAGTATTAAATGGATGATTTTATCTATTATTCTTCCGACGATAATCGGTTTAACATTATGTTTTATTATAAATATTCTTTCTTATATTATATAAACTAGCTTGGCTAGTTTTTTTCATTGTTTAAAATATCTTTTCTAAGTTTAATAACTTCATCTTTTAGTTTTAGTATTTCTTGTTCTAGTGTTTCTAGTTCTCTTCCATGTTTTATACTTGATTTCTGTGCCTTATTTTGTTTTAGTGTTGAACCTTGTGCATTTATAGTTAGTATTACTTGACCTAAAAGCTCAAAGAAATTTCCTAATGAATTTTGTTCATTTAGTGTGAGTGAAGGAGCAATTGCAAAACCAGCCAAAGATGCAATAAATGTAAATTCGTATGAATTAAGAGAAAAAAGCCAACTTGAAAATGAGTTGAAATCTTGACTCATAAATTTTTCAAATTCGCTTTTATCCATTTTATCACCAATAAATTTTATGTATAATAATCATTTTATATTATTTATTGCATCTTTTATTACTTGTATTGAATGAGTTAATTTTTTTTCTTCTTCTTTATTTAAAGTAACATATATTTTTTCTTTTACACCTTCATTATTAAGTATTGCTGGAAGACCAATAAACACATCATTTTCTTTATCGTAATTAGAAACTGTTATTATGGTGTTTTCTCCACCTAATATTGCATTTGTTATTCTTACTAAGCACATACCTATACCATATTAAGTAGCGCCTTTTTTCTCTATTATTTTATATGCAGCTTCTTTTACTTCAATGGCAATATTATTCATTTCTTCTTTACTTAAAAAATCACTTATGCTTTGTGAACCAATTGTGACTGAACTCCAAGGTACAAATTCAGAATCTCCATGTTCACCAATCACATATCCATGCACATTTTTTGGATTTATACCAAGTTTTTCACCAACTAAAAATCTTAATCTTGATGTATCTAAACTTGTTCCTGAGCCGATTACTTTATTCGGTTTAGCATTTGAATATTTGAACGTTAAATATGTCATTACATCAAGTGGATTAGTTGCAACTAGAAATATGCCATCAAATCCAGATGACACCACATCACTAACAATATCCTTGAAAATTACACTATTTTTGTTAATTAAGTCCATTCTTGTTTCACCTGGCAATTGATTTGCTCCTGCTGCTATGCATACTATTTTTGCGTCTTTACAATCGTTATAACTACCTACTTTAATATTTATTTTAGAAGGTGCAAAAGCAAGGCAGTGATTTAAATCCATTACTTCTCCTTCTATTTTATCTTTATTTAAATCTATTAACACAAGTTCATTAACATAAGTTCTTTGATTTAAAAGAGCATATGCATAACTCATACCTACATTACCACATCCAATTATCACAACTTTATTATTCATATTTACCTCCATTTATAGTATTTCATAGCAACTATATATTAAACATGCTTTATAAAACTATTTTTCTTTTAGTAGTTATGCGTTTAATATCAAATATAATAAAAACCCTTACTATACTAAGGGTTATTTTACTCATGGCAGGGTATATTAGAATTTAAAAATACACCTGCGTAATCCAAACCAACCTAACACTAATACTTCCACCCCAGTTTGTCGCATTACTTTTAACAGCGCATAGATTTATATAAGTGAATACATTTTTTGTTTTTTTCTACAAAAGGATACACAATCCGACAATAACATGAATACAATTTTTGTTATATTCGACATAATTAGACAATTATATAGATAACTCTACTATCTATATTTTTATTTTATTCCAATTTTCTTTTTGCAATATGAACCCAATCTTATGCTTTATCGGCTTGTGAAACAAAATCTCCTACTTATTGCATTAATATTAGAAATATATTTTAAATACAATCACATTTATTAATCACTTAAATTATTTTATAAGGAGCCGTTCGGCTTAAAACCTAGCATAAGATTGCCTATTGCAAAAAGTTTTCTCGGTATAACATTACTTATAATATGGTTCTTTTGAAATTATTTTTGAACAAACACTATTATTTTTTAATGTATATTCATTAGGACAGATATATTCAAACATTATATCTTTAGTAGTAATTTTCTCACAAGTATTGTCATTAACATAATTAAAACCATTAGGGCAAGTTATTTTAAAACCAGCATCATATGAGTCTTCCTTTTCACATCTACCATTGCTAATTTTAAATCCATCGGCACAATATTGATGTATTTCAAATGTTTTTTTAAATTCTTCTACACATTTACCATTAATTGCTGGGTCTTTAGGACAGCGATAGTCTTTTCTAACAATATCATATGGTGCATCAATTTCAATTCTAAATAGACAATAATCATCAAAAATTGGAGTGTAATATAATGGACACTCTTCTCTTTCGATTACTTCATGTGAAATAGTAACATATTTATTTGAAGCATTTCTATAGTATGTCAGTATAACTTCTTTATCTTTTCTTATATAAGTGCAATCTAAAAAATATACATTGAATTTTGAATCTAATGAACTAGCAATATCACATGTTCCATTTGCTCTTAATTCTACACCAGACCTATAATTATCATTTGAATGAATAAATATTCCTACCATTGAACCAGTATATTTTTTTCATTTTTTGATATAAGTAAGAATATTAAAAAAGAAATTGTTAATACTATTATAATACAATACATATTAAATATTTTTTCTTTATAGTCATAGTACACCACCTTTAATTAACCACCAAAAATCATTCCTAAAAAAATAATTAGTAAATATATTACTGCTATTATTAAAAACCAATGTCTTTGGTCTCTGCCACAATACTTACACACAACAGCATCTTCCCTTATTAACTCTTTGCAAAATCTACACTCTCTCATACATACCTCACTACTTTTCATAATCATTTTAATTTTATCATGGGATATGTCAAAAATCAACGATGTATCGTTTAATGATTGGTCGTTATCATTTTTATAATTATATTGATAGGAAGTGATTATATGCAGATAGCAGATGCAGTCAAAGAACGAATTATCGATTTATGTCATGACAATAATATTAGTATAAATAAACTTGCTGTTATGAGTGGACAAACTCAATCTACATTACAATCACTTATAGATGGTAAAAGTAAAAAACCTAAACTATTAACATTAGTTAGAGTGTGTGATAGTTTAAATATCACATTAAAAGAATTTTTTGATAATGATTTATTTAATAATATAGATACTGAATTGTAATAATTAAAAACGATAGTCAATATTTAATGACTATCGTTTTTATAGTTTAAATCTAATTTTATATATACAACAAACCCACCAACATAGTAGTAAAAGTTCGTTTTATTTTCTAATGGCAGGGGTAGAGAGAATCGAACTCCCAACAGTGGTTTTGGAGACCATTATTATACCATTTAACTATACCCCTAGGTCACATTAATTATTTTACAGTGTTTATCATAATTTGTCAAATATTTATATATAATTTTATAGGTGATTTATATGCTTATTAAATATAATACAAAAGAATTGGAACTTCTTGCAAGATTAATGAGGGCTGAGGCGACTGGTGAGGGAAATCTTGGTATGCTTATGGTTGGTAATGTTGGTATTAATAGAATTATTGCAGATTGTTTGGATTTTAAAAATATAAGAAGTATTCCTGACATGATATATCAAACACCAGGTGGCTTTTCTGGAAAAGATAGTCCGCTATTTTTTAGTAATCCAACCACAAAAGAAAAACAGTTAGCAGAGAGAACTATAAGAGGTGAAACTTTTTTCCCTGCCACTAATGCTTTATGGTTTTATGCTCCTAAAACTGGTACTGTTTGTAGATCAACTTGGTATGATCAAAAACTAACAGGTAAGTATAAAAGTCATTGTTTCTATGAACCAGCTTCTGGCATTTGCAAGAATTTACATTAAAAAATCTATAAATGATGTGAAATTTAAGTTATAACATCAAAATATAGATTTTTTTTATTATACAGGTATTTTTATTATTTGACCTATACTTAACAAATTATTCGTCAAATTATTCAATTTTTTGATTTCATTTATGGTTGTGTTATACTCTCTTGCTATCGAATATAAACTATCTCCTCTTTTTACAGTATATGTAGTGATGTCACTTGTTGTAGATGGAAGTTTAAGTTTATCTCCTATATTTAGTGTATTACTTGTTAAATTGTTTAATCTTTTGATTTCATCTACTGTTGTATTGTTTGATAATGCAATTGAATATAAACTATCTCCTTTTTTTACTATATATGTATTTGGTTCTGTTACTACCTCAACTTCAACTAATGAAGTAGGCATTTTTAATACCTGACCTATTTCTAAATTATTAGAAGTAAGATTGTTTATTTTCTTTATTTCAGATACTGTCGTATTATATTTTCTTGCAATTGAATATAGATTGTCGCCTCTTTTTACTACATAATCATTTTCTCCAATTATTTCTTCACCAGCAAGCGTTGGTAATTTTAAAATTTGACCTACATACAATTCATAATCAGTTAGTTTATTTAAATCTATTAGTTGTTGAACGGGTATATTATTCTTTTTCGCTATAGAATCTAACGTATCACCATACTCCACTACATAAGTATTGGTAGGTGCTGCTATGTCGACTTCTGCTTCGAATTCTTTTTTTACTGGTATTTTTAAAGTTTGACCTACATTTAAAACATTAGAACTTAGATTGTTTAATCTTTTAATTGAATCAACTGTTGTGTTATATTTAGATGCTATTGAATATAAACTATCTCCTTTTTGAACTACATAATTTATGTTAGTTCCTGTTGATTCAACAAAACCAGGTATAATTAGTTTTTGACCTATACTTATTAAATTATTTTGTAAATTATTTGCTGATTTTAAATTATTTACGTCTATTCCAAATTTTTTGGCTATTGAGTATAAACTGTCGCCTCTTTTTACTACGTATATTGAACTTTCACTGACTTGATCATATGGCGCTCCTACGTAACTAGCCACTGCTCTAACTGTTGCTTCTGCCAAATTTTGCCAATTATTCTTTATGAAATTAGCATCTTTTATATTATCTACAAATCCATACTCAATAAGTACAGGTTCTGTTTTACCAGTTAATCTGTGTATAAAATAATAATCTTTTGAGGGATCAGATGGTAATCTTCTTTGATACCATTTTCTTATTGGTTGACCTGTTTTGGCAATCTCTTCTAAGATAAGTTTAGATAAAGCATCATTGTTTCTGAGTGCATATACTGCTTCAGCGCCTGTGCCACCTCCTGCATTTAAGTGATTAGAAAGCACTATAACATCATTACTATTTCCAAATGCATTTAATATTCTATTAACTCTATCTGTCGGCGTTATTGTTTCATCAGTACTTCTTGTTATATATGTAGGTATTCCTAATTCTTTTAATCTATCATATATATAATTTGCTATTTTCAAATTGTATTCTTTTTCCACAACATTATTGCCTGATGCTCCCGGATCACTTCCTCCATGACCCGCATCCACTACAACTTTCTTTGTAACTCTATCATTCATTATTCTCACCCTATTTTATAATATGACACAAAAAAAATTAGGTGAATTATATAAATTAAATTCATCAATCCACTTCTAATTTCTTCTTTTATTTTGCTTCTTACCTCATAAATTAAAGGTAATCCTTTATTCATTTTTTACTAACTGGTGATATGTATTCTTCACATGCCTTGCTTTATATTTATTATTCAAATACATTATTCATTAAATCTTTAATATATTTTTTTCTTTCTTCAGTTTCTTCTTTTTCAATTTCTATTTTTATTATATCCCCCTCTTTTGCATCAGGTACTAACACTCTAGGAATATTTACGCACTTTCCAATTGCAATTTCCACCACTGCATAATCTCCTTCAAATCTGTCTACTATTACTTCCATTTTTTCCTCCATCATCTTGTTGATTTTATATCTAATGAATCACCATTGCTTAAAACAATAATGTTGCCGTTAATATCTGTCCTATAAACTTTTGCTCCCGAATTAATCCATCTATCAATAATTGATTGATTAGGATGTTTGTATTGGTTATTTTGTCCAACCATTATTATTGCATATTTTGGATTTACTCTATTAACAAATGATTGACCTGATGAAGTATTGCTTCCATGATGGCCTATCTTTATTACATCTGCAGAAACATCAGATGTAATGTCATTTTCGCTTTTGGTTTCAGCATCTCCCATGAACAAAAACTTTATGTTACCATAAATTATTTTTACTACCGCTGATGAATTATTTAAATCGTTGTATTCTTTGTTAGGTGCTATAATATTTATATTTAAGTTTTCTTCACTAACTATGTTAACGCCTGCACTTGCAGTAGTTATTTTTAATTCTTTTTCTAAAATATTTTCTAATAAGTTTTCATAGGTTTTACTAGTTGATAACATTTTAGGCATATAAATTTTTCCAATATCAAAATGATTTATTATATAAGTCAATCCACCAATATGATCTGCATGGGGGTGAGTTCCTACGATATAATCAATTTTATTATACCCTAAATTTGAAATGCAATTTGAAACTATTTTCCCCTTTGATGACTCTCCCGCATCAATCAACATAGTTTTTTTGTTTGGCAATTCTATAAATATTGAATCTCCTTGTCCAACATCAATATAATGGACTTTAATTAAGCTGTTTTTTGTTGTATTTGTGTTATTATTTACTTCCTCTTTATCTATTAAACTATTTTTAAATTCTTCATATCTTTTTTGATAATCATTAGAATGAAATAGAGTAATTACGTTACTAAAACATATTACAATAATAAATATGCTAATAAAGCCAAATACATTTGACCACCACTTTTTCTTTTTAAAAAAAGGCAAGTTATCTCTTATATTGAATTTAGAAATTAGCAAAGGTGGGATTAAAAATGCCAAATTTCTTAATATCACAGAAGTTTTATAGATGACTACATCATACATATTCGCTTCTATTTGAGGCACTTCACTAAAAGAAACAAAAATGATAATTAAACAAAATAGGTAATACAAACAAGCAAGTATTTTTTTCCATAACTTATTTGTTCTAAAACTAAATAATTTACTAGATTTATTCATAACATACTCCCGACTACTTTTTAATAAACTATTTATACAACAATATTATACTATATAAATCAACTTATTTAAATCTTAATAATATAAATCTACAATAATTCAATTTCTGGATTAATAGTAACTTATATTTAAGTGTTTTATAATAACCCTCATTAATTACTGAATATAAAAAGCATTTAATTTTAGGCAAGTTATATAAATTAAATTCATCAATCCATTTCTAATTTTAATACTTCTCTTATTTTGCTTCTTACCTCATAAATCCTCGTATTCATAAATTCAGGATGATCTTTAAACCATTTTATGTTAAGTGGTGATGGGTGTGGTAATACTATTGCTAATTTATCACTTATATAATTGTCTTTAAATATTAATTCGTTAAAACTTTCTCTTGGAAAAAATATACTTGCTGCTTTTGCACCAATAATAATATAAAGTTCATTATTTATGTATTTTAGCTCGTTTTTTACCCATTTATTATAACAGATTTTAGGTGGGACTCTATCAACTCCATTTTTGTCTTTTCCTGGATAGCAATGAGCAATAGATGTTATGTAAAAGTTATTTGGATTATAAAATTTCTCATCATTAATTTTGTACCACTCATATTTTAGGCGATTACCACTTTGATCTGTAAATGGTTTTAACTTTTCATGTACCGTCTTTGATGGTGCTTGACTTATTTGTACAATTTTCGCATTTACATTGCCAGTTATTATTGGATGCGGTATAAATCCAAATTTTTCTTGACATATTTTACAAGATTCTAATCGTTTTTTAAATTCCTCGTATTCATTATTCATTTTATTTTCTCCCTATCATTTGTTATATATTTTATATATTCTATCAATTAAAAAAATTGTATAGTAATGTTCTTTCTTTTAATTAATAAAATATACTAATTTAAACTGTATCATTTCTTTTTATTGTACTTATAAATGATACTTTTGAGATGTTATCGTAAAATATAGTTTTATTTTTTAATATATTAATTGTGCTTATAATGTACCATAGTAGTATAAATAAAATTTCAAACATGTAAATTATAAACATTATATAATTATTCATAGTTGTCATTTTGTGTAAAAAATGTGTTAAGTAAATTATACTAAACGGAAATATTACGTAGTGGAATATAGTTACTATTCTTTTTATAATCAAACGAAATAAAGTCTTATTTGGAAATGACAATTGTACATTTAGAAATTTGCTTCCGAGTGTATATCCATTCCAAATATATGGAATAGCAATGTAATAAATTGTAAATGTTATATATTTTGTATATATATTATTTATAAAAAAACTTACCAATATTTGAATAAATATATACAAGAATGCATCTAGAAAAAACATCGTTATTCTTCTTAAGCCGGATACTGTTTTACCACATTCAAGTGTTTTTTTGTCTATTTGATCTCTTGTTGGTAAAAATTTTTTTGTAATTCCCATTATATAATATCCTAAAACTCCTCCTAATGTATTCATCATTAAATCATCTACATCAAAGCATCTATATGGTTTTTCATAAAGAAAATATAGACCAGTTAATTGAGTTAGTTCAAAAAATAAGGATAAAAAGAAAGTTATTATTGTACATTTTTTTAAACTACATTTATAGTAATATCTTAAATACATTCCAAATGGAATTGTCATTAATATGTTAAATAATACAGTATATACAGAATCATTTGTAATTGCCTTTATGTATGTACTTGAATCGCTTATTACTAATGGTGATGTTTTTATAATATCTATAACAAACTTAAATGGCATTAAATTCGGTTTTATTTCTTGCATATTTAATAATTGTTCTTTTGTTGGTAACGGCAATATTACTAAAAAGTATACTGTAATAATGTATAAGATAAATGAATATACAATGACTGTTCTAAATTTATTTATTGCTCCATAGTTATGATATTGGATAAGCATAAATGGAATTGTAAAAAGAAAAGCAATTAAAGGAAAAAATAATAATGCAGTCTTTATGTTTTCAATATATACCATGTTACCATCTCCAAATAAATTAATTTTACAACATTAACTTTGATTTATCAAATAAAATATTTTTTATTATACTTATCATATAAACAAAAAAAGCACACTGTTGTGTACTATTTACTAGATATTTCTCTCCAATTGTTTGGAAAACCAATTTCATCTAATATTTTATCTATATCAATAACTTTAATTTTACCTGCAAGCATATCTAATTCATAACCAACCTCATATATTAAAAGTTTAAAATCATCATCTCTAAGCATGTATTTAAACATTAGTATTAGTGAGAATAAATCATTTTTTCCATAAATATATTCTTCTTCGGCCTTTGGAATATTTAACATTTCATGGTATTTGTTGTTTGGAATCGATCTTTGTGTTTTATAATTATATAACATATCCTCATGTGCACATAAATTTCTAAAATTAGACATTATTGGTAAAAATATACTAAGTTCTTCTTCAGACATTTTGTAATAATTGGCTATTTCTTTTTTGTCTTCATATTTAAGTATCATGTATAGCTCGCTTATTATGCCAAATGATAATACCTTTACTAGTATCCACATTGGAACATATCCATAATTTGTTAAATAATGCAGAGTTGCACTATGTTGTTTAGCATTTACTCTTATTTGCCTTTTCATTTTATTTATTACGTCTGAAACTTGTCTAACTTTTGATATTTCAGTTGTAAAATTTGATATTTTTAAATAATCTTTTTCTTTATATCCATATTTGCTTGATAGGTGATAACTAAATATGGATTTTAAATTATTTTCTACTATTAATAAATACTTAAACATAATATTTCTTATATTTCTATCAAACATGAATAAGGCATATAATTCTTCAAATGTCGTACCATTTATAAACTCTTTATCTTTCGATGACTTAAAGAATACATGTCTATAACCATTTATAAAAAAATAATTTTCTCTTAAAAGTATTTCTTTTGTTTTTTCAACATCATTTATTATCAAACCTTTATCCTTTAATATTTCTATCTGTTCATCAATTGTCTTAAACTGCTTTAAACGACTCATACACTTCACCAATATCATTGTATCATAATTACACTAAGATTTCTACTAAACAATTTGATATTACTTTTGCTATTTTTTCTTGATACCAATTTTGTCTTAATATATATCTTTCATTTGGATTTGATATAAATCCAACTTCTAATAATAGTCCGGGTATTTTTATTCTTTTATACATATATAAATCTTTTATTTCTTTTGCTTTTCTATTGCTATTTAAATATTTATTAAAGTATTTTTGAAATGTTTCTGCTATTTTCTTATTTTCTTCATTTATATCATCATAGAATGCTTGTGCTCCTTGCCATGATGTACTTTTTGATGCGTTTAGATGAATTGATAGATAAATATCGGCATTTGAATTATTTATGGCTTGTGCCCTATTATACAAATCTGTTCTTTTTCTTAAACTTGATTTTGGATTAGACAAATCATAATCGCCATCGCGAGTTAAATATACAATTGCACCCATCTTTTCTAGATTTTTTTTTAATTTTAATGATATCTCTAAATTTATATCTTCTTCATGTATTCCTTTGTAGTATGCACCTGGATCAATTCCACCATGTCCTGGATCTACATATATTACTTTGTTAAGTAAAGGTGCTTCTACTATGTTTGCGTCTACTTTATAAAATATTACAAAGAAAAGTAAAAAAACAGTTAATATTTTAAATTTATACATAATACCACCCATTAAATTATATTTATGTAAATTAAAAAGATACAAAAAAGTATCTTTATTATGTTATTTTTTCTTAAATACTATTAATTTACTCAATATATAATTAAGTGCAAGTACTACAAATTGTAACACTATTTTGGATATCATATCGTTTATATGTAAAATTGATACGAATAAAGCCATTAGAGTTATTTCTAGGATTAGAGTTAGCAATCTACAACTTACAAATTTAGTTACCTCTCCAACTATATTGTTACTTTTACTTTCAAATACAAACAATCTATTTGTTATATATGCAAAAGTTACTGCACATATCCAAGATAATATGGACAATATGATATAATCTTTTATTATGAATCTAAACAACCAATAGCTTAATACACTAACAAATGTTGTCAATGCTCCTACTATTATATAGTTTATTATTTCTTTATTTTTATGATATAGTGCACTAATTTTATCTTTAAATATTAAAAATAAAGTTAGTGCAATTATAAATAAAGAAATTATGGTTATATTTATAACAAAAGAATTATTTAAATAAAATTTTATAATTACATCTTTCACTTCTTCACCACTAATTCTTTTTCTTCTTTTTAATTATATCTGAATATATAATTGGTAGAAATATCATGTAACCACATATTGATGCAACCATGCCTTCTAATAAATAGGGTGAAACATATACTATTTTTATAGTGTGATGTCCTTCCGTTATAGGAAATCCAATAAATGCATTATCTACTAATTCATATTCAGTTAATTTATTATCTACATATACACTAAATCCATCTTTTTCGTATGGAATAGATATTTTAAAATAGCCATTTTCTGTTACGTTTATATCCCCTACTATCTCATCACCTTTAGTAAGTTCTTTATTGAAGTTAAAAACATCAACATTTTTTACACTTTTTAATAAGTTGTTATAATCTAATGAATATACTTTAATATTAGATATTTCGTATTTTCCTTTAGTAAATTCTATAAATAGTTTATCAATTTCTTCATTAGAAGAGATTACGTACTCAAAATTATAGTTTTTATTATGATAAGTCCAACTTCTACATGATAGAGTGTTTGTAACTCCATTTATAGTTATATGTGTGTCTCCTATTAAGCACGATTCTGAATAATTCATTTCAAACGATATGAATAACATTTTTTCTTTGTATGGATTATCGAGTTTAATAGTCATGTTTCCATTTTCTTCACTTTCGATCAAATATCCGGTTTCAGTTTTTTCTATTTTTATATTTTCATATGTTTTTTCATAATCTATTTTTTCTTCTTTTATATTACTTTCAAATTCGCTTTTTATATCATGTTTTATAATTATATTTTGTGATAAGGCCTCTATATTGTATGGATACGTTAAATTATTGTATTCATTTTGTGACATGATATCAGTAGAAACATAAGCGATAGGATATACATTCTCATTTACGTATATGTCACTATTTTCTATGCTTTTGTATCCGATTGGAACTGATGAATCAGTAATCAAGTATTTATTTCCCATCATTGTATTTATTATTATATTTTTTGTTCCTATAATTCCAGTTGATATTCTACTTTCCATTTCACTACCAGTTTTATCTGTTACAAAATCATAATAATATTTATTTTCTAATGATGAATAGATGGATGGTAAATAATATTCTATATCTGCTACTCTATTGGCATTTTTCATACCTAATATATCGTTATTAACTCTATATATATTTTCATCTTCATCTATCAATTTGGATAACTTATTATAATTGTAATTGCTATATTGTATTGATATATCTTCTTTAGTAACTAACTTTTCTGTATAATTGTTTGTAAGTGAACAAATAAGTGAAACTAAACAAAGTGGGTATATAATTATATTTTTGTTTGATTTTTTTAAATATATTAAGTATGTGATTAAAAGAATTAAAACATCTACAATAAATATGTATTGTTTATTATTAATATGTACAATTATTTGTATTATTGAAAATATTGCTAGTAAGATTATAAAACTATTATTTCTTTTTGTATTTAGTGAACTTATAGTTATTGTGATAAATAATATAGCAAGTGGCAAAAATGGAATTAATACTTTTCCTCTTACATACATAAAACCACTTAATGCATAAGTTAAAAATGGAAATACTGTAAATAGTAAAAATACAATTGCTAGAAATTTATTTTCTTTCTTTTTTCCACTTAATCCAAAGGCGATTGCTAATATTAACATGGATGTAACACCTATTGTATAAGAATTATATAAAATTTGAGATAAGTTTATTTCGGGTATTAATGTGTGAAATAAGTTAATGGATGCAGTTATATCATTTCTATTATTTAAAAGTGCATAAAATGTAGGTAAAATTAAAATTCCAGACATTAAAATTCCTACTATTATTGGAAATATAAATTTAAATCCATCTTTTATAAATTCGGCAAATTTGACTCTTTTGTTTATTTCTATATATTTAAAAATTCCATATGCAATTATACATAAAATTGAACCGACACTATAGTAATAACTTGTCATTATTGTCAAAAATATTGATAATATTAATAATGTTTTTTTATTTTTTTCAAAGTATCTATCTACACCATATAAACCCAAGATAAGAAATGGCATATAGTTTATAAACATTATGTGTCTATGTGTATGATAAATTAATGGTGCAGATACTAAGAATAGTAGGGTCCCAATGAATGAATATTTTGAATCGAATCTTCTCCTTAGCCAAAAATACATACAAATTATGCTAGATATTACTATGCATATCATAGATATTTCAATGTATTTTATCATTGGTATATTGGGTAATAGATATGATAGTAATATAAATGGATTTAGTAAACCATAATATGATAAGTTGTAAATATTTTCTCCTGCTCCTAAATTAAATGCAAAGCTAGGAAAAATATCTTTTGTATCATAAAATAAATTTCTAAAATATTCGGGTATTACTACGTGTTGTGAATCCCAATCTACAGTTGAACCATTTACATAATTAAAGCCAACTATAGAAAATATAATCAACAAGAATACTGCTATTAAAATAGAAATATTTATATAATCTCTTTTTTTGTCATTACTCATAAAATCCCTCCCAAGTTAATTCAATTATAACACACATCTTGTGATAAATAAAAACATTTTAAAGTATCAAGAAATATGATATAATTTGAATTGGAGTTGATGCAGTATGAAACTAATTAAAAAGTTTATTAGCAAATACAACTATATAATATTGATGTCACTTTCATTTATATTGCTTGATATTGTATTGAGATATTTTACAAGAAGTATAAATTTCTACAAGATTTATTTTTTAGTACCTAATTTATTTACTTTAATCTGGACATTTTTAATGGTTGGCATATGTTCTTCGTTAAATAAAAAAGTTGGTAAGTTTATGTATATATTTTTTATTTCTATATCTATAATCTTATTTTTAACTCACTCTATATATTATGCATATTTTAAGAATTTTTTTGATTTTTCTTCTTTACAATATGCAGGTGAAGCCGGTGATTATTTAGTAGATGCGATTAAGAGTAGTCCAATATGGGTATTTATTACTGCTTTTATTGTAATTACTATTTCTTACTTTGCTGTAAGAGGTATTAATAAAAGTAATGTAAATAAATGTAATTATAAAAAAATTGTTGTTATAATTGGAATCTTTGTTATTGTACATTTATTTACACCAATGTTTTTAGGTAAACCAGTTACAACTTGGGATGCTTGGAGAAAGCCAAGAAATGTATATAATGTGTTTAATGATAATAATAGAAGTATGCAAGTTGCTGGTTTTTATGAGTATAATTTTAGAAATATGTATGTAAATTACTTTAAGAGTGAGGAAGCAATTGAAAATGAGGATAATAGTTTGTTAGAAGAAAAATTTAAAGATAGAAACATTGAGTATAGTAATGATTATACTGCTATGTTTAAGGATAAAAATGTTATATTTGTACAATTAGAGAGTGTTGATAGTTTTCTTGTTACTGAAGAGATTATGCCTACTTTGTATAGTTTAAAAAATAATTCTATAAATTTTAATAATCATTTTTCATTTGTTAGTGGTGGTGGTTCTACTTTTAATTCTGAATTTATGGTTAATACTGGTTATACAACACCTATATCTATAAATAAAGGGGCTTATACATTTAGTAAAAATACTTATTCTTATTCATTGCCACATTTACTTAAAAATGCAGGTTATACAGTCAATGCTTTTCATATGAATACTCCAGAGTATTATTCTAGAAACGTTAATTATAAAAGTTTTGGGTATGATTCATTTAATTCTCTTAGAAGTTTGGATAATGGGAAATATTATACTGATACATCTTATTGGTTGGATACAGAGTTAATAAATAATCCTACTTTTAATGAACTGATATTTAATAAGGAGCAAAAATTTGCTGATTATATAATAACGTATTCAGCTCATATGCCTTTTCAGGTAAATAAAGGGGTATGTAGTTTATTGGTAGAAGATAATACCGTAGAATTATCTGAATATGAATGTTTAAAATTACAGGCAAGAGAAACTGATAATATGTTAAAATTATTGATTGAAAATCTTGAGGAAAAGGAACTAATTGATGATACGGTTTTGGTATTGTATGCTGATCACTATCTATATACTTTAAATGATAAAACTTTACTTGATAAGTACAAAAATACTGAAAATAATTTAATAAATCATACTTATTGGATGATTTGGAGTAATGATATGGAAAGAAGTGATATAGATAAAGTCACATCTCAATTAAATATTCTTCCTACAATAGCTAATTTATTTGGTTTAGAGTATCATCCAAATTATTATTTAATGCCTGATGCATTTGATGATGATTATGATGGATTGGTGTTCTTTAATGATTATTCTTGGTATGATGGAAATGTATATGTTAGTAATGGAGTTGTTACTAATAATGGATATATTGAAGAGGATGAATTAAATGAAAAAAATAACTTAGTAAATAAGTTAGTTAAAATTAACGATAGTGTTATTACAACTGATTATTTTAAGAATATAAGTAAATCACATCATTGATGTGATTTTTTTACCATCTTGGTCTAGGTGGATAAGGTCCATACGTTGGATAATATGGTTGATAATATGGTCTTGGATAAAAATATGGTGCTACTAATCCACCTGTTAAACCACCTAAAATAAATGGGCCTAAAAAGCCGCCTCCAACTATTCTATCATTGTTGGAATTATTTGTTTGATATCCTTGATATTGTGGATAATAGCTATTATTTCTATTTGAATAATATGCATTATTTTGATACATATTTTCACTCCCTTCATAATATAATATGTAATTATATTATAAAGGTTAAAAAAAGAAGAACTAAACAGTTCTTCATAAAGTTACTATTAACGTTTACTGAATTGTGGTGCTCTACGAGCTTTTTTAAGTCCAGGTTTCTTTCTTTCTTTCTTTCTTGAATCTCTTGTAATAAATCCATGTGCTTTTAATATTCTTCTAAATGATGTTTCACTTGTTGGATCTGTATTTTTATCATATTCAAGTAGAGCTCTTGTTATTCCTAAACGAATTGCACCAGTTTGACCAGAGAATCCACCACCACTTACTTGTGCATCTACATCAAATTTATCTCTCATGTTAGTTACATCAAGTGGTTGACATAAATCCATAACTAATGTTGGGAAAGGTAAATATTCATTTACATCTTTTCCATTAACAGTTATTTTTCCTTTACCTGGAGTCATTCTAACTTTTGCTATTGAAGTTTTTCTATGACCTGTTCCAGCATATATTTTCTTTTCTGCCATAAATCCTCCTATTTAACCTTTATCTCTACTGGTTTTTGTGCAAGATGTTTGTGTTCATTACCAGCATATACAAATAATTTTTTATACATTTGTCTTCCTAATCTTCCTTTAGGTAACATTCCTTTAACTGCTCTTTCAATCATTTCTTCTGGATATCTTTCTTTCATTTCCTTAGCACTTCTAATTCTTAAACCACCTGTGTAACCACTATGATTATAGTACATTTTATCAGTTAATTTGTTACCAGTTAATTTAACATTTGAAGCATTAAGTATTATTACGTAATCTCCACAATCAACATGTGGTGTAAAAGTAACTTTGTGTTTCCCGCGTAATATGTGAGCTGCTTTTGAAGCAACACGACCTAATGGTAAATCAGTAGCATCGATTATATACCATTTACGCTCAACCTCAGCTTTTTTTTGCATAAAAGTTGTCATATTATATTTCTCCCTTCTTTTTATGTATATCATAGCGGAAACTCTATGATATGGGATGTGTAAAAATGTACCAATATAAATAATACTAAAATTTGGTTAAAAAGTCAATGTTTGCTTAGGTATTTTCTATATAAGCATATTAAAAAGAAAAAGAAATAGAACATATTCTATCTCTTTTGAGTTATTATTAATGTTACCTTTTTTACTTTCGGTGTATATGATACTCTAACATCACTACCTTCTACTATTACATCTACTTCGTGCTTTCCAGGTCCATATCCTTTTAAATCAACATATACCTTAACATTTTCTTCAGTAATTGAATCCAAAACTGATTTAACACCTTTTGCTACTACTGTTACATATTTATCAGAGTCACTATTTGCATTTGGTGAATAGTTTGGCGACAAGTTGACATATTCTAGTTGAATGTTCTCTAATTCTTTAGTTGATTCGCTTTCTACGTCTATTGTAACATTTGTAGATGTTTGACTAATATATCTTACTCCACTTGGTTTTTTAATTGTTGGAGTATATTTCTTTGTAGAATCAAGCCCTGTAACATCAACTTCTACTTCTATATTTTTAATATTTGAAAGTGTTTCTTCATCTCCATATATAGTAACGCTTTCAACGCTAGATGTAATATTGCTTATCGCTTTACCAAACGATACATTTCCTTTAGGAATTATTTTTATAGGTACCACTTTACTTGGAGAAGAAATCTCAATAGTAGCAGTTACTTTAGATGGTACAATTTCAACATCTATTACTGTACCTTTTTCATCATATGCAATAAGTTGTACATCTGATAGTGTCTCTGTTCCTTCTTTAGGATTAGCAATATTATTTATGTCTACTAGTGCTTTTACTGTTGCAACTTTATCTAATTTATACTGTGGTCCTTTAATAATTACTTCTTGTCTATCTATTTCAACCTTAGAAATCGATAATTTTGAATTTAATTTATCTTGATTTAATATATCAACACTAACTGTTCTTACTTCTGACATTTTTGAATATATAACGACTGTAGCAACAGATGGATCAAGTTTATAATTTATTGTATCTATAGCACCTTTATATTTTAGAGTTACCTTATGAGTACCTGGTTTTAAATCTTTTAAATCTATATCTACCGTATCAACAGGTAATTGTTTTGCCAAATATAGATCTGATTTTCTACCTATCATAGTTATATCTACTGTTTCAGGAATACCTTCTATAACATATGACTCTTCGTTATATATTACATTTACTGGTTGTTTATATAATACTTCTGCTGCTGTTTCTAGTATTGTAGTTGATTTTGTATCTACGTAAAAGAAAATAAATACAGCAATCAATAATGACAGAATTACTAAACTACTTTTTCTTGATAATATTCTTTCAAAGTTTTTACCCTTATCTTTTGTTTTTTCTGTTAACCATACAAAAAACTTTGTTATAGGGGTAATAATTTTTTTATCAAAGAACTTAACTATTTTTCTAAAAATTATTCTAATCTTACTCATCATTATCACCTTCTGTTTCGATTTCATCATTGTCAAAATCTGTTTTTGGTTGCAATTCTTCTAATAAGATTATCCTTACATCGTCAAGTGTTAAGTTATAACTTAAATCTCCATTAATTGCTATAGAAACTCTACCAGTTTCTTCTGAAACAATTAAAGAAATACAATCAGATTCTTCAGTTATTCCAATAGCAGCTCTATGTCTTGTTCCCAACCTTTTTCCGATTTTCATATCTACACTAGTAGGAAATATAACTCCTGCACTAGTAATTTTATCTCCTTGAATAATTACACCACCATCATGTAATGGATTGTTAGGATAAAATATTGAGATAAGTAAATCGCTAGAAATTTCAGCATATATTTTTTTTGAACGTTCAATGTATTCTCTTAAACTATAATCTCTTTCTATTACTATTAAAGCTCCTATTCTATTCTTCTTTAAATATTCTACAGCAGTTACTATCTCTGAAACCATCTTTTCTCTTTCAGATACGGTTAATGTTTTATGACGACCTAACAATTGTGTTCTGCCTAATTGCTCTAATGTATTACGTATTTCTGGTTGGAATATAATTATTAGTGCCAATGGTCCCCACATAATTATGTATTCTAATAATAAACCAATAGTATGTAAATCTAGTAAATCCGATAATATTTTAATTATAAGTAATATTATTAATCCTTTAAATAACATACTCATTTTTACATTGTTCTTTATATTTTTTAGTATGTAATATAGACATAGCCATACTAAACATATGTCTATAACATCTCTTAATATTGTTAAAATCAAATCTGTAGTCATAACTCCTCCTATTATTTACTATTTAACTTGTATTTAATATACACATACACTGAAATAAGTAATATAACAAATATAATTGATGAGATTATCCATATTGATAAAGGTATTTTATCAATTATATTCTCATTTGTACTATAAGATATATTTATGCCCTTTAAGCTCTCTCCTTTATTTATTGTCCACGTGTACACTCTATTTTCTTCTTTGTCATAGTTTCCATCTATTACTTTATATGGAATATTAATCTCAAAATTAACTTTATCTAATAATGAACTATACATACTACTTTCTTCAAAATATTTAAAATTGGAAACTGGTTTCAAATGTATACTAACTACTTTTCCATTATCTATAATAGAAATGTCCTCAAACATTTCATTTACTATTATACTATTATTTTTGAAATTATCAAATGAAGAATATACTCTTTTTCCAGTGCCTATTCCATATCCATCTTCAACAAAAGCATCCATAGTATATGAATCATAAATACCACTTTGTTTTACGTTTTGCAATTCTTTATCTAAATCGCTTTGGATGGAATTAGAAAATGTTTTTAAAACACTAGTAGATTCCAAAAACTTTATATCTTCTTCAATTTCTCCACTTTCAGAAATACTTAGTCTATAATTTACTGTACATCCAGAAAGTAGAAATAGCACAATAAAAAGAAATAATATCTTTATCCTTCTCACTTGCCCACCCCTATCATAGTATGATTATAACACATAATGCTTTCTTTTCATAGACAATAAAATAATAAAATTTTAATCGATTAAAAAACACCTGTAAATAGGTGATTTTTTATTTTTCAATGTTTACTGAACTAAATCCAGCAACTGCACTACCTTTTGGTTGTGAAGGAACTTCTTCTATACCAAACATTTCTAGTGGTTCCACCGGAGTATTAATTGGTGATGACTCTACTGGAGCTGGTTCCACTGGAGTATTAATTGGTGATGGCTCTACTGGAGCTGGTTCCACTGGAATATTAATTGGTGATGGCTCTACTGGAGCTGGTTCCACAGGAGTATTAATTGGTGATGACTCTACTGGAACTGGTTCCACTGGAGTATTAATTGGTGATGGCTCTACTGGAGCAACGCCAAAATTTTGTACAGACATATTTGGTTGTCCTACATTATTATTTTGCATTAACGGCTCATTTTGTGGTTGTATAGGTATAGTAGTCGGTTCTACTACTGAATTTCCTATAGAATTTATTGCTTGATTATTTAATTGAACATCACTTACATTTTGAGTATGTGGCATATTTGGATTCATTTGATTCATATTTTGAGCAACATCTGTTACAGATCCAACTTGCATATCATTGAAGTTTACCATGCCCGCATTTTCTATTTTCTTTTTCTTTTTGTTTCCTAAGGCAATAATTATAATTAAAATTATTATTAAAACAAGTGAACCTCCCGCTACATAAATATAATTTTCTGATAAAAATTCTAACACTCGATTCATATCATACGCCTCCTAGTTTAAGGATATCACATTCTTATTTGTTTTTCAATATCAAATTTTTATTATTTATGTAGTGATGTCTGTTTTAATATTTAAAAAAATGCAATAAGTGAAATTGATAATCAAAATAAAAACCCTTATATAATAAGAGTTTATTTTCTTAATGGTGCTGACGACGTAGAGATCTACAACTTTGTTAACGAATCTAATACATAAATCAATCTAATTTTATTTTAACACATATATAATATTTTTTCCACTTCCAACCATAACAATTAATTTATTTTCGCACATTTTATTTAATATATTTTTAGCTCTCGTCGATGAAATATCTAATAATTGTTCAACTATATTTCTATTTATCTTTTTATTTTTCTTTAAATATTCTACTATTTTTTCTTCTTGCGTTAAATTAGAAGGTAATGTTTTTTCATGATTTTCAACATAGTTAACATTATATAATGTTACATTAAATGCATTATCCGTATCTACAAATATAGGTTTTTTATTATAATTATCGTATGATTGAATTATTCTGCCAATTCCAGTTCCAAAACTTTCAACATATTTTAATCTATAAAATATATTTGCCAAATTAGGATTTCTGCTTTCGGATATTCCTAAATATAAATCATTTAAGCTTAACCCTTTAACAATACCACCCAATGAAGTTATTTCAAAATGATCATCATAAAGTGAAATAAGAATACTTCCTTTGTAATTATAGTCTCTATGAATAATTGCATTTAATAATGATTCTCTTATCGCATATTCAGGGTAATCCTTTGTATCAATTCTTTCTAATCCGACAATTCTTCCTTTAGTTTTATTAAATAAGTCTAAATAATCAAATACTTCATTTACTTGTTTTAAAACTGATCCAGTAAATTCTTTTCTATCTTTAAATTCTAACTTATTTGTTCCATTATAAATCGCACATTTTATTGAATAAGGACATTCATCAGATAATAATAATCCTAAATTTGTATATTGATTATTTAAATTAATAATATTTAAACTCTTATATTTATTATTATCTAACGAGATATTATTTTTATTGAAAATTGATTTAAGCGTTTCAAAATTTAAATTTTGATTTTGAGAAACAAGTGTTTCAAATGAATCTCCTTGATTTTCAATAAGCATTTTCTTTATAACTTCTTCACTTGCAGGAGCACTCGTATTTCCATATCTTAAATACACACCAGAAGTCTTTATGCCTTTATCAGTTAAATAATATGGTTTGTTAGGTGCTTCCATTACATTAATTTCTATAATATCTTTATCATCTATATTTATTAAATTAACTGATGTATATAATGTTAAATCACTTTTAATTCCTTCTCGTATCATTCCTGAAAGAGATTCTAAATCTCCTTTTGCGTTATTTAGGCCAATAACATTTCCGCCATCATCAATACCAATGTATATTTTTCCACCCTTAGTATTTGCAAATGCAATTATTTCTTTTTTTATATCTTTTGTTAACTCAATTTTCAATTCTGTATATTCATCTTCTATGTACATATTATCACCTCGATTATAGTATATACAGTTTTAAAAATAATATCAACATATTCGGTCACTTTTCAGTCACTTTTCGGTCACTATATATTTTTAAACGAGAAAAAAAGAACTATTTCTAGTTCGAATAAATCTTTAATGGTGGAGCCGAGGAGACTTGAACTCCTGTCCGAAAATATAGCTATATAAATATCTACAAGTTTAGTTTATTTAATCATTTCGCTAAAAACATAAAAATAAACAAATAAATTTTTAACTAGATTGATAACTTTCATTATTTACCTCAATCAAGCAAATAATATATCTTGCTTTATCAAGCCCATATATCGTCACAAGAAAACGAATAATAGGACTGCCTTCTAAATTAAGCGAAAGCTAATTGATTTCTGTTTCCAGTTATTTTTATTTTGGGTTTAACGTAACACCTACGGCTTGCAATTCATACTCTAATATTCCCGTCGAAACCAATAACGGCCCCATGTCTTTCATTATAGCAAAAAAAACTAATATTTCATAGTTTTTTTGTTATATTTATCAATATCTCTTTGTTTTATAGTTTCTCTCTTATCATAATTTTTTTTACCTTTGGCAACTCCGATAAGTATTTTTGCTCTACCGTCTTTAAAATATAGTTTTAATGGTATAAGTGTATATCCTTCTTGATTTATTTTTTGTTTTAGTTTGTATATTTCTTTTTTATGAACTAATAATTTTCTTGTTCTTAGTTCATCAGGACTAAATACTCCACTATTTTCATATTTAGATATATGCATATTTAAAATGTATAATTCGTTATTTTTTATAATACCATAACTATCTTTTATATTTGCTTTACCATTTCGTATTGATTTTATTTCTGAGCCCTTTAAGACAATTCCACATTCATAGGTATCTTCAATGAAATAATCATAGTTAGCTTTCTTGTTTTGTATTTCCATTTTCGTCACCTATTTTATAAAGAGTAACTTCTTTTTCGTTTTTTGTTAGTATCTCTGTATATTTATCATAATAAGTTTTATAATTTTTTAATTCTTTGTCTAACTTATTAAATGGAATTACTTTGTAATCAGTATTATCATTGTTGTATGCGTAAGTTAGTAATACTTTTATGTTTTTGAATTCTATTTTTCTTTCATCTTCTTTTTCTGTTAAATTAACTTTAAAATCTATTACAGCACTTATTCTAGAATCTACCATTGTATGTCCTGATAATAGATTACCAAGTGAATAAAACACTATAGTATTATTTATTTTTTCTATTGTTTGTATTGAGTATCCAGTATTTCCAACTATAATATCTGCTCCTAATTCAGATAAATATGTTGCTGTTTGTTTTTGCTTATCAGTTACTTCTATCTTACCAACATTACCCCAATCAATAGAAACCATAACTATATCAACTTTATCTTTTAAATCATTAATGTCTTTTTTCGCTTGTTCATCGCTATAAATGTTTATTTCGTATGTACCTTTGTAAACTTCGTCTGTACCCATTGTATAAGATAATAATCCAACTTTTACACCGTTTTTGTTTATTATATTATTTTTGTTTCTAGTTTCTTCACTTATACTAGTACCTGAATATGCAACGTTTTTATCAGTCCAATACTTTATTGAGTTTTCTATTCCTTTTATTTTTTTATCAAAAGCATGATAATTAGCAAGTGATACCATATTAAATCCAATATCAGTCATCGCATCACCAACATCAGTAGGTGAATTATAATTGTAATATGCACTAAGTCCTAAATCTTTACCACCTATTATGCTTTGCTGGCTGTAGAAATTGATATGTGATCTTTTCATTATGGACTTTAAATCTTCAAATACATATTTGAAATTATAAGTTTTATTTTCTGCTAGGGTATCATACCACATATTACTATTTACTAATACGTTACCTGCTAATGTAAATGTCAAAGATTTTTTTTCTTCTTTTGGTTTGTCCTTATCTAACTCTGTTGGTTTTTCGTTTTCTTTTTCTTTAGTAAATACATTTTTAAATGCATATAAGCTTCCAAAAATCAACATTATTAATAATAATAGTGTTACTATAATAGGACCCTTTTTAGCTCTTCTTTTCATATTTTAACCTCTTTTTCTTCACTAATTCAAAATCTATAGTACCTTCTACTTTTGATGCATCTACTGCTTTTACTTCTACTTCATCACCAATAGTGTACCTTATTCCAGATTTTTTTCCTATTATACTTTGTGATGGTTCATCAACAATATAATAATCTCCTTCCATAGAGCCAACATGTACTCTTCCTTCTATTCTGTTTTTTAATCTTACGAACATTCCGGAAGGAACTACGCTTGCAACTTTTGCTTCAAATGTTTCCCCGATGTGATCTTGCATGTATTCAGCCATTTTCATATCTTCTACATCACGTTCGCATTCAACGGAATTTCTTTCTTTTAATGATGAGTGTTCTGCTTGTCTTTCTAATTGTTTTTGAAGTTTATTTAAATCATTTGCTGTTAATTCCTCACCGTGCAATATCATTTTTAATACTCTGTGTACTGTATCATCTGGAAATCTTCTTATAGGACTTGTAAAGTGACAATATAATTTAGCAGCAAGTGCAAAGTGACCAGCATTTTCTGTACTATATATTGCTTTTTGCATAGCCCTAAGTCCTAATTCTGATAACATTTCATAATCAGGAGAATCTTTTAATCCATCTAATATTTCTTGCACTTGTTTTGGCTTTATATCTTTTAATTTGCCTTTAAATTTAACTTTATGTCCAAGTGCTTTAAGTAAATCTAAAAATTCTTTTAATTTCTTTTCTCTAGGAGCTTCGTGTATACGATACATCATAGGATATCCAAAATTAGTTATATATTCTGCTACTGTTTCGTTTGCTACAATCATAAAGTCTTCTATCATTTTTTCTGATGTGCCACGTTCTCTCTCACCAATTTCAATTGGTTTGCATTCTTCATCTACAATTATTTTTGCTTCTTTTACATCAAAGCAAATTTCGCCTCTTTGTAACTTCATTTTTCGTAATACTTTTGACAACTCTGCCATGTCTTTTAGCTCTTTTATGAATTCTTCATATCCTTCTGGTATAATTCCATCTTCTAAAATCATATTTGCTTTTTTGTAAGTCATTCTTAATTTAGAGTTTATAACTGATTCATATATATCATAATTTAGCACTTTACCGTTTGAATTAATTTCCATGTCACATGATAACGTTAATCTATCTACACGTGGATTTAATGAACAAATACCATTTGATAGAATGTGTGGCAACATAGGAACTACTCTATCAACAAGATATACTGATGTTCCTCTTTCTTCTGCATCTCGTCCTAAAGCAGTGTTTTCTTTTACATAATGTGTAACATCTGCTATATGAACACCTAGTTTATAATTCCCATTAGGTAATTTCTCAATACTAACTGCATCATCAAAGTCCTTAGCATCATCACCATCTATAGTAAATATTACTTTGTCTCTTAAATCTTTTCTAAAAGCAATATCATCTTCTGTAACTTCTGATTTTATGTTTTTTATTTCTTCTAGAGTTTCTTCACTGAAGTTTGGTTCTATATCATGTTCATATACTTTTGATAATATATCTATTCCAACATCATCTTTATGACCAAGAATTTTAATTACTTCTCCATAATATTTATTATTTCCTATTTGTGTATATGGTTTTACTATGACTTTATGTCCTGGCATAGCACCATTTCTATTCTTTTCATCAATTATTATATCTATTTTCATTCTAGTATCATCTAGTATTATTTTGCCTTTATTATCAGTATCAATTGTATATTCTCCTATAATAGTATCAAAACTTCTATCTATGATTTTTACTATTCTTCCTTCTTCTTCAGATATATATTCACACGCAACTAAATCATTGTGTATTGCACCATTCATATTTTCTTTTTTAATGTGAATATCTGGTTCATTTTCCATTATTACAAAGCCAAATCCCTTTTTGCTTACTGATAATTTTCCAACTTTTAAATGTGTATTTTCATATACTGTGTATTTTCCTTTTTTTGTAACGTAAAGATCCCCACATTTTTCCATAGTTCTAAGTTCTTCACATAATTTATCTAGTGAAACTTTTTCTGACAATTTATCTTGTATATTTAACTCGGTTAGTGGCACTTCACTCTCCTTAAGTAGTTTTAATATTTCATCTCTCATCATTACCCTCCTATAATTACATTATAAAATAAAAAAGGATTTATAAAAACCCTTTTTTGAAAATATTTTAATTAAAGTGACATTATAAGACAAATAATCATAAAGATTGCACCTAATACTGCTGTTAATCTAGTTACAAATAATTCACTTCCTCTTTCTTTTCTATTACTAAATAATTCAGAGCCACCACCACCAAATGCTTGAGAAGCACCTTCTGCTTTAGCACTTTGTAATAAAACAAGAGTTATTATTAAAATTGATATAATCATTACTAATGTTTCCATTTAATCACCTTCAGTTATACTTTATCATAAATATTAGTTTTTGGCAATTATTTCTTCTTCTATTCTCATAAGTTCATTGTATTTGCAAATTCTATCTGTCCTAGACATTGAACCAGTTTTAATTTCTCCTAAGTTAAGTCCTACTGCTAAATGTGCAATAATAGTGTCTTCTGTTTCACCACTTCTATGTGATATTATAGTTTTATAATTATTTTTCTTTGCTAATTCAATTGTTTCTAATGTTTCTGTTATTGTTCCGATTTGATTTACTTTTATTAGTATTGCATTACCGCATTTATTATCTATACCCTTTTGTAAGTATTCTTTATTTGTAACAAATAAATCATCGCCCACTATTTGTATTTTGTTTCCTAATCTTTCTGTAATCAATTTAAAACCATTCCAATCATTTTCGTCAACTGGATCTTCTATTGACCAAATAGGATATTTATTTACTAAATATTCGTAGTATGCAATTAATTCACTTATATTTAGTTTTTTACCTTCTATGTTGTAGTATCCATTATCATATAATTCACTAGCAGCAATATCTAGCGCTAATAAAACATCCTCTCCTGGTTTATAATTGGCATCTTTTATTGCTTCTACAATTAATTCTAATGCTTCTTCATTAGAACCAATATTAGGAGCAAAACCACCTTCATCTCCTACTGCTGTAACCATACCTTTATCTTTTAATATTTTCTTTAGGTGATGAAATACTTCAGCACCAACTCTTATTCTTTCAGACATAGTATCTCTTTGTGGTACGATCATAAATTCTTGTATATCAAGTGGGTTATCAGCATGTGCACCACCATTTAATATATTCATCATTGCAATTGGTAATTGACTACCATTACCAATATATTTATATAATGGCATTCCTTCATATAATGCTGCTGCTTTTAAATTAGCCATTGATACTGCTAATATTGCGTTAGCACCTAATTTTGACTTGGTTTTTGTACCATCCAATTCTATCATTTTCTCATCTAGTTCTTTTTGATTTAACGAATCCATACCAATTACAGCATTTTTAATAATTGTATTTACGTTTTCTACTGCTTTTTGAACACCTTTACCCATGTATCTACTGCCACCATCTCTAAGTTCTAAAGCTTCTCTTTCTCCTGTTGATGCACCACTTGGTACAATTGCTCTTCCTAGTATTCCACTTTCTAATATAACATCTACCTCTACTGTTGGATTTCCTCTTGAATCAAGTACTTCTCTTCCTGTTACATTTTTTATTTTACTCATTTCATTCTCCTTGTTACATATTCTTTAAATTTTCTACCACGCTCTTCAAAATCACTATATTGATCCCATGATGCACATGCTGGTGAAAGCAATATCACATCATTTTCTAATGCATTTTTAAATGCTATATTTACTGCATTTTCTAAATCATCTACTACTATGCATTCTTTATTTATTTTATCACAGTATTCTTTAATTCTATGCTTTGTTTCTCCATAACTGACAACTAACTTTACATTGTTCATGTAAGTAGTTAATCCTTCAAAACTATGTCCTCTATCTAAACCCCCTAGTAAAAGAATGGTTGGTTTAGTAAATGATGATAGAGCAATTTGAGTTGCTTTTACATTTGTAGATTTTGAATCGTTGTATACTTTTATTCCGTTTATTTCACCAACAAATTCTATTCTATGTTCTACACCTTTGAAATTCTTGAGTACATTTTTTATGTCATCATCAGATACATTGAATTTTTTAGCAACTATTATTGCTGCCATAATATTTTCTAAGTTGTGATTGCCTTTTAATAAAATATCATCTATAGAAATTATCTTATCGTCTTTATAGAAAATATAATTATCCTTTAAATAACATGTTACGTTAGTGTTTGTTTTGCTGAAATACATTTTTGACGACATGATGTCATTAGTATTGTTAAGTACATCTTCATTATCATAATTTAGTACAGCAATATCTTGTTTTGTGTGATGATTAAATATTCTCTTTTTTATATTTATATAATTTTCTTTATTTAAAACAAAATCTAAATGTGCCTCATATATATTTGTTAAAACAGATACGTTTGTTTTGAATTTGCTTAAATTGCATAATTGTTGGATAGATATTTCCATAAGTAAAATATCTTTTGGTCTTATTGTTTCAATAAATGAACTTAGTGGATAACCAATATTTCCTGCAAGTACTACTGGCTTTTTAGCTGATTTTAATATTTCATAAATTAGGGTTGTTGTTGTTGTTTTGCCATTACTTCCAGTAACACCAATTATGCTTATGTCTTTTGGCAATAATTGATAGGACATTTCTACTTCATTTAGTACAGGTATTCCTAATTCTTTTGCTCTTAATATCAATTCATGGCTATCCTTTATGCCAGGATTTTTTATTACGTAATCAATATCTTTTGTAATTAAATCCATTGGATGAGATCCAAGTATTACTTTTACACCTAATTCTTGTAACTCTTTGATATGGTTTTCATCTTGTTTTTCATTTCTGTCATTTACTATTATTTTATTTCCTCTTTTAGCAAGAAATTTTGCACATTCATAACCACTTCTTGCCATCCCAAGAATAAATATATTATTATTTTTAAACATTTTATACACTCCTCATTTAAATTATACTACAAGTGGAAAATAAATAAAACAATCACTATAATAAATTTATGTATATTTGATTGATAATTATTTATCATCAAACTTTTTCTTTATATTATAATTAAAATATGATATACTTATAAAGTGTAAAGGAGGGTCTTTTATGCCAATAATTGAATTGAGTCGTAAGGAATTCGATGATTATGCAATAAAACATCCATATAAGAGTTTTTATCAAACATCTCAATTTGGTACCTTGATGTCTAAACATGGTTGTAGTCCAATTTATGTTGGTTTAGAGGAAGGTGGAGAAATTAGGGCTGCTGCTCTTATTTTGGTTAAAGAACAAATATTTGGTATAAAATATGGCTATTCTCCTAGGGGGTATTTAATTAATTTTGAAGATTATGCTTTAGTTGAAGATTTTACTTTTGCATTAAAAGATTTTTTAAATAAGAAAAACATTATTTATTTAGTAATTGATCCACATGTTACACATTTAGAAAGAGATAAAAATGGAAAGCCAATAGAATCTAAGCAGAAGGGTGTAAATATATCTGAATCTCTTAAAAGAATGGGATATGAGCATAGGGGATTTAACTTATATTTTGAAAATTCAAAACCGAGATGGAATATGGTTTTGAAAACTGAAGATACTCCTATTAAAATATTTAATAGCTTTGAAAAATCTACTAGAACTAAAATTAGGAATAGTTTGAGGAAGGGTGTAGAGGTATATAAAGGTAATAAGGATGATTTAAAGATGTTTTATCAGATGATAAATAAAAAACACTTTAGAAAGTATAATTATTATCTTGATATGTATGAAATATTTAGCAATTTTGATATGTTTGATGTATATTTTGCAAGGATAAATACAGAAATATTTTTAAAAAATAGTAAATTATTGTATGAGCATGAATCTCAAAAAAATAGTAAGTTAAACGCAGATTTGCAAAAGTATATAAATAATCCTAAGCAAAAAGCAAGATTGTTAAATAAAAAGATTGAGTCGGACAGATTATTAAATTCATATAAAAATGATATTATATTTGGTACGAAATTGTATAGGGATCAAAAATATATAATTATTGCTAGTAATGCAATTATCAAATATGGTAATGAAATATTTTTCTTGATAGATGGTATAAATTATAGATTTAAGAATTTTAATGCTAATCATTTATTAAAGTGGAAAATAATTGAAGAATATAGAAATAAGGGATTTACTAAGTTTCATTTTAATGGAATTACTGGTGATTTCACTAGAAAAAATAAGTATGTTGGATTATTTACGTTTAAGAAGGGATTTAATGCTGTAGTTACTGAATATATAGGTGAGTATTCTTTGATTGTTAATAAACCAAAATATAATTTGTTAAAAGGTATTAAACCAATATTGCGTATATTTAATTCAAATGAAAAAGGTTAGGATATATATCTTAACCTTTTAATAGTAGAAAAAAAAGAGCAATGCTCTTTTTTATTTGTCTATTTTACTTACTACACCTGAACCAACTGTTCTACCACCTTCACGGATAGAGAATTTTGTTCCTTGTTCAATAGCAATTGGGTGTATAAGTTCAACAGTCATTCTTGTATTATCTCCAGGCATAACCATTTCTGTTCCTTCTGGTAATTCGATTACACCAGTTACATCTGTTGTTCTAAAATAGAATTGAGGTCTGTAATTTGAGAAGAATGGAGTATGTCTTCCACCTTCTTCTTTAGAAAGTACATAAACTTCAGCTTCAAATTTAGTATGTGGAGTAACTGTTCCTGGTTTTGCTAATACTTGACCACGTTCAACTTGATCACGAGTAATACCACGTAATAATACACCAGCATTATCTCCTGCTTGAGCATAATCTAATTGTTTACGGAACATTTCTATTCCTGTTACTGTTGTTTTTCTAGTATCTTTGATACCAACTATTTCAACTTCTTCATTTAGTTTTAATTCACCACGTTCAACACGTCCTGTAACAACTGTACCACGACCTGTGATAGTAAATACGTCTTCAATTGACATTAAGAATGGTTTATCAGTATCTCTAACTGGAGTTGGAATCCATTCGTCAACTGCATTCATAAGTTCCATAATCTTTTCTTCGTATTTTGGATCTCCTTCAAGTGCTTTTAAAGCTGAACCACGAATTATTGGTGTGTTATCTCCATCAAAGCCATAAGAATTTAATAATTCTCTAACTTCCATTTCAACTAAGTCTAATAATTCTTCATCATCAACCATATCACACTTATTTAGGAATACTACCATTCTTGGAACACCAACTTGACGAGCAAGTAAGATATGTTCTCTTGTTTGAGCCATAGGTCCATCTGTAGCAGCTATAACTAAGATAGCTCCATCCATTTGTGCTGCACCTGTTATCATGTTTTTAACATAATCAGCATGTCCTGGACAGTCTACGTGTGCATAGTGTCTCTTTTCAGTTTCATATTCGATATGAGCAGTATTGATTGTGATACCTCTCTCTTTTTCTTCTGGTGCCTTATCAATACTATCGAATTTTACTTGTTGTGCTAAACCTTTTTTTGATAATACTGCACTTATTGCTGCAGTTAAAGTTGTTTTACCATGATCTACGTGTCCAATTGTACCAATATTAACGTGTGGTTTTGAACGATCAAATTTTTCTTTTGCCATTTTTAATTTCCTCCTTTATTTGATTTACTATTATATTTTATCTAAACTACTTAAATTTATCAAGTAGTTTGATACTTATTTTGCACCATTTTTCTTAATTATTTCTTCTGCAATATTTCTAGGTACTTCTTCATAATGATCTGGAAGCATTTGGAATGTTGCTCTTCCTTGAGAATTACTTCTTAAACTTGTAGCATATCCAAACATTTCAGCAAGTGGAACAAGAGCAGTTAATCTTATTGCATTTCCAACTGATTCTTGTCCAGATGGTCTTCCTCTTCTTGAAGTTAAGTCTCCCATAATGTTTCCGAAATATTCTTCTGGTGTCACTACATCAACCTTCATTATTGGTTCAAGTAGTACTGGCTTACATTTATTCTTTGCTTCTTTTAAAGCCAAACTAGCCGCAACTTTATAAGCCATTTCTGATGAGTCTACATCGTGGTAAGATCCATCAAATAAAGTTGCCTTTACATCAACCATTGGGTAACCAGCAAGTATACCTCCAGCCATTGCCTCTTGTATACCTTTATCTGTAACTGGAATATATTCTCTTGGAACAACTCCACCAACGATTGCATCAACGAATTCATATCCTTTTTCAGGATTTGGTTCGAATTTAATCCATACATGACCATATTGTCCACGACCACCTGATTGTTTAATATATTTACCTTCGCAATCAGCGGCTTGTGTTAATGTTTCACGATATGCAACTTGTGGTCTTCCTACAGTTGCTTCTACGTTAAATTCTCTTCTCATTCTGTCAACTAATACATCAAGATGAAGTTCACCCATACCAGATATAACTGTTTGACCAGTTTCTTGATCTGTTCTTTGTTTAAAAGTTGGATCTTCCTCTGCAAGTTTTGACAATGCAAGTCCCATTTTTTCTTGATCTGCTTTTGATTTTGGCTCAATAGCAACTGAAATAACTGGTTCAGGAAATTCCATCTTATCTAATATAACTGGTTTCTTTTCATCACAAAGAGTTTCACCTGTTGTTGTATTTTTAAGTCCTACTGCAGCAGCTATATCTCCAGCATACACTTCTTGTATTTCTGTTCTTGTATTAGCATGCATAAGTAAGATTCTACCAATTCTTTCTTTAACATTTTTATTAGAGTTTAAAACATAAGAACCACTTTTTAATGTTCCTGAATATACTCTAAAGAATGATAATCTACCAACGAATGGGTCTGTCATTATTTTAAATGCTAAAGCAGCAAATGGTTCAGAATCAGATGGATGTCTTTCAGCAGGTTCTCCGTCCATAGTTTGACATTTAAATGCTGGAACATCACTTGGTGATGGTAAATAATCAATTACACCATCAAGCGCTAACTTAACACCCATATTAGAAAGTGCTGATCCACAAAATACTGGGAAGAACTTAACTTCTAGAACTCCCTTACGAATTGCTTTTTTAATTGTTTCTACAGAAATTTCTTTTCCTTCTAGATAATCTTCCATTAATTGATCATCAAATTCAGAAACACATTCAATTAATTCGTTTCTCATTTGTTCTGCTTTATCTTTTAAATCAGCAGGTATTTCTATTTCTGTATAATTTTCATCTGGATTGCCATCATAGTGATATGCTTTCATAGTAACTAAATCTATTACTCCATTGAATTCATTTTCAGCACCTATTGGGCATTCTACGGCAGCAGCATTAGCACCTAATCTTTCATGAACTGACTCAACACTCTTAAAGAAATCTGCTCCAAGTTTATCCATTTTATTAACGAATATCATTCTTGGAACGTTCATACTAGTTGCTTGTCTCCAAACGTTTTCAGTTTGAGGTTCAACACCAGCATTAGCATCTAGTAAAGCAATAGCACCATCTAGTACTCTTAAACTTCTTGTAACTTCTATTGTAAAGTCTACGTGTCCTGGAGTATCTATTAGGTTAATTCTATTTCCTTTCCAAAATGCAGTTGTAGCAGCAGAAGTAATTGTGATACCACGCTCTTTCTCTTGTTCCATCCAGTCCATTTGTGATTCGCCATCGTGTGTTTCACCAATTTTATGGATTTTTCCTGTATGATATAATACACGTTCAGAGAATGTAGTTTTTCCGGCATCAATATGAGCCATTATACCTATATTACGTGTATTTTCTAATGAATATTCACGTGCCATAATTACTCCTTTCTACCAACGATAGTGTGCAAATGCTTTATTAGCTTCTGCCATTCTATGTGTATCTTCACGTTTTTTTACTGCACCACCTGTATTGTTTGATGCATCTACTATTTCATTGGCTAATCTTTCAGCCATTGATTTGCCACCTCTTGTTCTAGCAGCATTATCTAACCAACGAAGTGCAAGTGATTGTGATCTATCAGCACTAACTTCCATAGGTACTTGATAATTTGCACCACCAACACGTCTTGCTTTAACTTCTAAAGCTGGTTTTACGTTTTCTAAGGCCTTCATGAATACTTCATTTGGATCAGCTTTTGTTTTTTCCTTTACCATATTAAAAGCATCATATACTATTGTTTCTGCCTTACCTCTTTTACCATCTAACATAATTTGATTTATTAGTTTAGTAACAATCTTTGAATTATAGATTGGATCTGGTAATACGTCTCTTTTTACAGCTCTTCTTTTACGCATTATATTTTTCCTCCTTTACTATTACTATTTTTTCTTTGGCTTTTTAGCACCATATTTAGAACGTCCTTGTTGTCTATTTTGAACGCCAGCAGTATCTAATGTTCCACGAATAATGTGATAACGAACACCGATTAAATCTGGAACACGTCCACCACGGATAAGTACAACACTGTGTTCTTGAAGATTATGTCCCTCTCCTGGTATATAGCAAGTTACTTCCATACCATTTGATAATCTAACTCTCGCATATTTTCTTAAAGCAGAGTTGGGTTTTTTTGGTGTAGTAGTACCAACACGAGTACATACTCCACGCTTTTGTGGTGCGTCTTGTTTAGTTTGTTTTCTTTGGATTGTATTTAAACCAACACCTAAAACTGGAGATTTGCTTTTTCTAGTTTTACTACCTCTACTTTTTCTTACCAATTGATTAATTGTAGGCATATTATAACTCCTTTCTTCTTGACACACATCCTAGTGTGTCGTAAATGACTTAAATATAAGTTAAAACTAAGTTTTAACAAACGTTATTAATATAACATTAATATCTTATGATGTCAATAATTATTAAATACATTTAAAAAAAAGAAACTACTACACAGTAGTTTCTACGACAGCGATTACATTTGTTGCTTGCAATCCCTTTTCAGTTTGAACTAAATCAAACTCTACTAATTGCCCTTCAGTAAGCGTTTTATAGCCATTTTGTTTTATTGCTGAATAATGCACGAAAATATCTTCGCCATCTAAGTATTCTATAAATCCATAGCCCTTATCGTTATTGAACCACTTAACGTTGCCTCTCACTTCTGCACCTCACCTTCTTTAAATTTTATATATTAAATATACCTCGAGTATTATATTTAATTCAATAATTATTGACCGACAAATAACAACAGTTTTTGTCCGCTTTTGTCCGTCGGGTTTAGTATATCAAATAACTCTTTGTTTTTTTGCATTTTATGCACAAGATGCGTTTTTTGATACATGAAAGGTAATCATATTTTTTTAAATACTATTCAATCATGATTTTACTGGTTCATCAAACTTGTTATTCTGTAAAAAAATTTTTCTAAGCAAAAATAATCTATAATGAAGATGCTTGAGGGAGAAAATTATGAAAGAAGTTTTTGTTAGTAAATCATTCAATTTAATTCAAGCAAAATATAATTATAATCAAGATGACCAAGATAGGATACGGTATGGGTTAGAGATAATATATATTACTCTTACAAAATTATTTGCTATATTATTTACTTCTTTGATTTTTGGTACATTAAGGGAAACAATAATATTTTGCTTATTTGCAACAGGGCTTAGAACATTTTCGTACGGAATTCACGCAAAGAAAAGTTGGCATTGTTATGTATCAAGTTTAATTGTATTTGTGTTATTTCCATACATAGTAATTAGTTTTAATCTTACATACATTGCAAAAATAATAATAAGTGTTTTCACAATTATATCGATGGCTTTATTTGCACCTGCTGATACTCACAAAAGGCCTATTGTTAATAGTAAAATGCGAAAAACACTTAAAATAAAATCGTTAGTTATTACTAGTTTATATATATTGATTATATTTATATCTAATTATAACAAAATTAATAATTTGATTATGCTATCAATGATGGCGCAAAGTATTGTTATTAATCCAATCACATATAAAATATTCAAATTACCTTATAACAATTATAAGGAATACATTAACTAAAGGTGTCAATTTGCACAAATATATTAAAGAATAATGGAGGTGAATAAATGAAACGTTTAGTAACTATATTAAATAGTGCTGCATTAGCTTCTGCTAAAACTAGTGAAAACACATGTTCAATGTTAGCATACGATGAACCAAAAATGCCAGCAAGCATGATTAAATAATTACCAACAAAAAAATCACTGTTTATGGTGATTTTTAATTTTCTACATTTAATATTGCTGTAAATATGTTATCCTTAGTTTTTAAATCTAATTCGAAATCTTTATTTTTATTTACTATATCTTTTATTAAAGGTATTCCATAACCTCTATTATTACCTTTTGTTGAAAATCCAGCAGTTAACACATTTTTAATAGCTACATTACCTTTATAACTATTTAATAATTCAAATTTCAATTTATTGTTTTTAATATCAAAATTTAATTCTATATACTTTTCATCAGCATTTTCTACTGCTTCTATTGCATTATCTAATAGCACTCCTATTATTTTTAATATATCTTTACTCTTTTTCGGCTCAATATTGTTAAATTTTTTTATTTCACCACTTACTGATAAATCAACCAATATTTTATTATCTAAATTTGCTAATTTATAATATACCAAGCCCTTTAATCCACTTGGAAGTTTATCTATATTTCTTACCATCTTATTATCTATTACACTCTTCTGTTCTTTTATTATTTCACTAATATATTCTTTTAATTTTACTTTATCGTCTATATAACCATTTATAACTATTAATTGATTTTTATAATCGTGTATAATTTTTCTTTTTTCAACAATCTCTTTCTCATATTTTTCTAAGTATGTAAATAATGCATTATAATTTTCTTCTATTTCCTTAGATTTTTGTTGTTCTTTATATAATAAGTATATTATTGTCATTATTGAAATGATTATTATTACATTCATCAATAACATTACTATATCTTGAATTTCTCTAGCATTCTTATAAACTAAAGCACTTACAACAGTTATAAATATGATTATCCCTATTCTTGATTTTTTACTATCAAGATTTATTTTATTGGTTATATTAACTACTAATTTTGTTAAATGTTTAAAGTATAAGAATGGTGTTGTAAATATTATTACTGCTACATTTCCAAAACTTCTCCCTAAAATATAATTTGATGTGAATTGATATTCATACTTTAAAACTGAAAATACAACACCTGTAATTATTTCACCAATTAATAAGTAAAATACTGTAATCAAAACATATGTAATACTTTTACCAATCCTTAGATCAAATATTTCTTTTATACATATTATAAACACTGGTAATGTTATTATAGCTTTGAACACATCTTTATTGAATAAATTTATTATTGCCAATAGTAAGGATGAAACTAATAAAACAATTACTATTTTTCTTTTGTTTTCTATCATTTTTATTCCAAAGACTTTTTTGACTATTATTACGCAAAATATCATGTTTAAAAGTGAACCCAAATATAAATCTATGTAATCAATTATTGACATACTCTTTTACCTCCTTTAAGTATTTTCTTGATAATAAATCTGTTTTGGTATTATTGGAAAATACTATTACTTTGTTTTTAATATCTATTGTTTTGACGTTATCCATATTTACAATACATGATTTATGAGTATACATAAAATTACCTTTTAATTTTTCTTTTATACCTTTTAAACTTTCTGATGTTTCATATTTTGAATACAAAGTTATTATTTTAGATTTTCTTTTATAACTATCATATAATATACAAACTATATCTTTGTAATCAATTCTTTCGATTCCGTTTTTAGTTTTAATCTTTAATTTATCATCATTTAGTTTTCTTTCAATACACAATTTTATGATATTGTATATTTTCTCGTCATATAATTCATATTTTGATATAAAATCTAAAAGTAATATTTTTGATTTATATGCTAGTGTTTCTAATTCATAATGTGCTGTTAAGATTACAATTATACTTTTCCAATCTTTCTCTCTTATTTGTTTTGCTACTTCTAATCCTGAGGAATCTTCTACCTCTATATCAAGTATGTATATTTTATTTTCTAAATTCGAATTCATTGTCTGCATAAACGATTCGTCATAACTGTTAAATGCATGTATTTTATATTCGATATTTGCCTGGAATGCTATTTTCATCAGTATTTTTTTTACTTTTTCAACTATTTCCTTCTCATCATCGCATACAATAAAATTTATCATTTTCATTACCTCTTCGCACAACTAAATTATAGTTAATTTACAAGTTTTATTCAACCTGTAAATGGTAATTTATGGAAAATTTTGTGGCTATTTTTTATAAATTAAGTTAATGTAAACTTTTTCTATAGATTTTGTTGATATTTTTAATGTTTATAATGACACTATTATATTAGCTGGCTGTCAAATATATATTAATTTATTGATATTATTTATTGTGATAGTTCCTTAATCGTTTTCGTTATGAGTTTGATTAATCAATTCAAATTTAGAAATAGATAAATATCCATGTTTTCTTATTTCAAGTGTTGTATTTAAAACTATGTTGTTACATTATTTTCAACATAATAGAATTGATGCATAGTTTTTATCAATTACATTTTATTAAAGATAATTATATTTTTAATAATTTTATTGTGCATTTTGCTTTGATTTTTTATCTTCATAAAGTTCTCTTTTCTTACAAAAAAAAAATGAACTTATAAAAAGTTCAAACTCAAACAATACATTAATGGTGCGGGTAAAGGGACTTGAACCCCCATGGATCACTCCGCTAGATCCTAAGTCTAGTGCGTCTACCAATTCCGCCATACCCGCAAATAAAAGATTGTAAATACAATCTTAATAATCAAGTGGTGGACCCTATAGGACTCGAACCTATGACCGCCCGGTTATGAGCCGGATGCTCTAACCAACTGAGCTAAGGGTCCACATATTCAAGATAATATCACACTATTTTGCATTTTTCAATACATTTTTTAAATTTTTATTTTTTTTCTTTATATTATATGAAAAATAGAAGCAAATATGATTTGTTTCTATTTTTCTAATTCTTTCTTTAAATATATTCCTGTATACGATTTTTGATTTTTTGCAACTTCTTCTGGTGTACCTTTTGCTATTATTTGTCCGCCAAAGTCTCCACCTTCTGGTCCTAAATCTATTATGTAATCTGCAACTTTAATCATATCTAAATTGTGTTCTATAACTATTACAGTATCACCATTATCAACTATTCTTTGAAGTATAGATATAAGTTTTTTTACGTCATGTGTATGTAATCCTGTGGTTGGTTCATCTAATATAAATACGCTTTTCCCAGTAGGTCTTTTTTGAAGTTCTTTTGCAAGTTTTACTCTACTTGCCTCTCCACCACTTAATGTTGGTGCACTTTGTCCTAATTTCATATATCCTAAACCAACTTCTATCAACATATTTAATTTATTTTTTACCTTTGGAATGTTTTCAAAAAAATCCAATGCATCTTCTATAGTCATGTCTAATACTTGCGCAATGTTTTTGTTTTTAAATTTTATTTCTAATGTTTCTCTATTATATCTGGTACCTTTACAAACTTCACAAGGCACGTAAACGTCTGGCAAAAAGTGCATTTCTATTTTTTTTACTCCATCACCATAACATGCTTCACATCTTCCACCCTTTACGTTAAATGAAAATCTTCCTTTATCATATCCTCGTATTTTTGCTTCTTTTGTGTTTGCAAAAACATCTCTTATGTCATCAAATACTCCAGTATAAGTGGCAGGATTACTTCTTGGTGTTCTTCCTATTGGATCTTGTGACACATTTATTATTTTATCTACGTATTCTAAACCATTTATCGATTTGTATTTTCCTGGTTTATCTTTTGATTTGTATATATTATTAGATATTACTTTATATAATATTTCATTTACTAAACTGCTTTTTCCACTACCACTTACACCTGTTACGCATGTAAATGTTGCTAGTGGGAATGAAACATTTATATTTTTTAAATTATTTTCTTTGCATCCTTTTAATTCTATAAATTTGCCATTTCCTTTTCTCCTTGTTTTAGGTACATCAATTTTTAATTTACCACTTAAATATTGGCCTGTTATGCTATCTTTTGTGTTCATTACTTCTTCTGGAGTACCAGCAGCCATTACATGTCCTCCATGAGCTCCTGATAAAGGCCCAATATCTATCAGGTAATCTGCTTGCATCATTGTTTCTGTGTCATGTTCTACTACTATAAGGGTATTACCTAAATCTCTCATTTCTAATAGTGAGTTAATTAGTTTTTGGTTGTCTCTTTGATGTAGACCTATACTTGGTTCATCTAATACATAAAGTATTCCTGATAATCTTGAGCCGATTTGTGTTGCTAAACGTATTCTTTGTGATTCTCCACCACTAAGAGTACCTGCTGTTCTGTTTAAGTTTAGGTATTCAAGTCCAACATTTATTAAAAATGATAATCTATCTTTTATATCTTTTATAATTAATTTTGATATTTCTTGATCCTCTTTATTTAATTTTAGTGTTTCAAAAAAGTTATATAAATCTCTAATACTTAGATTACATAATTCATATATGTTTTTACCTTTTATTTTTACATTTAATATTTCTTTTTTTAATCTTGTTCCATGACAAACTTCACATGGTAAATCTGTCATATAGTTTGCAAGCCAATCTCTTATAAAAGTACTGTTTGTTTCTAGGAATCTTCTTTCAAACATATTTGATATTCCCTCGTATTTTTCTATTTTATGCATTCTATTTCCACTTCTTGTGTTAAAATCAAATTCTATTTCATCTGGTGAGCCATATAATACTATGTTCAATTTTTCTTTTTTTAAATCTTTAACAGGAATGTTCATATCTATATCATAATTATTACATACTATTTCTAATGATTTTTTGTAAATATTGAATTCATCCATATTGTTAAGTGGTACAATAGCGCCTTTATTTAAACTTAATGCTTTATTAGGTATTATTAGATCTTCATCTATTTTTTGTTTAAAGCCAAGACCTTTACATTCAGGACATGCTCCAAATGGAGAATTAAATGAAAACATTCTTGGTTCTAATTCAGCCATAGAAAAATCGCAATAAGGGCATGCAAGTGATTCACTCATAAGTATTTCTTTACCACCTATTACATCTATTATTACCTTACCATTTGATAATTTAGTAGCATTTTCTATTGATTCAAATAATCTGCTTCTAATTCCTTCTTTTATTATTAATCTATCTATTATTACGTCTATATTGTGCTTTTTAGTTTTTGACAATTCTATTTGATCATTCAAATCAAAGGCATCTCCATCTATTTTTACTCTTGTATATCCACTTTTTCTCAAGTCATCTATTCTATCTTTGTGAGTACCTTTTTCTCCTCTTACTATTGGGGATATAACCATTATTTTAGTATTTTCTTCTAGATCTAATACTTTATTTACCATTTCCTCAATACTTTGACTGCTTATTTCTACATTATGTATTGGGCAATAAGGTGTTCCTATTCTTGCATATAATAATCTTAAATAATCATATATTTCAGTTACTGTACCTACTGTACTTCTAGGATTATTATTTGTGGTTTTTTGATCTATACTAATGCTTGGACTTAATCCTTCTATAGAATCTACGTCTGGTTTTTCAAAATTACCTAAAAATTGTCTTGCATATGCACTTAGTGAGTCAACATATCTTCTTTGTCCTTCTGCATATATTGTGTTAAAAGCAAGTGAACTTTTACCACTACCACTTACACCTGTCATTACTACTAATTTATTTTTAGGTATTTCTATATCTATATTTTTTAAGTTGTTTTCTCTTGCACCTTTTACTACAATTTTATCCATAATATCACTTCCATTTACATCTTTTGTATTATACCACAATATTAAATTTTTATTAGAAAAAGAATTGAAATTTCAATTCTTTTACTCGCTTTTAAGTTCAAATATCATATCTCTAAGTTCTGTTGCTCTTTCAAAATCAAGTTTTCTTGCTGATTCCATCATTTCTTTTTCTAAATTTTTGATTATTTCTTCTTTTTCTTTTTTGCTATATGCTTTTGTTTTACCTTTTTCTTTGTCCTTATCTTCATTACTTATTAGATCTCTTATTTCTTTTTGAATTGTTTTTGGAATAATATTATGTTCTTTATTATATTTTTCTTGTATACTTCTTCTTCTTTCTGTTTCTTTAATTGCTACATTCATTGCATCACTTATACTATCTGCATACATTATTACATGTCCAAATTCATTTCTTGCACATCTTCCTATTGTTTGTATTAAACTTCTATCACTTCTTAAGAAACCTTGTTTATCTGCATCTAGTATTAAAATCAAACTTACTTCTGGTATATCTATTCCCTCTCTTAGTAAGTTTATGCCAACTACTACATCATATTTTCCTAATCTTAAATCTCTTATTATTTTTGTTCTTTCTAGTGTTTTTATTTCACTATGAAGATATGCTACTTTTATATCTAAATTTTTTAAATAGTTTGTCAATTCTTCTGACATCCTTATAGTTAGTGTAGTTATTAAAACTCTCTCATTACGTTCTATTCTTTTTCTTATTTCAGATACTATATCATCTATTTGGCCCTTTGTAGGTCTTACTTCAATTGTTGGGTCAAGTAATCCAGTTGGTCTTATAATTTGTTCTACATATTTGTTGTTAACAAGTTCTAATTCGTAATCTCCTGGTGTAGCAGATATATATATTGCTTGATTTATTTTACTGTTAAATTCATCAAATTTTAGTGGCCTATTATCAAGTGCTGATGGAAGACGAAAACCGTAATCTACGAGTATTTGTTTTCTTGCTCTATCTCCATTATACATTCCTCTTACCTGTGGTAAAGTTACATGAGATTCATCTACTACGAGTAAAAAATCTTCTGGGAAGAAATCCATTAGCGTAGTTGGTGTATCTCCTTCATTTTTTAAAGCCAAGTGTCTTGAATAGTTTTCTACACCTCTACAAAAGCCAGTTTCTAGAAGCATTTCTATATCATAGTTAGTTCTTTCTTCTATTCTTTGTGCTTCTAAATATTTATTATTATCTCTAAAATATGACAATCTGTCGTTTAATTCCTCTCTTATTCTTTCAACACTTATTTTCAACTTTTCTTCATTTGTTACGAAGTGAGATGCTGCAAAAATTGTTACTGTCTTTTTGTTTGTTTTAACAACACCTGTTAAGGAATCAAATTCACTAATTCTTTCTACTTCATCTCCAAAAAATTCTATTCTAATTCCATTTGTTCTTTCATAACTGGGTATAAGTTCAATTACGTCACCTTTTACTCTAAACGTACCTCTTTTTAAATCTATATTATTTCTTTCATATAGCATTTCTACTAATTTTTTTAATATTTCATCTCTATCTATAATATCTCCTACATTTAGAGTAATAGTATGTGCCTTATATTCCTCAACTTCACCTATACCATATATACATGATACACTGGCTACTACTATAACATCTCTTCTATTTATAAGTGCAGATGTTGCACTATGCCTTAATTCGTCTATTTCATCATTTATTGATGCATCTTTTTCTATATATGTGTCTGTACTTGGTACATATGCTTCTGGTTGATAATAGTCGTAATATGATACAAAGTATTCTACTCTATTTTCTGGAAATAATTCTTTAAGTTCACTATAAAGTTGTCCAGCAAGTGTCTTATTGTGTGCGAGAACAAGTGTTGGTTTATTTACTTCTTTAATCACGTTGGCTATTGTAAACGTTTTTCCCGTTCCTGTTGCACCCATTAATACTTGATGTTTTTTGTCTTGTTTTATGCCATCAACTAATTCTTTTATTGCTTTTGGCTGATCTCCACTTGGTGCATATTTTGAATGTAACTTGAACATTTTTTGTCACCTCCTATATTCTTATAAAAAACCTACATATTTTTGTAGTCAATGATTTAGCTTTTTCTTTAGAAACGAACAAAGATCACAAAATAAATTTGATATCAATATTTTTATCTTTTATTTTCAAGAAATAAGTATTTGTATGTCACAGATTTACTCGTTTACTCTTTTTCGGATGAATAACATTTATCTTTCTAAAGCTAAGAAATTAAAAGTCACAAATTTAATTTTTCTGTTTAGTATGTTTACGTTATTTTGTTCATTTTTTAATTACTTATGTTTCTATGTATCAAATTCATAATAATAAAATTTGTTGTTATCTTCATCATAAAGTGCTAGTGTAAAGTTATATGAATATCTATTAAAAATTTCTGAATCACTATGTCTATCTTCTATCTTTTTTTCTGTATCAGTATTTTTATCTTTAAAATATTCACCATCTACCCTATCATAAAAGTAATAATATCCATTTTTTATTTCAGGTATCCCACTTTCTTCTGCTAAATTATATAAGTATGTTGAATCATCTTTTGTTCCTCCATACATAATTAGCTGTAAGTTTTCTGATAAAGGTAGTTTTTTCCATTCTTTAATTTCTGTTAATGGCTTTTGTTCACAATTTGCAATTACTATATAATAACCATCTCCTAAAAAGCCACCATGTGTATCTTTATCTTTTTCAATTTTACATTTTGATATATCTATACCTATTTTCTTATTTATATATTTATTTGTTCCTTTATTTATAGCACACCCACTTAATATTAAAATACTAATTGAAACAGCAATTATTTTTTTCATAATCCCTCCTACAATATAACCTTTTTATCTGTTATTATTTTGTCTAATTTTATATCGTTTTCTTCTACTTTTATTTCATGTTCATTCATTAATTTTTCGTTAAAACATATACCAATTTTATAAATTCTTGTATTTTTTAGATAAGTATCATAATAACCTTTTCCATAACCAATTCTATTTTTTTGTTTATCAAAACATATTCCAGGTATTATCATTAAATCAATATCATCTTTTGATATTATATTTTTGTTGTTTGGCTCCATTATATGGTATAGACCTTCATGCAATTTTTCATTTTCTTTTATTGTGTAAAATTCAATAATATGTTCATTTAAAACTTTTGGTATAGCCACTTTTTTGTTTATTTTGAAACATTCTTTAATAATTTCATTTGTGTTTACTTCGTCTTTTAAACTTATATATACCCCTACTATTTTAGCATTTATGAATTCTTTTGTTTTGATTAATTTTTTTTCAATTATTTCCGATTTAATTTCTTTATCTATTACTTGTTTTCTAATTATTTTATATTTTTTTCTTAGTTCTTCTTTCACGACAAAAAGAATTTAGTATTTCTAAATTCTACTTTTTCTTTTTAAGTAAATCTCTTATTTGTTCAAGTAATAGAACTTCCTCACTCTTTTTAGGTGGCTCCTCTTTTTTCGTTTCTTGTTTTTCTTCTTTGTGTTTAAACTTTTCAAATACTCTAATCATAGTAAATATACAAAATGATATTATAAGAAAATCAATAATTGCTTGTATAAATGTTCCATAATTTATAGTTGCGTCTTTAATTTTAATGTTTAATGAGGAGAAATCTAATCCACCCATAAATATTCCAATAATTGGCATTAATATATCATTAACTAAACTTGTTACAATTTTGCCAAATGCGGCACCAACTATAACACCTACTGCCATGTCTACTACATTACCTCGTGATATAAATTTTTTAAATTCACTCATTTCATTTTTTAGTGCTTGTTTTTCTTTTTTTACTATTTCTTTTTCTTTTTTTGTTACCATATTTACCTCCATCGTAATTATATCAATTTTTAATAAGCATGACTAGATGGTTTTTTATATTTTACATTTGTTTAATTTTTGGCATAGCAATGTGTTTATTTTCTTCATTTTCTTTTAACATAATGGTTTTTAATTCTTCTAAAACTTTTCTTATTTTTTTTGATACTTGTGGTTGAGATATGCATAGTTTTTTTGATATTTGGTTTTGAGACATATCTTGTATAAAATACATATTGAATATTGTTTTTTCTTTTTCGTTTAATTTATTTATGAATTTTTTAATTATTTGTCTTTCACATTTTTTTATGTATTCTTCTTCTATATTTTCATCTGTGCTTATTAAATCAGCATAACTAGCACTTTCGCTATCTATTACTTTATTATCTAAACTTTCTATTTGTCTTATATTTAATGCTTTGCAAACTTTATTGTGTGGTATATTAAAGTATTCTGAAATTTGTTCTGTTGTTGGATTAACTCCTGTAGTTTTATATATTTCGTCGCTATATTCATCTATCTTTATTTTTAATTGGCCTAATACACCACAATTCATATTTCCTTTTCTTAAATATTCTTTAACTCTATTTGATATACAAACGGTTGCGTAAGTTGAAAACATCATATTTTTTGTAACATCGAATGTATCAACGGCTTTTATAAGTCCAATACAACCAATTTGAAATAAATCTTTTTGATCTTCTACGTTATTTCTATATTTTTTTATTGTTTCTACTACTAATCTTAGATTTCCTGTTATTATGTTTTTCCTTATTTCTTTAGCTTCTTCTTTTGAGGAATTTAACATTTTTTTAAATAGGGTTATATTTTCATCTTTTGTTAATGATTTTGGTAATTTCAATATATTATCTTCCATACTTGCTCCTTTTTATCGACTATTATAACACTATTTAAAATAAATAAAAGTACATATTTCTATGTACATTATATTTTTAGATATTTTCTTACTGAACCAGCACTACCAAACATACCCACTATTACTCCTATTCCAAGAAGCACTAATGAAACAATATATATAAATGGTGTTGGGGAAACTAATTGTAGGAATGGTGATATGTTTTTCATATCAACACTCTTATATAATATGCTATATCCATATATAGTTACTGTAATTGGTATAATTGACCCTAGTAATCCAAGAAATAAACCTTCTATCATAAATGGTAATTTTATATTTATGTTAGATGCACCTACTAATCTCATTATTTCAATTTCTTTTCTTCGTGAGAAAATTGTTATTTTAATTGTGTTGCTTACTAAAAATACTGTAACCAATATTAAAGCAACAACGATTCCTATTAAAAATTTGTCTACTATTTCTAGAACTGATAGCAGTTGTTCTACTATTCCTTCTCCATATTTTACTAGATTTACTTTATTTATATTTTTTATTTGTTTAGCAGTTATGCCTATTTTTGCTACATCTTTAACTTTGATGTTGAACGTATCTGCCAATGGGTTTTCTTTATCATCCCATCCATCTATTATTACTTTAAATATATCTGAACTATTTTTCCAATTGTTTGCTACTTCTTCTTTTGTTTCATATGTGTATGTGTCTATATTATCTAATTTTTCTATTTGTTCTTTTATATTTTTTATATCTTCATCCGTTGCATTATTTTCTACAAAAACAACTATTGAGAAATCTTTTTTTATTAAGGTTGATATATTTTCAATGTTATACGATAATACCATTGATATTGCTACTATTAAAAGAGTTATAGTAATACATGAAATTGAGGCCATTGATAATGAAAAATTTCTGAATACACTTTTAAATGCATCCCTAATACTTCTTCCTAATATTCTAAGCTGCTTCATGATTATAAGTTCCTTTTTCATAATCTTCTTTTAATTTTCCTGCCTCTATTAATATTACTCTTTTTTTCATTCTATTCACCATTTCTTTGTCATGGGTAGCCATTATTATAGTAGTTCCCAAATTATTTATTTCTTCTAATACTTTCATTACTTCCCAGCTTGTATCTGGATCTAGATTTCCAGTTGGCTCATCACATAATAATAGTTTTGGTTCATTTACAATTGCTCTTGCTATTGCTACTCTTTGTTGTTCACCACCCGATAATTGGTCTGGATAATTTTTAACTTTATTCTTAAGTCCAACTAGTTCTAATGCTTTTAGTGTTTTCTGTCTTATTTCATCATTAGGAAGTCCTAACATTTCTAATGCGAATGCAACATTTTCATACACTGTTAATTTAGGTAATAATTTAAAATCTTGAAATACTATTCCTAATTTTCTTCTCAATTTATATACTTTTCTATTTTTTAATTTTGCAACATCTATTCCACCAACAATAATACTTCCTTTGCTTGGTTTTTCTTCTCTATATAATAATTTAATTAATGTGGATTTACCACTGCCTGATTGACCTATAACAAATATAAAGTCACCTTTTTTAACTTTTAAGTTAAAATCGTATATTGCAGTTACACCTGTTTTGTACTTTTTTTCTAATGATTTAATTCTAATTAACTCCATATTTATCCTTCCTCGTGATAATGCATATGATATGAATCTGTCACTACAAAGAATGCATTTTCATCTATTGCATTTATCCCTTTTTTTAACTTCATATAATCTTTTGTAGATATTACGCACATCAATACGTGATACTTATCTTCTGTATATCCACCTATTGCATCTATCTCTGTTATTCCACAATTCAAATTGTCTTTAACATACTTTCTAACTTCGTTTGGACTTTTTGTCATTATATAGAACATTTTTTTAGTGGATACCCCTAACATCATCATATCCGTTACCTTACTTGATATGAATAATATAATTATAGCATATAAAACACTATTTATTCCAAAAATATATCCTCCAGATAGTACTATTAATGCATCCATTATAAATACACAAGTTCCCATTGGCATTTTTAATTTTTGGTTCATTATTTTTTTTATTACATCTGTTCCACCTGTTATAAAACCCTCTTTATATACAAGTCCATTACCTACTCCAATTGTAATTGATGCGACTAAATAAATTAGTAATTTATTTGTATAATCTAGTGGTATGTACGTAGTAACGTTTGCAAATAGTTTTACAAATATTGGGTATAAAACAGAACCTAGAACAAGTTTTTTTGTATCTTTTATACCAAATACAATTAAGTTTAATATAAACGTTGCAATATAAAATAATGTTACAAATAAGGATGTATCTAAACCAGTTATTTCATTTACTAATACCGCTATTCCGTTTGTACCACCAATTACTATTTTCAATGGATATATAAACAAATTAAAAGAAAAAGCAATAAGCATCATACCAAATATAATTTCTATATATTTTTTTATATTACGCTCCACCTTTTACCTCGTATGAATCAGTTATTACAAAGAATGAATCCTTGTCTATTTTACTAATTCCTTCTTTTAATCTATAGTATTCTCTTGTTGGTACAACGCACATAAGCATTTTTTGCTTTTCTTTTGTATATCCTCCTTTTACTGGGAATATTGTGACACCATGTCCTAGTTCTTTCATTATGTATTCTTTTACTTTTTCATCTTCATCAGTGATTATATAAAATGCCTTACTTTTTGATATTCCAAGCATTATTCTATCAGTCATTACACTTAATATGTATAATACTACTAGTGCATATAACATACTTGTCCATCCATATTTAAAGCCACCTGCTACAACAATACTTCCATCAACTAATAACATAGCAGTTCCTATTGAGGTGTGTAAGTACTTTGCTACTATTTGATTTAATATATCTGTTCCACCTGTTGTAAAGCCCATTTTAAATGTTAAACCATATCCAACACCTCTTATTACTCCTGCTACTATTGCTATTAAAAGTAAATCAGATGAATCTATAATGATATATTCTGCTACATTACTTGTTAGTGTTACAAAAAGTGGAAATAATATAGTTCCAATAAGTGAACCCATGCTTGTTTTTACACCTAAAAGAGGAAAACTTATTATTAATAATGATACACATAATATTGTAATTAGTATGTTTGGATTTATTGCTCCTTTAAAAATGTTTGCAATACCATCTACATCTCCTGCTACTATATTGTTTGGTTTTAAGAATAGATTATATGCAAATGCATAAAGAAATAGACCAAACGATAGTGTTAAGTATCTTTTTATTGTTGGATTTATTGTTATCTTTTTCATTACATCACATCCTTAAAAATGATTCAATAAATTTATCTATATTTCCATCTAATACAGATAATACATTAGTGTCTTCTGTATTTGTTCTATGATCTTTTACCATAGAATATGGATGCATTACATAGCTTCTTATTTGGGAACCAAAGTTAATATCCATGTGTGTTCCTCTTAATGAATTTATTTCTTTTTCTTTCTTTTCTAGTGTTAATAAGTATAATTTGTTTTTTAATATTTGCATTGCTTTTTCTTTGTTTTTTAATTGGCTTCTTTCATTTTGACATGTTACTACTATTTTAGTAGGTATATGCGTTATTCTTACAGCTGAATCTGTTGTATTTACAGATTGTCCTCCTGCACCACTACTTCTATAAACATCTATTTTTAAATCATCATCCTTTATTTCAACATTTATTGATGTATCAAATTCTGGTATAACTTCCACTGATGCGAAAGTAGTATGTCGTCTTTTGTTAGAATCAAATGGTGAAATTCTTACTAATCTATGTACTCCTTTTTCACTTTTTAAGTATCCATAAGCATATAATCCTTTTATTAATATTGATACGTTTTTAAGCCCAACTTCATCGCCTGCTTGCACATCTATTACTTCATATTTATAATTTTTAGTATCACACCACCTAGTATACATTCTGTATAGCATATTTACCCAATCACAGCTTTCTGTTCCACCTGCTCCACTATGTATCTCTAGAATACAATTGTTTTTATCATATTCTCCGTTTAAAAGTGTAATTGTTTCGAAAGAAATTACTTCATCATATAGTTTTTTTATTTCTTCTTCTACTAGCTCTTTCATTTCTATATCTGATAGTGATTCTTTTAAATCATCTACTATTTCAAAAGATTTGACCTTATTAACTACTTTCTTTAAATCATTTAATTTTGTCATTATGTCTTTTGCATTTTCTTTGTTCCAAAAAGCTTTTTCATTAGTTTCTTCTTCTAGTTTTTTTATTTCCTTTATTTTAGAATCTAGGTCAAAGTAACCTCCTAAAATCTTTCACTTTGTTTTGAATTTCCTTTATCATATTTTCTATTTCTTTTATTTCCATACTATCACTCTTTTTAATTATATCATTTTTTTATTATTTTATCACCATATTTTTTTATTAAACTGTCTATAAGTGCATCTACAATTTCATCATTTTCTTTCTTTTTTACATCTTCAAATAATGATATTTGGTAATCTTTACTTGAAGAGAATGCATCAACCCTTATTCCTATCAATCTTACTGGTGTTTCATCCCAATATTCTTTAAATATTTTCTTACTCATTTCATAAATTTCATTTAAAGAATTTGTAGGATTTGGCAATTTATTTTGGTGTGAAGTGGTTTTAAAATATTTGTCTTTAATTATTACTGCTACTCTACTTGTATATACAGATTTTTCTTTTAACTCATTTGATATTTTTTCTGATATAGTTTTTAACTCTTTATTTATTTCTGCAATATCATCATAATCATATAATAAGGTTGTTGTTGTGCTTATACATTTTGGATTTTTTTTTCGCTTAGTACATCACTATCATCTATTCCATTTGCTATTTTTATAATATAATCTGTTTGATTTTTAAAATATGGATAAAGTATTTCTTTATTACAAGTTGCTAAATCTTTAATTGTTTTTATATTTAATTTAATTAGTTTCTCTGCGCTTTTCTTTCCTATTCCATATAAGTTTTCTATAGGCAAAGGCCACATTTTTTCTTTTATTTCATAATCATATAATGTATGAATTTTATTTGGTTTTGAAAAATCAGATGCCATTTTTGCACACAACTTATTATTTGCAATTCCAATATTTACTGTAAAGCCAAGTGTTTTATATATCTCATTCTTTAGTTTATTTGCAAATATTACCTCATCTCCGTACATTTTCTTTACTTTTCCGTAATCTAAAAAACATTCGTCTATGGAAAGAATTTCTATATCATTTGTATACTTTCTAAGTAAAGCAAAAAATGCATGTGACATTTTGTCATACAATGCATAATTAGGTCTATATATTTTTAAATTCCTACATTTACTTCTTGCTTGATATAAAGTTTCGGCTGTATTTATTCCTTTATTTTTTGCTAGTATTGATTTTGCTAAAACAATACCTTTTCTTTTAGATTCATCTCCACCTATAACTGAACATTCACATCTTATATCTTTTTTGTAGCCATTTTTAAGTAAATCAACTGCAGTCCAAGATAAAAATGCACTATTAACATCTATGTGCATAATTATCTTTTCCATAGTATAACCTCCTAATCTGAATAATTTGTAAAGTAATCTTGTATGAATACAACGGGTGTTCCTTTATCACCGCTACCACTTGTTAAATCACATAGTGAACCGATTAAATCTGTATATCTCCTTGGTGTTGTTCCTTGTGAAGACATCTGCCCTTTTAAATCTTTATTTTTATTTCTGATTTCTTCCCTTATTTTTTCGTTCAATTCTTCACCACTTAAATCTTTAAATTTATTTTCTGATAAATATTTAAGTTTTAATTCATTTGGACTTCCATCAAGACCACTTGTGTATGCAGGACTTACTACTGGATCTGCAAGTTCCCATATTTTTCCCACTGGATCTTTGAATGCACCATCTCCATAAATCATTACTTCTATTGTTTTTCCAGTTAATTCTTTTAATTTATTTTGAATATCGATTACTAACTTGTCTCCTGTCCTTGGAAATAGTTTAACTCTTTCTTCTGTTGCTCTATTACTTCCAAGTAATCCATATTTTTCGTTATATCCAGATCCATTTATACTTTTGTTTAATATGTCTGACATCATAAGTATATTTGCATTTTGTTTTTCTAATTTTTTCTTTGTTTCAAACCTTGTATGAATATCACATATGATTACATCGTTTGTATATTTTAGTATATCTGTTGGATTGTTGCTTAACACTATATTGGCTTTGCATCCTTCTTTTTCAATTAATTCTTTATATACATCTACCATGTTCACACCTGTAAATGGATGAATAAAGTTGTGATATTTATCCATATAATCTTCGTACGTTATTATATCTTTATATGGATTTACATTATATTTTTCTATATCTTCTTTATATAGTATATCATTTCCTACTTCATCTTTAGGATAACTTAATAATACTGTTATTTCTTTTGTACTTCTTGCCATACCGCTTAATAAAACTGCAAAACGATTTCTACTTAATATAGGAAATACTACTCCTATATGTTCACTATTATTTAATTTTTGTTTAATATCTTCTTTTATGTCATCTAATGTTGCAAAATTTCCTTCGCTTATTCCAACAACTGCCTCTGTTATTGCAACTATATCTCTATCTTTAAACTCAAATTTTTCTTCTTTACTAGCATCAATTAGTGATCTTGTTACTATTTCTGCTAAATTATCTCCTTCTTTTATTACTCCTGTTCTTATGCCTCTAACTACTGTTCCTATTTTTTTCATGTTAACCTCCTAGTTAAATTATATCATATGCATTAAAAATATATAAAATACAATGCATATTTCTAATGTAAAGTGTTAAAGAACTCATTATTTTCTTTTTCACTTGATAAAGTGGTATATTCACCATGCCCTGGATATATTATTATAGAATCGTCATAATGTTTAATTTTATTAATACTTTCTATCATATCTTTTGTATTTCCACCTAAATCAGTTCTTCCAATACTATTTTTAAATATAAAATCTCCTGTAAACATTATTTTTTCTTCTTTAAAATAATATGTAACTGAATCATTTGTGTGGCCTTTTGTATATATTACTTCTATATCAAAAGGACCTATTGTAATTTTTCCTTCTTTTAAATTTTTATATTCATATACCTTTATATTGTAGTAATTTTTTGCTTCTTTTAATGCTCCTACATGATCATAATGTGAATGAGTAATTAATATTCCTATTACCTGTTTGTCAATATTTTCTTTTATCTTATTAAATTCGCTTCCTGGATCAATTATTAAACACTTATTATTTTTTTCTACAATATAACAATTTTCCTCTAATTCTCCCACTTGTACTATTTTAATTCTCATATTTCTCCTTATATAATTAAATAAAATGTATTTACTAGTTAGCAAATACATTTTTTATGTTATTATTCTTCTTTTTTTGTAACTTTAGTTTTACCTAATTTAGAATTAATTTCTGTAGTATTTTTGCATATTGTTAGTAATATTAAAGACATTTCATATACTATTCTTAATATTATGTTTCCTAATACTAACATAAGAATAAATAATAAGAAACTAGTTCCAATTAACCCAAAAGATTGTAATGTAATATAAATCGCAAGAATTAAATAAGTTACTTTCAATATAGATTCTAACCACATTTTTTTAAATGATAGAAACTCATATAGATATCCTACAAATCCTTTGTATTTGTCTTCATTACTCTTATTTAGAAATACAAAATATACTACTAATCCTCCTACTATAGCCAATGTAGCAGCTATTACTCCCCATACACCAATTCCAACAGTATTTGTTGGAGTGTATAAATCGTAATCATATGTCATTATTCTTCACTCCTTTTCATAATAAATTTTAACATTAAAATTGTTTTTGTGCAATACTTCTACAAAATATATATATGTTATTTTTTTGTATTTTAGAATAGAGTTTAGTAAATACGTTTAACATAATTACTTTTTATATTTAATGTTTTTATTTTTTCCTGTAATACATGCTTTAAGATCATTTATGCTATCAAAATTTCCTATTGATACCATTTTATCTGCTTTTAATACTATTTTACCTTCTTTTGTTTTAGGTTTTGAATAAGAAAAATTTCCTATTTTATTTATATTTGTAGTTTTAATTATATAATCTATATATTTTTTATCTATATTTTTTATCATCTCAAAATTTTTTAGTTCTAATACATTTTCGTTATAATTTTGAAATATTCTTACTGGGAATGGATACATATGGTGAATGATTCCATCTATTAAATCATAACTGTATTGAAAATTATCAAATATTTCTCTGTACCATATTAATGAATTGATTACGCTTTCTAACGGATGTCTAAATCCATGCTTATTTGATATTTTTTTGGCTTTTTCTTTTATATTGTTTTGCCATGGTTTGGAATATAAATCATGCATCATTGCTATATATAGTGCTAATTGAAGATTTACTTTTTCTTGATTCATTTTACATAATGAATACGTTACTACAGTTACTTGTAGTATGTGATATCCTAAAGTAATTTTTCCATGATGCATAAATTTACAAGTCATTCTATTTTGAAATTCTTTATGACTAAATATTTTATTTATAATACCAAAAAGCTCATTTTTTTCATAACTAGTTAAATTATATTTATCCATTATTTTATTTAATTTTTTCTTATTTTTATTTATATTTGACATATTTTCACCAATCATTTTTTATATTATAAACATAGTATATCATAATATTAGTATTTATTTTAATACGAAGCTTTAACACGAATGCAATACTTTTTGAGCAAAACAAAAGAGATATAATTATCTCTCAAACAAGATTTAAAATAAGGCAATTAATACAATTTAATCTTGTTTTATAACACTTAATTTTGCATTTATTGTTCCATCAAATATTAAATCTGTATCTTGATCTGTAGTTATAACTAATGTCACTTCATCATCTTAGTTAATGCGAATAGGGTTGAACCATTTATACTGCTTATTCCTTCTTTTTGAACTGTCAAGAATTCCTTGACAGTTGAATTTATGTCTAATTCTTCTTCATCAAAGATATTTTTAATATGCAAACTTATATTTTGTTTAGTCGTATCATATAAGTCAGCCATCTGTTGTTGTGATAACCATACTGTTTCATCTTCAAGTTTTACATCTATTTTTGTCGTTCCATCATCAGTTTGATAAATTACAATATTATTGTTATTTTCTTCCATTGTTATACCTCCATTTCTATTAGATTTTAAAAGGTGTCAACAAATATAATCATTGTTCACGCCTTTATTTTACTACACATTTTTAATATTTTGTGGACAAGTTATAAAACTCGAACTAATTTATCTTTTTAAAAATTTAAATATTTCCCTTATTTTATACTACTTTCCACAGCAATTCTTATATTTTTTCCCCGAACCACATGCGGCGCCATTTAGTATATTATCCATACTTATAATATTATGCGTATTTCCTTTATTTTTAAGGGTTTGTGGACAGGTAACAAAAACTATTTTTTGTACTAATTTTGCCTATTTTTACATAAAATATTCGTCTTATGTGCACAAAATGTGCACAAATACTAGCATATTCTATATTTTCTTTGTCATTTTAATTATATATGATATTGATTAAATATTCAACTTTCTATATCATCATTTTTACTCAAAGCATATTTTGATATTTTTAACTTTTTCCAAATACCCATTTTCAATGCTTTTTATTGTTTTCTTCATTTCAATTTTCATAAATTGTCTAATTGCATCATAATCTATTTCTTGGCCATTAAAAGGTATTATTAGCTTAGTTTTATATAACTCTTTTTCAAAATCTCTAACCAACACTCTATGATATACTCTAGTGTTTTTATTAAATTGTGCAATAAAATACAATGCAATTTCTTCATCAAATACATTAAATTTTGGTCTTAAAGTTTTAGTAAATTGTCCTGCATAGTAATCATGTTTCATATAGAAAAATTTATGTCCCATCATTCCTACAGCTATGCAGTTTCCTTTTATTAAGTGTTCATTATCCAAATATTCTACATAACCAGCAATACCATTATTTAATACTGTTCTTGTAAAATAAGGATATTCAGCAGTGTCTGAAAACTTAAAACTATCTTTATTCAACTGAGGATTCGAGATTACTTCAAAATAATCACCAGCATCAACTTCTTTGCAGTTTTTCTTTAATAATTTAAAATAATCATTATTATAATTTTCTATCTTATTGTTATCAATCTTAGATATTTTAATATAATTTGAAATCATTTTCTTTGATTCATCTTCAACTTTTTTTATCATTTGATTTTTTATATTATCAATAAATGATTCCATATATTTATAATCTATATTATCTTTTTCATCTACTGGTAATTTAATTTTTAAATATGGTAATTTATCAGTAGCATTATATAAATATTCGCTGAATAGTTTTTGTAATTTGTTTATAGCAGTAATAAAATACAAACGAACTTTTTCACTTTTTTCACCATCTATAAAGGTTAATGCCTTAACTCTAGTTCCTATGTAAAAATCTTCGCATTGTGTTGTTGCATAGAATACACCACGATCAGCTAAAGCTAAAGTTTCCTTATAATTATATAGTTTTTTATCTTCTAATTTGTTTATATATTTTGTTATTCCATTATTATCATGCTGATGGCTTATTAATGGATAAGATCCTTCCTTTGTATTACTAATGATTACATCTCCACCTGTTTCTATATGAAATAATTGATTTATTTGAAATTCCCTAAATCTTGTCATTTTCATCACCTATAGTAATTTTCCAATTCATATAATTATTTAATGTTTCAATAAAGTCATCTTCTGTAGGAGTTGTATCTATAACTTCATGTTGAGCAAAAGTCCAATCATTTCCTTCAAGAGTAATCTTATCTTCAATATAATCATCCTCTGTTAAGTAATTTAAATTTTCTTTTCCAAATAAAATTAAATTAACTACTTCATTATATCTTTCTACTGCATGATCAACATTCTTTAAATTAACACTCATACCAGATTTTTTTCTATTTCCTCTAGTATAGCCATCATTAGAAAAATTAATAAATTTAACAACTTTTTTAGAGTCATGTGGTATTCCTATATCAAATAAATATATAGCCGTTTGAACTCCAGCCTTACCTTTAAATATATCAGCCATATGGATACTAGCAAGTAATGTGTTGTTTTCTAATATTTCTTTAGTATATGGAAGTCCATTTCCACTACCCGCATTTTCTTGTATTAATACAACCGCTTTACCATTTTTCATTCTTGATAGTGCTTTTTTAACAAATACAAAACCTTTACCTGGAGCAGAATATGGTGGATTTAATAAGAATACATTTGCTGGGAATGGTGTTCCACCCAATTCTCCTTGCTCATAATTTCCTTCATATTCGGTAAGACTATCTTTATGTATTATATTTGAAGAACCATCTCCCATTAGTATCATATTTAATACTGCTAGTAAATAAATATCAGATCTCTTCTCAATTCCTAGTAATTGCTTATTTTTTATGTGTTTTATTTTGTCTTGAAGTTCTTTTGGACTATTAATTCTATTTTCCGCATCTTTTATCATCAATTTCATAGAAGAAATTAAAAATCCAGCAGATCCAGCAGCATAATCCCATACATAACTATCTTTATTAACTTGAGCTAATTTAGCCATTAAATCCGTAACATATCTAGGTGTCAAAACAACATCATTTTTATCACTATCAGGTATATCAACCCAAGTATTTAATATATTAAATAGTTTCCCAGTAAAATCCAAGTGTTGTGCAGAGTTGAAAATTGGCATAATGTCATTTTTTACAATTGTATATACGCTTTTTAATTTACTCTCACCATTTATTGGTTTCCATAAGTCTGAATAAATAAACACTCTTGAAAGATCATTAACAATCATATTCTTTTTTTCTTGTGGAAGGTTTCTTTCATCAAGAAAAGAGGAGATTTTATTAATTATAACAAAACCATCATTTGAAGTCGTTCCCTCTTCTCCTTTCAAATCTGAAATTTCTAATGGTGATACTTTATGATCAACACCTAATCCGGCCATTATCATTCCTGTTATTAACTCAACTCTTGAACCAACAGATATTTTTAAATCATCTTGCATTGTCTGATTTAACTTTTTCAATTTTACTTCAATATTGTTTTCATATTCACGAGTCTTTGCTTCTAACTCTTCTTCAGTTAAATTTAAATCTTTTATTTTTTCAACAAACCCATCACTATTTTCTGGTAATAGGAAAGATAAATCTGAATACTTTCCAACTTCTTTTGGAATATTAAAATTATCCTTAGATAAATAATATACTCCTATTTCGGTTTTAAAATCATTGTCTTGTGAATATCCATTAATTCCAATAGCAATTGCCTCTTTATAACTATCAGTATTATCTATAATTGCATTTGCATAATGTACTGCACCATTTACAGCATACTCACTAATGTTTTTGTAATTTGGATCTCCTTGTTTAGTTTTATTTTCTATTTCTCCTGTTGATGATACTTTTATAAATTTACCCTTAGTACCTTTTACCTCAATCATAACAGGAATATACTTCAACTCTTTTGTTTTTAATAAAAGCTTTATGTCTGGAAAATTTGTTCCAACTCCTCCTTTTTTACTTGGATATTTTTTTAATGCATTTTCAATTTCATCATTAATCATTTCTGTCTTTGTAAAATACTTAATAGATGATAATTGCATTTTGGCAACATCTTCAACAAATTCTTCAACACTTCTGTTTTTTTCCATAATCTTTCTCCTAACTATTATTATCCTTCATTAATTTTCTTATTTCATCTTTTGCTTCTTTATTTTCAATAATATATTCTTCTATATCAGCAGGTACTTTTTTTATTTTATGGCTTTCGGATGCTAAATCATATAATTCGATTTGTTCTTGCTCACTTAAATCTAATACTGTTATCATTGACTTCATTAAATTTGAAGATGGCACTCGTTTACCATTTTCCATATCATGAAGATATTGATTTGTGATTCCAAGACTTTTTATTATATCTGATTTTTTTTGATTTGTACCTTTTACTTTTCTATCTATTTTCTTTTTAATAAAATCGCCTAATTTATAAATCATAATAACCACCTTTTTAATATAAACATATCTGCTTATCAACTTATATGTTTATATTATATCAAATATTTATATTTATGTAAATATTTATGATAAAATACGTGGCACGTTTTGTTTCGAAGAAATGAAAGTGGCGATAGTATTTTTCTTTTTTATGAATCTCGATGATGAAATAAAAAAGGCACCTTTACTACTTACGGATGTTTGTAGTATTGGTGCTTTATTGGGATTCCAAAGGGTTTATCCTTGGCACACATTGTTATTGTCTCTGACAATATCATAGTGTGTTACTATCTTGTCTTAAAGATAGTCTATAAGCAGAAATCATCATCTTTATCTTTTTGAGGTTTTTCTCTATATACTTGCTTAGGTTTATAAAACATATAATCCCCAAAATTCTTTTTGCAATATTCTTTTTCTTTTTGTGGTAGTAGTCCTTTTTCTATAACAGATACTAAAAAATCCATTACTTCTCTTATTAGAACTCTAAGAGTATGAAGTGTTTGTTCAAGTGCTGTTTGTTTTGTCTCTAATTCTTCTACCTTAATGTTAAGTCCATTTATTTCTTTATTTAACCTATTGTTCTCGTTATATGTCTTTTTGTAATTACTTGTATAGTATTCCATATTTTCAATTACTTTTTTCATCTTTGGTTTTAACTCATTAAGTTTTTTGGATTCATCTATAACTTTATTCATAGAATCAAATGTCTCTTTCTTTATTTTTACTAAATCTTTATCAAATATTACTGACTTATTTGATTTCATATTCTCTTCTAATTCATTAATAGCATTATCTAGTTTTTGATTTCTTACTTCTAGTTGATTATCAAGACTTCTTGTTACTTTTTTAAACTCTTTTATTGCTATATGTTCCGTATCACTATTCTTAATACCTCTTTCTAGCTCGAATCCAGCTTTATTTAATCGATCACAATATTTGTCTTGTAATTCACTTAAATGATTCTTATCGCGGATATATTGCTTCTTAGATATGGTATATCGTTCTGTGTTAGTTCTTTTATCTAGTTTCTTAACTAGAGGGATTACTACACAATGAATATGTGGTGTTTTTTCATCCATATGAACTGTTGCATGTAATACTTGTTCTTTTGTATATCCTAAATCTTCATAGACAAATTCCATGCATTTATTTGCCCATTTATTAATATCTTCTTTAGATTTATCATCGAAGAATCCTGGTGTAGTGGTAAATATCATTTCATCTGCAACTACACCCTTGGATTTATCTAACATTTGTCCAAATGTCTTTCGTCTATCTTTTCTTTCAGTTTTCATTCTTTCTTCATGTTCTTTTCTATACTCTTTTGTCTTTTCATAGAAACCTTTTACATATTTTGATTCTAATGGAACTAATTCTATATTATCTTTAGTTTTTTCTAATTTTATATCAGGATTTGAGTTATATGCTTTCTTCTCTCTTTTATTGTGAGAGCCAATTTGAGCAAGATCATTTAAAGTATAGATAGGTTCACTTCTGAATATTGCATAATTCATACAGTTTCACCTTCTTTAATTTGAAATTCTATTACACTTTTTATAACATCAGTTGTATTTTTACTATCAAATTCATTAACTGCTAATCTCTTATTATCTTCTATACTTCTAATGTAATAGTTCTCAGTTGTTTCAACATTTCTATGTCCTAATAGATCAGCTACTTCTTTTATCTCTGTTCCATTATTTAATACTTTAGTTGCATATGAACCTCTTAAATCATAGAATCTGCATTTCTTAATTCCTAATTCTTCATGTATTACTTTAAATGGATATCTTAGTAAATCTGTTCCTGAATATGTTCCATTATCACGAACAAATACTAAATCTAAATTATTTTCTCCACAGTTTTTGTTTAAAACTATTCTATTCTCTATTACTTTGCCATATTCATTTTTTACTTCTTCAATATGATAATATTTATAATCTTTGCTAAATAGTTTTTTTAATTCTTCTTGTCTTTCTTTGTAATTGGTTAGAGCTGTTTTTAAAGTATCTCCTATGTATATAGTTCTTTGCCCTGATAGTGTCTTTGTTGTACCCATATACCATCTTCCATCTTTGTCTTTTGGTTTGTCATAAACACTATGTTTAATATTGATTATTCCATTTTCCAAATCAATATCTTCCCATGTTAGTGCAAATAACTCACCAGTTCTCATTCCAGTGAAACATGCTGTTAAAAATGCACATATGAATGTGGAGTCATCTTTAAATCTATTTATTATTAGATCTATTTCTTCCTTTGTATAAAGATGCTTATCTTCCTTCTTTTCTATATCCATTTTAGGGATTCTAATTGTTAGGGCTGGATTATATTTAATAAATCCATATAAGTTAGTGGCATCTCTAAATGATCCTTTTACTATTTTTAATATGTTTCTAAAGTAATCTCTTGAAAAATCATATTGATTGACTAAATTTGTTATAAATGTATTTAGGGTTATGCTTGTAATATTACACATTCTATAATGTCCAATGTATGGTTTAATGTATTTTTTTGATAATGTAGTATAAGTTTGAATCGTATTGTATTTTAAGTTGGTTTTACAATAGTTATTTATCCAATAATCTAAATAATCACTATATGACATCTTGCACTCTTTAAAAGGTTTTCCTGCATTTATATATTCATTATAAGCAATTGTTCCAACTTCCATTGCCTCGGCTTTAGTTTTAAATCCACTCTTATTAATATATTTTCGTTTACCATTTTCACTTGCTATTTCAAATCGATATTGATAAACATCTTTTCTTTTCATTATTCTGATATTAGCCATTTTCTACCTCTACTTGAATAACTACTTTTCTTATATTGTTGAGATCTGATAAATCTTTTCCTTCGTTTTGTATTAAGAATCTTTCTAAAGTGGTTTTTAAAACTTTTAAGCTGCCAAGTTTAATTGCTGGTAAATAACCTTTTCTTATTAATTCATAAATATAATTTGGGCTAGAATGAAGAATACTAGCTACTTCCTGAACTGTATATATTAATCTATCTTCCATTATTTAAACTCCGCTAATAATTCCTCAAACTCTGCAAGTTCCTCAAGAGTCATTGGCTCTGACTTACACATTTCAGGATGTTTAATCCACTCAGGTGTATTATCTTCATATTCTTCTTTTTTATTATATTTATTATTATATTTGGATGAAGAACCCATACTAGATTGATTATCTGTACTATTAACTATTGTTTCATTATCCCATATGTTATTGGATAAATATATGGTTCTTTTTTTATTACCATTATTGCCTTTTCCATATATACATTTAATGTATCCATATTCAATTAAATGTTTTATATGTTTTGAAACTGTATCAACTCTTATACCATACATATCAGCTAATGCTTTATTGCTTATCCAAGCAAATCCCTCCTTTTTACAAAGAGCTGTTATTCTCTCTGCAATTAATTTTTCTTCGCTAGTTAAATCTTTTGTCTTATAGATCTCACTAGGCATGATTGCGAATATTCTTATATATTCACCATTCATTTTAGTTCACTTCCTTTTCTTTAGATTTGAACTAAGGCCTTTGTTCACCTATAAAATTACGCTAGTAATGGCTATTTCACCATGGTAAAAAATTACCCCAAAATTAGATTCATTTTTGTATTATTTTAGTTATGTTTAATCTCTTTAAACTCTCTTTTTTCTCTCCATAAAAAAAGAATGGTAAAATCCACTCTTTAATGCTTTATATTTAGTCATGATATATTATAGAAGAAAATGGTTCAAAGTTATTCATGGGCATTGTTTGTATTACTCTAACCTCTTGTGTAGTTGTTGCTCTACTTTCTTTTTCTTTATGTAACTCATCCATAATTGATTTCATATTAAGTCTTTTATAAGAATATTGATCATCTTTATGTAATTTATCTATGCAAATCCAATGCCATGCATTAAATTGCCAATATGTAAGTTTACTTGCTTCGTGTTTTGATAATACTACATGTTTCATATCTATGGGTTGAACTAATAAATATTTCCCTTCTTTTTCATATTTAATTAATAAACTTTCTAACTTTTTATAAAATTCTTCAATATCCATATCATAATAAACCTTCATATCATTTAAATTAAATATTACAAAGTCTCTATATAAATCAAAATTTGTAATGGTTTTATATCGATATTGAACTAATGGTGAAGTTTGAATTTCATCTTCATCTTTAAATTTTTTCCATTTCATTTTATTTATCCTTTCCGTCATTTAAATAGTTGTGTTTTACTCTTTTGGCATCTTCTAATTGTAATTGTGTTCCTAGTTTTATAAATCCACTTTTTTTATATTGGTAATATTTTTTATTACAATACAATAAAATATCTTGCAATTCTTCATCAGCTGATGGTGGATTATCAAATTCTAAAGATTTAATTATAAATCTTTCTACTTCATTTAAATGTTTCCATGCTAGATGGATTTTAATTAATAAGACTTCACATAATTCATAAAACATTTCATATGTTGTTTTATTCATAGTTAAGACAGCAGTGTCTGATTCTGATAGGTATTCTTCATTACAAATTGCCGTATAAGAATGAAGATTAGGATCAATAAATATTTTAAATTCTAAGTCATCAGTTACTTCATATTGTAATCTTTCTTTGTATACTGAATGAAATAGTTTATTCATTTCTAGAAGTTCAACTAAATCATCAAAATCTTCTTTGATCTTTTTGTAATTATATTTTTCAATCATTTTCTTTGATAATACTTTTGTATCATCTAGCATACCTACTATTATTTCACCATTTTCGTACTTTACCATAAACCCTCCTTAACAAAAAAAGAGAGAAAGTGACATTATAGTCAAATTCTCTCATTGAATCCATTAATTAATCTTATAAATTGTTTTCGTGTATAAATTAAAAGTGCTTTTTTTCTCATTAGACATCAGCTCCAATTAATTAATTGTCTTTTATAATAGCACTTTTTCCATAAAAATCAAGTGTTTTAGTCTTTATAAGGTATATCTTGGGTTTCTGGTATATCTAAAGTATTAGTATATTCTTCAAATTTATCTACTGTTTCAGTTTCCATTTTATCAGTAACTCTAACATAAATATTGTATGTAGTCATTATAGAAGAATGTCCTAATCTTTTTGATACTGCTTTTATATCTGCTCCCTGTTCAATTAATCTTGTAGCATGTGTATCTCTAAAGTCATGAAATCTGCATGGTATTTTTAATTCATAATTGATTACTTTAAATGCGTGTCTTGGTGTTTCTGTTCCTCTATATTGTCCATTTGGTTTAACAAATATTAATTGAGATTCTGGTAAATTTAATTCAAGTTCTGCTTTGGCATCTACTATTTTAATTTCTTTTCTTTCAGTAAATGGATTAATTACTTCTTTTTGATAATGTTTTAAATATGCATCTCCATAAAACTTTTTATTTTCTTCTTGTTCCTTTTTATATTCTTTTAATGCTTTTACTAATGTATCTCCTATAGCAATCGTTCTATTTGATTGTGGATTCTTACAAGTCCCATAATACCACTCTTCTACTGAATGTCCTTTTGTAATTACATACTTCTTAGGTAGTTTATTTTGATTCTTTTTAATAATATTCTTATTAACTGTTAATGTTTTCTTTTCAAAGTCTATATTATCCCAAGTTAATCCATAACATTCTGATACTCTAAGGCCTGTATAATAAGCTGTTAAGAATGAATAATAAATATATGATACATCTTTAAATCTTTCTAGTATTATTTCAAACTCTTCTTGAGTAAATATATGTGCAGGATCTCCAGTTACTACATCATATTTTGGAATATGTACTCTTTCGGCTGGATTATCATTTATAAAATTAACTGTATAACATGCATATTTAAGTGATCCTTTTATTAGTTTTAATATTCCTTTCAAATAATGTTTTGAATAATGCTTTTCTTTATATAGTTTATTAATATAGTTTTGAATAGTATAAGAATCCAATTGAGTTAATTTATACATTCCTAATTCTGGTTTTAAATGATTCTTAATAATATTTAGATAAGATGATATTGTTGCATATTTAACATTAAAATAACAATAGTTAGTCATCCAGTAATCTAGATAATCTTCATATGACATATCTTTAATCTTTTGTTTTCTTCCTGTTCTAAAATATTCATTGTATGCAATAGCTCCTGCTTCTTGAGCTTCTTTTCTTGATGAGAATCCACTTTTATTAATATATCTTCTTACACCTCCTCTTGTAGCAATTTCAAATCGATATTGATATACCTTTCCCCTTTTCATAATTCTAATCTCTGACATAATGTTCCCTGTCCTTTCTTATTATTGCAAAGAAAAACTAGCAATTGATATGCTAGTATAATTTCTTAACAAAATGTTCCCTTTATGTTATCCCTTTATTTATAAGGTTTTAAAGAGATTTTTTGAATATTTTATGTTTTTATGTGCACAAAATGTGCACATTTGGGTTTTTTGGCACTTTTTTTGTGCACATAAATTTTCTTAAACCTTTATTTTACGGCTATTTTCCACAACATTGTTTATATTTCTTACCACTGCCACATGCTCGACCTTTGACCATATTTTACTTATATATGGTACAAATAGTATTATGTGTTTTTCCCTTATTTTACAGGCATTTAGTACATTATATTATTAGTATTATCTATATTATAAATATTACTAATTTTATATGTTACGTGGACAAATCGTGGACAAAAATCATTTTATCACAACAATTTGTTTACCTGCATTCATTATATACTAAATTTTAAAAATACACAATGCTAGATAATCATTTTAACGAATTATGCATAGATTTTGAGTTTTTGTGCGATGAACCCCTTAACAAACTAGATACAACTGGTTCCCATTCAAATCCACAAATCTTACACCTAGTTTTAATTTTTGAATGTCTTCCAGTATATTCTCCAATTATCTCTACATCTGGATTTATGTTTTTCAATTCATTTATTAAACAGTCTTTTTCTTTCAAAAATTTTTCATGAGCATTTTTTGTTCCACATTTTCTGCAACCATCACCAGCCAACATATTGAAAGGAACACCACTCCATTCAAATCCACATATATTACATTTAACTTTTATTCTTTTATTTGAATTAACATATTTATCAATAACTTGTATATTTGGATGAACTTTGCTCATTCTTTTGCAGAATATATCATGTGTCATTGATTTTGAGTTTTCATATGCTTCATTCTCTATAGTTATGTAATCTTCTTCAGATAAATTATTCAATATACTATATTTATTGCATAATTCATTAACCAATTGTTTTAAATAAACATGATCCATTTTATTTAGATCATCAGTAAATATATAGCAATTTTTATCAAAAGGTTTTAATGAATCTTTTGGAAACATATCATAAATAGTAATTAAATCAATATTTTTATCTGAACATTTTTCTCTCTTTATTCTATCTCGTTCAATATTATTTTTATGTAAATTCCAATTACCTGGTTCTAATGCAAAATTATATTTTGGAATATAAATATCTAGTTCCATTCCTATTGTTTTTCTATCGCGTGATAATACTTCATCATTTCCTATTATTCTTACAAAAGACAAATATAAAAATTGTTCCATAAAGCTTGTTCCCGATTTAGCACATTTAGGACACCCATGTCCCTGTAACAACGAATATGCTTTTACTTCCCATTCGTTTTCACATCTATTACACTTACATAAAACAAAGTCATGATGTGATTTATATTCACTTAATAATGTAATTCCGTTATTAATTTGTTTAAGTTCCTTTTGAAACTCATCATGAGTTTTCTTATGAGTTTTTCCTTTATTATTTTCTATTCCTCTAATTACTCTACATTTTGGACACGCTCTACCTTGAAGCAAAGAATACGCTTTGGCTTCCCATATATTATTACATCGAGAACATTTAACTTTGACATAATCAGTAGCTTTTGTATATTTACCAATTAGAATTACAAGAGGATTTTTTAATTCTAATTCACATTTAAATTGTTCATGCGTCTTACTCATAAGAATACTCCTTTCACACTTATATTATACTATAAATATATGTATTATCCTAATGAACAATTTTATAAAATACGTGGCACGTTTTGTTCTGAAAGAATGAAAGTGGCGATAGTATTTTAATTAAAAAGACGGACACGTTTTGTTGAAATTGTATTTCAATGAAAGTGAGAAAAGTCTTTTTATTTTTTTATGAAGCTAAATGCTGAAATAAAAAAAGAGCACCTTTACTACTTACATAAGTTTGTAGTATTGGTGCTTCATTGGGATTCCAAAGGGTTTATCCTTGGCACACATAGTTATTGGCTCTGCCAATATCGTAGTGTGTTACTATAATGAAATTATAGTTCTTAGTTTAAAATCCAATATCGAAATCATCATCTTTATCAATTTCTTCTCTATAATTGGATTTTATTGGTTGTTTCATATAAGAAGGAACGTTTGCATATTCAAATAATTCATCTTGTCTTTCAGTTCCTACTGATGTTTTATAGACATCTTTATTATTAAATAAGTTTTCATCATATATATCTTTTACTTTATCAGTAACAATATCTTTTGTTTCTTCATTTCCTCTTATAAGAAGTTTTCTAAAGAATTCTATAAGTTTTTCAACTATTTCATATATGTAATCTTTTAATCCTTTATTTTCTTCTTCTAATTCATCATTTCTCTGTTTTAAATATTTTACTTCATTAGTAAGATTTTTATTTTTTCTTTCTAGTGTATTATAAGAATCAACTTGGTCTTTTACTTCTTCTAAAACTACTTCAACTCTATCTTGTACATCCATTAAATCATCCACTTCTTTAATGACTCTATTCATAGAATCAAAAGTTTCTTTTTTTACTTTTACATAGTCTTTATCAAACAGGATATTCTTTTTATCTTTAAGACTTTCATTAAACTCATTTAGTTCATATTCTAATCTAGAATGTTTATTTCCTAAATCTTTATTTAAACTATTGGTTATCTTTTTTAATTCTTTTATTCTTATGTGTTCTCTATCACTATTCTTTATTCCTCTTTCTAAATCAAATCCTTTATCATTAAGTCTTTGACAATATTTATCTTGTAAATCCGATAAATGTTTATTATCTCTTATATATTGTTTTTTAGATATTGTATATCTTTCAGTGTTAGTTCTTTTATCTAACTTTTTTACTAGAGGAATAACTACACAATGTATATGAGGAGTTTTTTCATCCATATGAAGTGTAGCATGTAATACTTGTTCTTTTTTATATCCTAAATCTTGATATACGAATTCCATACAAGTATCAGCCCATTTCTTTATATCTTTATTTTTAAGACCTTTAAAGAAGCCTGGAGAAGCTGTGAATATCATTTCATCAGCTACTACATTCTTACTTCTATCTAACATTTGAGAATATGTTCTTTTTCTATCTTCTCTTTCAGTTTTCATTCTTTCATCATGTTCTAATTTATATTCTTTTGTTATTTCATGAAATCCTTTTACATATTTTGAATCTAAAGGAACAATTTCAATATTATTTTTAGTTAATTCTAGTTTTATGTCTGGATTGGAATTATATGCTTTCTTTTCTCTTTTATTATGAGAACCAATTTGTGCTAAATCATTTAATGTATAAATAGGTTCACTTCTAAATATTGCATAGTTCATATTTATACCTCAAACTTAATAGCATTGTTAATAACATCAGATATATTAACTTTATCTAAATTATTAATAGCTTCTCTCTTATTATCTTCTGTAGTAGATATATAATATTTTCTTGTAATAGATGGATCTGAATGTCCCATTAATTCTGATACCTCATTCATTAAAGTTCCATTATTAGTTAATCTTGTAGCATATGTTCCTCTTAAATCATAGAATCTAGCATTTATATTTAATTCATTCTTAATAATCTTATATGGATATTTTGTAATATCTGTACCTACATAAGTTCCATCATCTTGAGTAAATATAAAGTTTACTCTTTCTTCATTGTTATTGTTAATAACTATCCTTTTATCAACACTATCATCTTCTAAATGATAATACTTATATTGTGTTCCAAATATTTCTTTTAAATAATCTTGTCTATTCTTATAGTTTATTAATGCTTGTTTTAATGTATCGCCTATATAAACTGTTCTTGTTCCTGAATTCGTTTTAGTTGGTCCTAAATACCATCTTCCTTTATGGTCTTTAGGTCTATCATAAACACTATGTTTAATATTTATTATTCCTTTATCTAAATCTATATCTTCCCATGTTAGAGCAAATACTTCACCCGTTCTTAATCCTGTATAACAAGATGTTAAGAACGAACATATAAATGTTGCATTAGCTTTAAATCTTTCTAGAATCATATCTATTTCTTCTTTAGTATAAAGATGTTTAACATCTTCTGAATATTTATTAACTTTTGGAAGTCTTAATGTTAGTGCTGGATTATATTTTATAAATCCATATAGATTACATGCATCTCTAAATGATCCTTTAACTACTTTTAATATGTTTTTATAGTATGATTTAGAATGATTAAATTCATTTACTACATCAGTTATGTAACTATTTAAAGATACACTTGTTATAGTAGATAATTTAAACTTACCTATTTTAGGTTTAATATACTTATTAATTAATAATGTATATGTTTGAATAGTATTATATCTTAAGTTATTTTTGCAATAATTCTCTAACCAGTAATCTAAATAATCACTATATGATAAGTCACATGACTTAAATGGTATTCCTGCATTAAGATATTCATTATAAGCTTGTACACCAGCTTCTTGAGCTTCTGGTTTAGTTCTATAACCTGATTTACTCAGCCATTGTCTTTTACCATCTACAGGTGCTATTTCTACCCTATATTCATAATAAATTCCTCTTTTTCTTATATTTATCTTACTCAATGACAACACCTTCTAACTTTTTAATATTGTCTAGATCAGATAAATCATTACCTTCATTTACTATTAAGAATTTTTCTAATGAACTTTTTAATATTTTCATACTTCCTAATTTAATTGCTGGTAAATATCCTTTATAAATTAATTGGTAAATATAATTAGGACTAGAATGTAATATCTTTGCTACCTCTTGAACTGTATATACTAACTTATCATTCATTAGAATCACCTCTAAACTCTTTAAAGATTTCTTCTAACTCTTGATATTGTTTTAATTCTTCTGGATTACTTAAATCCCATGGCTCTGCTTCAACTTCCCTATGTAACCAATCAGGTGTATTATCTTTTATATTATTTTTATAATTATTATATTTATTATTATATCCGTTTGAATAACCACCATTATATTGGTTATCTATCTTACTACTATTAGGTTTAATATCCCATAGATCCTCGGTTAAATAAATGGTCCTATTAGATTTACCATGTGTTTCATTAGTATATACACATTTTATAAATCCATATCTTCTTAAATTTGTAATATGTTGTGATACTGAATCTTCTTTAATACCATACATATCAGCTAATGCTTTATTAGTTACCCAACTAAATCCCTCCTTCTTACATAAATATACTAATCGCTCTGCAATTAGTTTGTCCTCAGGAGATAACTCTTTTGTTTTGTATATCTCCTTTGGCATAATTGCGAATATTGTTAAATATTCATCACTCATCTTAATTCCTCGCTTTCTTATTTGTTTGGAACTAAGGGGCCCCTGAGTTCTTAATTACATTATCTAAGAAATCGGTCCTTCAAACCATGCGAAAAAACTCTATAGTTTTTCCTATAGAGTTCTATATTTACTCCGAATTTTCTCCGGATTATTTATTCAGTTATTGTAACAATATTTCTATCTATGTATTTTTTAAATTCAGATACTAATTGTGAGTCTATATGCATATCTTCCATCATGCCTAATTGTAGAGCCATTTTTATATATGCACTCTTTTTTGTTTGATAATACTTATCTTTATGAATACACATTTCATCATATAACGATTCATCTACATATTCTTTAGGTTTATCATATTCAAAATTCTTAATAATAAATTTTTCAGCTTCATCTAAATTTTCAAAAGCATCTTTTACTCTTGTTAATAATGCTTCGCATAATAACACAGAATTTCTATAATCTTTTTTAGTAAACATTTTGAATGACATATCATTCTTTAATTCTTGTTCATAAGAATTATAACTTTTTAAAACTAAATTTGGATCTTCTACCATCCTAAATTCTAAATTTTCATCAATAGAATATTTTAAAAATTCTTGATATGCTACTTGATAAAAATAATTATCTTCCAATTGTAAAAATATATCATGAATATCCTTCATAGCTTCCTTATGATTATAATCTTTAATCAATTCACTAGATAATGGTCTTTGTATTTCTAACAAAGATACATCTGTTTTATTGTCCTTATTTAATTGAACCATTCAAACCCTCCCAACAAAAAAAGAGAGCGAAAGACACTTATGTCTAACACTCTCTTAAAAGTAAATTTAAATATAAGTCATTTGATTTCCATTTCATAGAATCGCCTCACAATTAAATTTATTGTTTTATATATTATACTTTTAAAAAGAAAAAATCAAGAGTTTTCTTGATTTTAATTAAAATGTGAATAAATACGAGCTACTCTATAAATTGTAATTTAGCGAAATAGTAACTTAATTTTCTTTTTTATTAAACATATGGCGTACTTTATCTATTCGATTATTTGGTCTACGTGATTGAATAACTGGTTCACAAGTAGCAATTTGATAACCTTTTAATTCTGTCAAAAAAACTGCTTGCCCATTTGTATATAGAGTTAAAGTATTACGATATTCATTAATACAACGTACAGGAATATGTCCTGTAAAAATAATTTCATCATTTTTTGATTGACTAGTTTCAATTATTGCACAATGTTTTTGTGCATCATTATATGCACGAGAAAGGTATCCCTGTGGTGTAAAAAGTATAAACGAAAGATATGGCTCTAATAATTGCGTTCCCGCTTTTTTCAATGCTTGTTCAAGTACAATTGGGGCAAGAAAGCGAAAATCCGAGGGAGTACTAACAGGGCTATAATAAACACCATATTCAAAACATATTTTACAATCTGTCACTTTCCAACCATACAATCCTTGCTCCAGTCCATAATCAATACCTTCTCTTACTGCATTTTGAAAACTTTGATTTAAATAACCGAGTGAAACTTTGCTTTCGTACTGTATTCCACTGCCAATTGGAAGTGGAGTTATTGATAATCCAATTGATGCCCAAAATGGATTTGGTGGTACTTCAATATGAATAGTATAATCTGCCTTTTGTAATGGCTTTTCCAAATAAATTACAGTTGGATCTTCGATTCTTATGTTTATGTGATATTTTTCAGTCAACAGAGAACAGATAACTTCTAACTGCACTGTTCCTAAAAAAGAAATGATGATTTCATGTGTTATCGTATCAACATAATAACGTAAAAGAGGATCAGTATCTGCAATTTCTGTAAGAGCATCCAATAATTTTTCTCTCTCTTCTATTTTTATCGGTTCAATTCTTGTTCGTAGTATTGGTACAGTCTTGTCATTCCATACATTGCATGGCAAAAGCTTTTCATTTCCTATAATATCGTTCAATCTTAATGTATTGTTAGGTATAATAAAAATATCTCCAGAACAAACTGTTTTTGTCTGTATCATTTCTCCATTTGAAGGAATATATATTTCTGTAAGTTTCACTTTCTTTTTTTCTGGCAATATAATTGTATCTCGTAAGTGTAATGTTCCACTGTAAAGACGCAAATAAACTAATCTTTGCTTATGGTCTGTATATTCAATTTTAAAAACCCTTCCACATAGTTCTGAATCATTCTCATTCATTTCAGGACAAAAAAGATTTGAAATAGCTTCGATGAGTTGTTGAGTCCCTATATTATTTCTAGCACTTCCATGGTATATAGGAAACAACGAACCTTTTTTAACACACCTATATTCTTCATACGTTAATTCTTGTATAGTCAATTTTTCTCCTGCAATATATTTTTCTAAAAGTTTATCATTTTTGGAAATTACAGGATCCCAATCATCTAAATCAATAATATTTTTAATTGATATTTCTGGAGTTAATGTTACATTTTGCATAACAATAATATCATTTGAAAGTTTTTCTTTGATATTTTGATAAATATTATTTAAGTTAATTCCATCCTGATCTATTTTATTTATAAAAATAATTGTTGGTATATTCATTTTTTGAAGTGCATGGAATAGTATTCTGGTTTGTGCTTGTACACCATCTTTAGCAGAAATTACTAAAATAGCTCCATCAAGAACAGATAAGGAACGATACACTTCTGTTATAAAATCTATATGTCCAGGAGTATCTACAATATTGATTTTGTAGTCATTCCAATTAAAAGAAGTAACTGCTGCCTGAATTGTGATTCCACGCTGACGTTCTAAAAACATAGTATCTGTCCTTGTTGTTCCCTTATCTACACTGCCTAATTCTAAAATCGCTCCACTTGTATAAAGCAGACTTTCCGTTAAAGTTGTCTTTCCTGCATCTACATGAGCAAGAATACCAATATTGATTATTTTCATGTAATTTCCCTCCCTACAAATTTATCTTTTAACTTAAAATTAATATTTGCTAATTTTGTTCTTTTAAACTATTCTCAAAATCAATTATCCACTTTTCTAATGTTTCTACTAATGCTAATTGTTGTTTGAACATTTGTTTTCCAACATTAGGAATATGTTGTCTATGAGATTGTCTTTCATTTAGTAATTCTTTTAATTCTAATATCTTTGATTTTATATTAGAAACAAGAATCTTTTTTTGTTCATCATCTACTAAATCTAAATTCGTGATAATAATATTAAAATCCAAATATAGACTAACATCAGAATTTGAAATATCATTCATAAGTTTATTAAAATAATCATTACCTTTGTTAGTAATAGTATATATTGCTTTATCTGGCATATTTCCCTCTTTCTCTTTATGGCTAACAATATATTCTTTTGATTCTAATTGTAATACTTTCTTATAAATAGACTGTTCACTAATTTTTACCCATCTTGGTATATTACGATATTCTATATTTTTTTTAATATCATAAGCACTTTGTGATTTTTGTTTAATAAATCCTAATAATACCAAATCTATATTTGACATAATCTCTACTCCTTACTTAATATAATCTGTAACGCCAAGTCTATTTCCAAATGGATCTTCAAACTCGACTGCATTACCAGTTCCAATTTTAAAAGGCTCACTCAAAAACTTTATACCATTGTTCAACATTTCTTTATAGAAGATTGCAACATCTTCTACTTCAAACCATATTGTAGGCTTTAAATTCTCAAATTTATTTTTGTCTTTTAAAATTATTGCAGGTTCTTCATTTCCAATATTATAAGCAACCATTCCCTTATTAGAGAAATCAAATTTCTTTTTAACCCCAATATTTCCTCATAATATCTTTTTGCTTCTTCCATATTATCTACTGGAAGAAAATAGTTGTCATAATTTTTCATATACTCCACATCTCCTTTTTTGCTATAAGCTACACTACTATATTTTATAGTAGTTACCGTTAAAAGTCAATATATAACAAAAAGGACTGTCATTACTGACAATCTTTTCGGTAAATTACTATAAATCAATAACTATAAAATTGTAATTTGTTGTTGCTATCTTAATTCGATTCTCTAATATATTTTTCTATTGAATTATATTCATCTTGAGAAATTTTGTATATTCCATTGTAAGGTTGTTCAATAAAGTATTTATCTTTTTTCTCATAAACAAACACTGTTGAAATTTTATTCTCTCCAAACTCAAAATCAATTTTTATTTCATTATCTACATTTATAGGACTATCTTGTACACTATCATCGTTTGTTGTTCTTTTTACTCCAGCAACTCCATTTACAATATCCTTTATTTTGTCTTGTTCATTTATTTCAATTATTTTTCCATTTTGTTCTAGGTTTATTTTATAAACACTATCTGCTGATGGTAAATTCAAAGCATAAGAAGATTCTTTTGTTTTGTTATAACATAAAATTCCCAATAAAGCACCTATACACATAAACAACACGATTATAAAAATCCATATTTCTTTTTTCATATCTTTTTATTCCTCCTAAAATACAAATTACTATTTATCTTTCTCTTACACTTACAATTATACCACATAAATTCCCTTCATTTAGTATGCAATATTCTTTTAAGAAAAGAAATTAGTCTTTATATAATATTTCTTCATTATTTGGTATATCTAATGAGTTAGTATAATTTTCAAATCTATCTACGGTATCAGTTTCCATCTTTTCAGTTACTCTTACATAGATATTATAAGTAGTCATAATAGTTGAATGACCTAATCTTTTAGATACTGCTTTAATATCTGCACCTTGCTCAATTAATCTTGTTGCATGTGTGTCTCTAAAGTCATGAAATCTACTTGGTATTTTTAATTCATAGTTAATTACTTTATAAGCATGTCTTGGTGTTTCAGTTCCTCTAAATTGTCCATTGGGTTTTACAAATATTAATCTTGCTTCTGGTAGATTAACATCTAATTCAGCTTCTGCATCTACTATTTTAATTTCTTCTCTTTTTGTATATTCATTCAACACTTTCTTTTCATAATGTTTTAAATATTTATCTCCATAAAATTTTTTATGTTCTTCTGTTAGTTTCTTATATTCTTTTAATGCCTTAATTAATGTATCACCAATCGCAATAGTTCTTCTTGACTGAGGATTCTTACAACTTCCATAAAACCATGTTTCAGTAGAATGTCCTTTAGCTATATTATATCTTTTAGGTAGTCCATCTTTATTCTTTCTTATTATGTTTTTATTGACAGTCAATGTTTTATTTTCAAAATCAATGTTATCCCAAGTTAATCCATATACTTCTGAAACTCTTAATCCTGTATAGTATGCTGTTAAAAATGAATAATAGATATATGGTAAATCTTTAAATCTATCTAATATTCTTTCTATTTCCTCTTGAGTATAAATATGTACAGGATCTCCAGTTACTATTTCGTATCTTGGAATATGAACATGTTCTGCTGGATTATGATTAATAAAATTTACATCATAACAAGCATATTTTAATGCTCCTTTTATTGTTTTTAGTATTCCATGAAGATAATGTTTTGAAAATTTATTATCTACATATAATTGATTAATAAAATTTTGTATAAGTTCTGAATCTATTTGAGATAACTTATACATTCCTAGTTTAGGTTTTAAATGAACCTTAATAATATTTAAATATGTAACTATAGTTGCATATTTTAAATTAAAATTACAATAATTATCAATCCAATAATCAAGATAGTCTGCAAATGACATATCTCTATTCTTATTCTTTTTACCATAATAGTAATATTCATTATAAGCTAATGCTCCTTCATGTAATGCTTCCTGTTTAGTTTTAAATCCTGACTTTGTTAGCCACTTTCTTGTTCCATCAATAGATGCTATTTCAATTCGGTATTCATATACCTTTCCACGTTTTCTTACGCTTACCATTCTTTGTACCTCTTTCCTAAATTATGGTAAACAAAAAGCCATCAAATTTTGATGACTTTTATCTAACGTGTTGTCCACGAATAATATACTAAATTTTCATATAAATTATGCATTTTTGTCCACAATCTTAAATTTACGTGGACAAAATGTGGACAAATAGCCATTTTTGAGTGTTTTTTACGTGGACAAAATCCTCGCAAACCCTTTATTTATCGTTACTTACCACAGCATTGTTTATATTTTTTTCCTGAGCCACATGGGCATGGATCATTTCTTCCTATTTTTTCTTTTTTATGTGTTCCACCCTTTAAAGTTTTTTCATCTTTATTATTTATTATTGGTTTTGCAACTTCTTTTCTTTCTATATTTTGTCTTACTTCTGCTCTTAGTAGGAACATGCTTATTTCTTCTGATATTTTAGCCATCATATTATCAAATATTTGGTATCCTTCTTTTATATATGCTTGGAGTGGGTCCTCATTTGCATATCCTCTAAGTCCAATTCCTTCTTTTAAATGTTCCATATTGTTTATATGATTCATCCAATTTGTATCTATTACTCTAAGTGCTATTGCTTTTTCAAATTCATTTACTAATTCCCATGGCATTTCTTTTATTTTTTCTTCATAATCTTCATTTAACAATTCATATATTATTTCTGTTGCGTCTTCTATTGTTTTATTCTCAATTTGTGATAATTTGATCTTTTTTGTTTTTAAAAGATTCTTATTTATGTAATCTGTTAATTCTTCATATCTTGTTTCTTCTTCGCTATTTAAATATTGAATTACAATATTATTTATATAATCTTTGAATGAATTTAAAACATTTTCATGTATTGATTCTTGATCTAGTATTTCATTTCTTTTTCTATAAATTATTTCTCTATGCTCATTCATTACATTATCATATTGTAATAGTTGTTTTCTTATATCAAAGTTATTACCTTCAACTCTTTTTTGTGCTCCTTCTATTGAACTTGTAAATATTTTACTTCTTATTGCTTGTTCATCAAAACCAGCTGATTGCATAAGTGCCTTTATTCTATCTGTTCCAAATCTTACCATTAATTCATCTTCTAATGATACGAAAAATTGTGATACACCTGGATCTCCTTGACGTCCAGCACGTCCTCTTAACTGATTGTCAATACGTCTTGATTCATGGCGCTCTGTACCTATTACACAAAGACCTCCTAGTTCTCTAACTCCATCACCTAACTTTATATCAGTTCCACGTCCTGCCATATTTGTTGCAATTGTTACTGAATTTTTTTCGCCGGCTTTTGCTATTATTTCTGCTTCTCTCGCATGATTCTTCGCATTTAATACTTCATGTTTAATACCTTTTTTATCTAACATTTTACTTACTAATTCACTTGTTTCTATTGCAATTGTACCTACTAATATTGGTTGTCCCATTTTGTGCCTTTTTTCTATTTCGTCTACTATTGCATTAAATTTTGCTTTTTTGGTTGCGAATACCAAGTCAGCTAAATCTTCTCTTATTACTTCTCTATTTGTTGGTATTTGAATTACAAACATATTGTATATGTTCCTAAATTCTTCTTCTTCTGTTTTAGCAGTACCTGTCATACCAGATAATTTGTTGTACATTCTAAATAAGTTTTGGAAAGTTATTGTTGCCAGTGTTTTTGTTTCATCTTGTATTTTAACTCCTTCTTTTGCTTCTATTGCTTGATGAAGTCCTTCTGAAAATGCTCTTCCCTTCATTAATCTTCCTGTAAATTGATCTACTATTATTACCTCGTTATCTTGTACGACATAATCTACATCCCTTTGCATAGCATAATTTGCTTTTAGGGCTTGATCTATATGATGAACTAAAGCAGTATTAGATATATCGTATAGATTATCTAATTTAAAGTATTTACATGCTTTATCACTACCTTCTTCTGATAAACTTACTGATTTTGTTTTTTCATCTATTGTATAATCTTGTTCCTTAATTAGTGTTTTTACAAATATGTCAGCACTATTGTATAAGTTTTTTGATTCCATATGACCACCAGATATTATAAGTGGTGTTCTTGCTTCATCTATTAATATTGAGTCAACTTCATCTAGAATAGCAAAATTTAGTCCTCTTTGAACTCTATTTTCTTTTTTTACTACCATATTGTCTCTTAAGTAATCAAAACCAAGTTCATTATTTGTTGTATATAATATATCCTTATCATATTCTTTTTTCTTTTCTGAAGGTGTTAGTTCTCTTAAATTAACTCCAACTGTTACTCCTAAAAATTCAAATACTTTTCCCATCCATTCAGCATTTCTTAAAGTTAGATATTCGTTAACTGTTATTACATGCACACCTTTTCCTGTTAATGAATTTAAGTATGCTGGAAGTACTGTTGTTAAAGTTTTTCCTTCTCCTGTTTTCATCTCTGCTATATTACCATAATGAATTGCTATACCACCTAATAATTGAACATAAAATGGGTATTCTCCAATTGTTCTTTTTGCTGCTTCTCTTGCAGTAGCAAATGCTTCTACTAATATATCTTCTAGTGTTTCTCCTGCATTTAATCTTTCTTTAAATATTGTTGTTTTGTTTTTTAAATCCCCATCACTTAAATTGGAATATTCATCTTTTAGTAATTCTATTTTATCTGCAATGCTTCTAAATTTCTTTAGTTCTTTATATTCATGATCAAATAAGCTTCTTAATATATTCATTTAAACCACCTCAATTTATATTGTATCAAAAAAAAAGAAATAGTTAAACTATTTCTATTCAGTTTCTATAACTCCATAGTTATTATCTTTTCTTTTGTAAAGAATACATATGTTAGAAGTATTACTATCTTTAAATATGAAGAAATCATGTCCTAGCATTTCCATTTGAAGTATTGCTTCTTCTTCGCTCATTGGTTTAGTGTTAAGTGTTTTTCTTCTTACTATTTTAGTATCTTCTTCTTTTTCTTCTTCTTGATACATTAAGTTTAATTTTTTTAATGCATTCTTTGAAATTTTATTTATTTTTGTTTTATTTTTTCTTATTTGCCTTTCAATTTTGTCTACAACTGAATCAATTGCTGCATATAAATCTTCAGCAGATTCTTCATTTCTAATTGTAAAACTTGTAGTTGGAATTGTAACTTCTATTGTTTGATTATAACCTTTTACCTTAATTAATATATTTGCTGTTATTTCATCTGGTTCATCGAAATATTTATTAAGTTTATCAATTTTTTCTGTGATATAATCCTTAATCGCGTCCGTTACTAATATTTTGTCACCTCTTACATTGTATTTCATAAAATCCCTCCTTATGATAATTATAGCATGTTAGTTATTTTATGTAAATGTACAGAAACATTCTTTACATAAACTTGTTTATTTTTTTTATGGATTAATGATATAATTTAAATGGTGAGATGTATGTTTAAATATACGCTTGATAATAAGAGATATTACACTCTTAATTATTATTATAAAAAGAAATATAATTCTAAGGTTTTTAAAGTTTCTTTGAATGCTGGTTTTGGATGTCCAAATAAAAAGAATGGTAGTGGATGTATATATTGTTATAATGGTAGTGGTGATAATAGGGGCATGGATATTATAGAACAGTTTAATAAGGTAAGAGATATTGTCAATAAAAAATGGCCAAATAGTAAGTATATAGGATACTTTCAAGCAGACACTAATACTTATGCTCCTCTTAGTATATTAAAAGAAAATTATGAAAAAATATTGTCTTTACCAAATGTAATTGGTCTTAATATTGCTACTAGGTGTGATGCTTTAGATAGTGATATATTAGATTATTTAGAAGAATTAAGTAAAAGAACTAATTTGGTAATTGAACTTGGACTTCAAACTATACACGATTCTACTTCGAAGTTAATAAATAGAGGACATACTTTAAAACAATTTGATGAAGCAGTTTTTGAACTTAGGAAAAGAGGAATTGATGTAGTGGTTCATGTTATAAATGGACTTCCTTTTGAAACAAAGGATATGATGCTAGAAACTATTAAATATGTTTCTAAACTCGATATACAGGGCATTAAAATACATATGTTATTTATTATTAAGGGTACTTTGCTTGAAAATTTATACAATAAAGAACGTTTTCATGTTTTAACTAGAGATGAATATGTGGATATTGTTTGTGATGAGTTAGAGTTGTTAAGAGAAGATATTGTAATAAATAGAATTACTGGTGATCCTTTAAAGGAATTAGTAGTTGAACCAAAGTGGTTGTTAAAAAAATTTTGTGTTTTGAATGAGATAGATAAGGAAATGGTAAGAAGGGATTCTTATCAAGGAAAAAAGTACGTTTAAGTACTTTTTATTCATCAATTAAATGTAAGTTTTCTAACATTTTTCCTGTACCTTCTGCTACACATGTTAATGGACTTTCTGCTATAAATACTGGGACTTTTAGTTCTTTTTTTAATAAGATATCAAGGCCATCAAGCATTGAGCCACCACCAGTTAAAACTATTCCTTTATTTATTATATCTGCAGATAATTCTGGTGGGGTTATTTCTAATACTTGTTTTATAGTTCTTACTATTTCATTTATACTTTCTCTTAGTGCTTCTTCTATTTCTTCACTAGTTATTGTTATAGTATGTGGTAATCCATTAACCATATCTCTTCCTTTAACTTCTAATTTTTCTTTTTTATTTCCACCTGTTACTGTTCCTATTTTTTTCTTTAAGTCTTCTGCTGTTCTTTCTCCTATTAAGAGTTTATATTTATTTTTAATATATTTTGTTATTTCTGAATCAAATGTGTTCCCTGCTATTTTTACTGATGAAGAGGTAACTATAGAACCAAGGGATAAAACAGCAACGTCAGTTGTTCCACCACCTATATCTATTATCATTGATCCACTTGGTTTTGATATATCTAATCCAACTCCTACTGCAGCTACTTTTGGTTCTTCTTCTATATATACTCTTTTAGCACCAGTTCTTTCTGCAGCTTCTTTTATTGCATTTTTTTCTACTGTTGTTATATTTGAAGGACAACATATTAATATTCTTGGCTTGCTTAATATGTTTTTGCCATTTACCTTTTTTATAAAATAATTAAGCATTGCTTCTGTTAAATCAAAATCTGCTATTACACCATCTTTCATTGGTTTTATGGCTTTTACTTTACCCGGTGTTCTTCCTAACATTTCATGGGCTTCTAACCCAACTGCTAATACCTTTTTTGTATCCTCATCTATTGCTACTACAGATGGTTCATTTAATACTATTCCTTCACCTTTTATATATATTAATATATTAGCTGTTCCTAAATCTATTCCGATCTCTTTTGAAAACATTTCTTCATCTCCTACGCATTTTTTAAATATTTTAATCTAGTGGATTCACCACCTTTTATATGTCTTGTTTTTATATGTTCTTCTAATATTTCGTTTATTTTATTATAAAGTTTTATATCTATATTATATAATCTTTCATTTAAATCTTTATGTACTGTACTTTTACTTACATTATATATTTTAGCAGTTTCTCTAATGGTACTTTTTGTATCTAAAATATATAGAGCTTCATTTATTACCCTTCTATTTATTCTAGAATTCATTTTTCCACCTCTATTAAAATATATAATTGTTGTATTTTTTTATTACAAAAAAAGGCATTACTGCCTATATTTCATTTAATTGTTTATCATATATTGCTTCAGGATTTATTACTTCACCTTTGCTTGTTATCTCAAAATGCAAATGATCACCTAAATTCTTTGATATATTACAAGATCCACTTGTTCCTATTTTTTGGCCTTGTGATACCGTGTCATTTTCTTTTAGTTCTGTTTCACCTAAGCATTGATATGAACCAATTAAATCATTTGAATGTCTTATTTCAACTATTTTACCAAGTATATCATCTTGTTTTACTTTTATTACAGTTCCTTCTAATATTGCTACTACATCGAATGTACTTCCTTTTCCATAATCAACTCCTGAATTTTGCAAATATGTGTTTTCATAAAAAATTAAAGAGTTTTCTTGATTTTGTTTTTCGCCTTTATAATCATAGAAATTTTGTACTATTTTTACATCCTGATCAGTATAAGGTCTTATAATTGTTTTCTTTTCACTAACAACTGGGACTATATCTTCTGCTATTGTTCCAGATGTAATATACGTTAGTGGATTTTTATTTACATTCAATAAGTTCTGTATTAGAAACATTAAACTTATTAACATAGTAATTGTAACTATACTATATATAACTGGTATAACAAATGGTTTTAATTTTTTTCTTGTTTGCATATTCTCACCTCATTATAAAGTTTGAACATTTTTTACAATTTTATACATCAGTTATATAAATTTTTTATTGTAGTTCCTTGATAATAGTGTTCTAGTATTTCTTTGTAATTGTATCCGTTGTTTGCCATTCCTTCTGCACCATACTGACTCATTCCCACTCCATGACCAAATCCTTTTGTTTCTACTACTACAGAATCATTTTCTATGTAAATATCAAAATAATTTGATTTTATTCCTAATAAGTATGCTACGTCTGTTCCTGTAAATTTTTTGTTATTTATTATTAGATTTTTAATTCTACCTGTTGTTGTTTCATTTAGGATATTTATATTTATTAAAGTGCAACCTGTAATATTTAGTTTTTTACAAAATTTATCTCTTGTAAATACATTTTTTTCTTTATATACTGGAGAAGTTTCTTCATCCCAATATGATGAAACGCTTTGTAGATATGCTACTTTTGTACCAAATATTTCTTCACTATTTTCTGTACTTCCTGTGCTTGTTGAAAAGAATAGAGTATCTGCATAAGTTCCTTTATAATCTACATATTCTCCTTTTGTCATTTCTTGTGCTTTTTTTACTTTTTCTATATATTTATTGTAATTAGTTCCCCAATTTGTTTTTAATGTATCATCATCTAAATAAACTTGATTCATCACTGTATCTACTACATCATATGTATTATTTTCATTGATTCTTCTTAGTGCATATGTTCTTGCTGCTACTGCTTGTGCTTTTAATGCCTCTAAGTTAAATGATACAGGCATTTCACCTGCTATTACTCCTTTTACATATTCTTCTAAATCAATTTTAATTATTTTGTTTTTGGAAGTTTGGTTTACTTTAATATACATTTTTTTTGTTTTATCTTCAGTATAAGATATTTCTGATTCATTATTTATTATATTTATTTCTTTTTTCAATTCTGGTTCTTTATATATTTTTAGTATGAAAAAAGAAGGTACTGCTAAAAAAAATAGTGTTATGAACAGCATCTTCTTCATTATATCCCCTCTTTATTTTAGTATTTGTGAAGCTATATAAAAATCATATAAAAAATTTACTACTAAATAAGATATTGAGAATGTAAGTAATAAGTAAAATATTTTTATTTGAGTTATAGAACCCTTTTTAAAATATTTTTCTAAATTTATTGATATTAGAGTCCAAATTGTAATTGGTACAATAAATATGTACAAGTAAAATTTAATGCTCATCCTCATACCTCTTTATCATATCATTTCTTCTTTTGTACTTCTCTTCTTTGTCAACTTCTTCATTTGTAAATAAGATTATCATGTCTATTATATCATCTATTTTTTTGTTTGCTGAGATTGCTAAAACATTTGCATTATTATGTCTTTTTGCATATTTAGCATCTACTAAATTATCGATTTTAGCACACCTGATTCCTTTTACCTTGTTTGCCGCAATACTCATTCCTATTCCTGTTCCACAAAGGGCAATTCCAAAATCTGCATTATTTTCTTTTATTGCCTCGCATAATTTAAACGCATATATTGGATAATCTGTTGAAGCATCATTGTATGTGCCATAATCAATTATAGTATATCCTTTTTCTTTTAAAATATTGGTAAGTTCTTTTTTTGTGTTATAACCTCTATGATCACTACATATTCCTATTTTCATTTTTTACCTCTTTCTTTTTCTTTTATTGTTGCATTTTTTTCTAAAGTTTTATTTTTATATTTCACATAAATTCTTGACATTAACTATTAACATAGTAATCACTACTATTATACTTATCTATCTTGTTAAATATGTCTAATAAATTTGATAATTTTTAGTTAATATCATATATATATATTATATCATATTAGTAAAGAAAAAAAGATAATTGCTTATCTTATTCTGTAAATCCATATTTTTTGTTAAATTGTTCAACCTTACCTCTTCTACCTGTATTCTTTAAATGTTGTCCTGTATAGAAAGGATGACATTCTGAACATTGTTCAACATGTATTTTTTCTTTTGTTGATTTAGTAGTGAATGTGTTTCCACATGCACATGTAACAGTTGAGTCAGTGTAGTTTGATTGATATTTACTCATATTCTCACTCCTTCCGCCATGACTAATAGTAATAGTCATAGAAATTCAATGCTTTAATATTATAACAAGTAATTTATTATTTATCAACAAATTTTTAATTTATTTACATTTCTTTTAATGTTTTTATTACTTTTTTTTCTATTTTTTCAATTATTTCTCTACTTATTAGTTTATATCCATCTATATTTGGGTAATGACTATCAACACTTGTAAATACCTGTGAATTATTTTTTAATATATTGTATAAATCAATATATATAATTTCCTCATCTTTTGATAATTCTATTAACTTATTATTAGCATATTTTATATATTTATCTATATCATCAGATACATTTTTATTTACATACGGATTATAGTAACCAAGTATAAATATATCTTCCTTACAATATTTTTTTATTATATCTATTAAATCATCTATATCTTCTATTAAATTATCTATGTATTTATACATTTGATAACTATCTAAGTTTTCATTTTGAAGTTTATATAGTAACTCATTTAAACCAGTTGATAAAGTTATTATATCTGCATGCATTAGTGCTTTTTTTATTGTTAATGGTTTGGAATCTTCTATTATTTCTATATTATCATTTATATTATTTATTATATCTGTAGTTCTTTTATCTTTATCAGAAAATTGTTTTGTATAAAACTCTAACTTGTCTATATCTTCTAAGTATTCTTTTATATAATCACTATATCCATAACCAATTTTATCATTTGCGTTCATTCCTCTTCCTAATCCATCACCTAGTGAAACGTAATATATTTTAGTATCTTTATTAGTTAAATATATAACTACTACTAATATCATTATTAACAAAACTAATACTCTTTTAATTGTTTTCATAAACACCTCCATAAAAAAAGAGATTATTATCTCTATATTATATTTCCTCTTTTTCTATTTTAGCACCTATATTTTTTAATTTTTCGATAATATTTTCATATCCTCTTAATACATGTTCTATATCGGATATTGTAGTTACTCCATCTGCTATTAATCCTGCAATTAACATACAAGCACCTGCTCTTAAATCTGTTGCTTTTACATCTTTACCTTGTAGTTTGGTTTTTCCTTTTATATATATTTTTCTTCCATCAATATTTATATCTGAACCCATCATATTAAGGTACTCTACATTTTTAAATCTATTTTCATATATTGTTTCTTCAATAGATGACATTCCGTCACATTGTGTTAAGAGTGCAGTTATTGGTTGTTGTAAATCTGTAGGAAAACCAGGATATCCTTCTGTTTTTATATTTGTTGGTTTTAAACTTGTCGTTTGATTTACAATCAAATAATCTTTACCTTTCTCGTAATTAACACCTATTTCTTTTAATTTTTGTAAAAGTGAATCTATATGTTCTGGTATTATATTTTCTATTTTTAAATTCTCACCTAATAAAGACGCGATTATTATATAAGTACCTGCTTCTATTCTATCCGGTATAACATCAATTGTGGTTCCATGTAAATATTCAACACCAGTTATAGTTATTGTTTTTGTGCCTTTGCCTTGTATTTTTGCACCCATTTGATTTAAAAAATCTATAACATTGCCAATTTCTGGTTCTCTTGCAGCATTTGTTATTTCTGTTATTCCATCCACTTTAACTGATGAATATATTGCATTTATTGTTGCTCCTACACTTGGCATATCAAGATGTATATGTGCAGATTTCAATTTTTCTGCATATATATCATATTTATTTTCTTTTTCAACAATTGTTGCTCCTAATGCTTTAAATGCCTTCAATGTTTGATCTATTGGCCTTTTTCCTATATTACATCCTCCTGGAAAATACATTTCTACTTTATTATATTTTCCTAATATTGAAGACATGAAATAATAAGACGCTCTTAGTTTTTGAGACACTTCCATAGGTATTTCTTTATTTTGTATTTTACTTGCATCTATTGTTAAAGTGTTATTATTTCTGTTTATTTTTGCACCTAGAAATTCTAATATTTCTATTAAGGCATCAATATCAGAAATATTTGGAACATTATTTATTATAACTGGTTCATCAGAAAGAATAGCTGCTGGTATTAGTGCAACAGCGCTATTTTTTGCACCACTTATTTTTACTGTTCCTTTTAATTTGTTTCCCCCTCTAATTATTATTTTTTCCATACATCCTCCTGCTATAATCTATTTGAATTACCAAGTAATTGCAACTTGTCCTTTATATATTTTTTTATGTTAAATTCCCCAGATGAGATTATTTTCCTTGGATCATATGCATTTTTATTTTTTTCTAAATATTGTCTTACTGCCTTTGACCATACAATTTGTAAATCTGTATTTATATTTATTTTACATATTCCACATTCTATTGATTTTTTTATATCTTCGTATGTTAAATTTGATGAACCATGTAATACAAGTGGTAAATTTGTTTCTTCACTTATTTCTTTGATTGTTTTGAAATTTAAATTTGGTTTTACTTTGTATATTCCATGCATATTGCCTATGGCAGGTGCTAAAGAATCTACATTTGTGTTTTTAATAAGTGAAACACTATCTTGCTTTGTAGCACAATTATTTTTACAATTTATATTATCTTCAGTTCCTCCAATATTTCCAATTTCTGCTTCTACTGATACGTTATATTTGTGTGCATAATCCACTACTTTTTTTGTTATTTCTATATTTTTACTTAATTCATAATTTGATGCATCTATCATTACGGATGTGAATGAGGCATTAATTGCTTTAATGCAACTCTCTACACTTGTTCCATGATCTAAATGTAGAACTACTGGTATTGTTATATTTAAATCTTCAATTAAACTCTTTACAATATTAGCAACAACATTATATCCACCCATATATTTAATTGTACTTTCTGTTACTCCTAATATTACAGGGGATTTATTGATATTGCATTCTTCTAGTATATATTTAGTCCATTCTAGATTATTTATATTGAATTGTGGAATTGCATATTTGTGCTTTAATGCATGCTTTAATAAATCATTACTATTTTGCATATTCTCACTTCCTATATTTATATTATCACGAATAGCAATTTAAAACAAACAAAAAGTATTAAGTTTACACTTAATACCTTAACTTTAATTACTTTGTAATTCCTAAAGTTGCATCTCCGACTTGAATAGTATTGTTTAAATTCATTATTTCTTCTTGAGCCCTTTTTAATGCGCTTTTATTTTGAATATATATACCTAATTCATGTATGTTAGGATTTGCTTCTATTTTTAAATTTCTTTTTTCTTCTTCGTTAGAAATTCCTGCTAATGCAAGCATTTCGTCTTCTGTATATATTTTCTCTTTGCATCTTCCTTTTTCATCTTCATAAACGCATTTATATTGAACTGTTCCATTTTTTCCTGGTTCTGGTAAATATAAATCTTTTTCTACATCATCTTGGAAATATTGTAAATATAAATCATATTCTCTTTTATCTGTTTCTGAAGATTCTCTTGTTATATAACTCCATTGTGGTATCATACCATTCATAAAATGGAATATTGATGAAGTAGTAAATCTACAACCCATAGATGAAGTAATGAAATCTCCTTTATTAATGGTTTCAAATTCATGATGCATAAATTCATCTACAGCATTTGTATATTCACGAGAGAAATTATTTATTTCATCATCACTTTCAATTATTTTACCATTTACTGGTTCTCCAATTGATTCGCTAACAACATTTCTTGATATTACAAATGCATTATTTATTATTGCTTTTTCTTTAATATTAGAAACATAGTCTGCTAGATTTATCATATCATCTGCTTTTGTTTCTGAATTTAAATTTCCTGCTATTAATAATTGAATTGCTTGTAATATTTCTGTTAAACGAGCATCTGCATTTTGTTCACTCATGTACTCTAATTCTTTAGGATAAACTCCATTTATAAATTCTACAACTTCTACTGCTAAAGCTTCATCCCATTTAACATCAGATACTTGTTGATATTTTAATATGTATGCATTTTTATTCACTGTCTCTTGATGCAATTTTTTACCATCTTCTTGATATTTTTTATATTCTTCATCGTTTTGAGTTATGCTAGTTTCAGTTTTCTTATCATCTTCTGATGGCAATTCATTAGAATATGTTTTGTTATCTTTCGATAAGCCCTTTAAACCGTGATACAAACCACCTGTTAATATTACACCTGCTAAAGCTCCTGATAACACTTTTTTCCAAGTAGAATTATTTTTCTTTATTTGTTCTTCTTTCTTTTCTTCAGGTAATTTATCCCATTCTCCTATTATTTGTCTTTTAGTATAATCTTCTTGTTTATCTAATACTTCTCTTATTGTTTCTATATTTGAACCAGTAAATGTTCTTTTTTCTCCATCTTCATAAGTTACTATTGCTTTTCCATTTACTAACTCACATTTTTTGATTCTTTTCATATTTGCAATTAATTCACGTTCTGATTCTTCATTATAATCTATTATTGCAACTGGAGCATCCTCTGGTTTTCCTGTAAAATTATACTTAGCCAATTGGTCTTCATCGTCTACTATTGCTAATATTACTTTTTCATTTTTGTTATTTTCTCTTACTTTATATAGTAAGACATCACTATAATTATATTCTTTTTCTTGTAATGTTTTCATGACATATCCCCTTCCTTTTTGAAATATGTTCGATATTATACATATTTTTCCTAATTTGTCAAGTAATGTATAGATAATACAATTAATATTATACCACCTATTAACTTTGAAACATTGCCTATTTTACTGTTTATATATTTTCCTAAAAATAAGCCGGATAATGTAAATAATGAGCTAAATATTGTAAATGTTAATGCACAAACAATATGATTATTATATATATTTTCTAAGCCAATTCCTGCAACAAAGCTGTCAATACTAACTAATAATGCAAATAGAACAATAGAAAATATATTAAATATTTTGTTAACATTTGTTTCATTTTTATCAAATATCATAAATAAACCTAGTATAAAAAACACTATAAATGATATGTATTTTGGATTAAATATTACAAATTTTAAAATTATTTCTGCAATATACATTCCTATAATCGGCATTATAAAATGAAATATTCCTACTGTTACTGATATCATTAACATTTTTTTATAACTAAAATTCAATGTTCCTAAGCATAGTGCTAGTGAGAATGCATCCATACTTAACGCAATTGCTAGCGCAATTACTAATATCATAATATCACCTGTATAATTCTATGTTTCTTATTTTGTAAAAATACAGGTTACTTATTTTTATTATATCAAAAAAAAATAATTTTAAATAATAATTATCTTTTTTTAATGCAAAATATTGTAAAGTAGTTCTTCTAAAAAGAAACTATATTCTACCTTTTCACTTTCTTCTGCTTCTATTAGACATAGAGGAGGAAATAGTATACACCACCAATTTTCTCCTTTTCCTTCGCCAAGTGTTATTAATAATGATTCGTAATTACCACTTTCATAAGTTTTTCCATTATATTCTTTTTCTGGAAAGTAATTATATCCATAATTTATTTTATATCCATAATTTTCATTTTTTAAATCTTCTTCTATAATTTTTTCTAATTCGCTTGTACTTGTTTTTATTATAGTTCTTGCTACATTTATATTAGAAGTATCTTTTAGTAAATTGTACAGTTTATTTTGTATATGTTTACTTACTATCTTTTTTGTATTAATATCGTGTTCATTATTACTATTTGATAGAATTCTTATTCTTATTAGTTCATCCATCTTTTTTTCATTCATGTTTGTAGTACCTGCAAATGCACATATTACAAGTATTATTAAAATAATTTTTTTCATAAAACTCACCTTCCTTAATAAATAGTGAGTTAATTTCTTATTTTTTATTCATTATAAATATCATTCTATCTCTTTTTTGCATGTCTTGTTTTGCAATTATTACTACATCATCAAAATATTTATTTATTATTTTAATTATATCTTCTTTCTGATTGCAACCAATTTCAAATGCAATTAAAAAGTTTTTATTTAAATTTTTCTTGCATGTTCTTAATATTTTTTCATAAAAATAAAGTCCATTATTTTCTGCGTAAAGTGCTATATGTGGTTCATTATTCTTTACTATATCCATTATTTCTTCATTGTATGAAATATATGGTGGATTACTTATTATAACATCATATTTATTATTTATACCTTCTAACATATCATTTTCTATTATTTTTACGTCTAGTTTTTTTGCATTTTCTATTGCAACTTTTATTGCATCTTTTGAAATATCTAATAAAGTTACTTGTGAATTTGGTAATTCTTGCTTTAAAGTAAGTCCAATGGCCCCTGAACCAGTTCCAAGATCTATTATAGATACATTTTCATTTAAATTTTGTTTTATGTATTTTATAGTATTTTCTACTAATTCTTCTGTTTCAAATCTAGGTATTAGTACATTTTTATTTACTTTATATGTGTATCCATAAAAATTAACATTACCTATAATATATTGTAAAGGTAATGTTTTACTTTTTTTTAAAGCAATTTGTAATTTTTTTATTTTATTTATATCAATATCTTCTTTACCATTTTTTTCATCATTTGATAAATGTATGTAATTATCTATTAAATAAAGGGCATTTTTATAATCTTCTTTATTTATCATATTAATTAATTCTTTATATTTCACTTTGCAATTTCCTTTTTTGGTCTTCTGCTATAAGTGCATCAATTACTTCATCAAGTTTTCCCATCATTACTCTGTCTAGTTGCATTAATGTAAAGTTTATTCTATGATCTGTTAATCTATTTTGAGGAAAATTATAAGTTCTTATTTTTTCTGATCTATCTCCTGTTCCTATTTTACTTCGTCTTTCTGCACCTTCTTTTTCCTCTTTTTCTCTTAATTTTAAATCATATAATCTAGTTTTTAGGATTTTTATTGCCTTGTCTTTATTTTTTATCTGACTTCTTTCTGTTTGTGAATAGACTACTATTCCGGTTGGAATATGTGTAAGACGCACTGCAGAATCGGTCGTATTTACACCTTGTCCTCCACATCCGCTACTTCTTGTTATATCGACTCTTACATCATTCATATCTAAATCGAAATCTAGTTCTTCTGCTTCTGGCATTACAAGAACTGTTGCAGTTGATGTATGTACTCTTCCTTGTGTTTCTGTTACTGGTACCCTTTGAACTCTGTGTGCACCACTTTCGTATTTTAATTTTGAATAAGCACCATGGCCCTTTATTATGAATTCTATTTGTGAATATCCTCCACTTGTACCTATTACTTCATTAGTTACTTCATAAGACCAACCTTTTGATTCAGCATATCTTGTGTACATATCAAATAAATCACCTGCAAATATATTTGCTTCATCTCCACCGGCTGCACCTCTTATTTCAACTATAACATTTTTATCGTCATTTGGATCTTTTGGTATCAACATTATTTCTAGTTCTTTTTCTTTTTCTTCTTTTAGTGGTCCTAATCTTAATATCTCTTCTTTTGCAAATTCTCCTAAATCCTTATCATTTTCCATTTCATGGGCTTCTTTAATTCCAGAAAGAATTGTTTTATATTCGCTATAAGAATTAACTATATCTTCTAGTGAACTTAACTCTTTTGATAATTCTGTAGTTCTTTTTATATCTTGAATTACATCACTTTCTGATAGTTTTTCTTTTATTTCATTATATCTTTTCTCGATTTGTTCTAATCTTTCTAACATTTTATCACACCTTTCTAAAGGTTTTCTTCTTCATCCATTTCTTCTTCGCTTAATATAGTTAAATCTTCTATATCATCATCTAAATCTTCATCAATATCTTCTAATATTTCTGTATCATCTATAACTGCTTCGTCTTCTACTTCTTCTGGATCTTCTTCATCTATATCCTCATATTCTTCTACATCATCATCCATATCATCATCTACTATTATTTTAATTGCATGATTTTCTGCTAAGTCCCATTTATTATCTACTAATAAAAATCTTTTATCTAAATTCAAGGATGTATAAAAATCTCCTATTAAATTTTCAAATTCTGAATCTTCATAATTTAGAACACTACAAACTTCTTTTAAAAGTTCTACTGTGGATAACTTTTTCTTTTCATATTTTAAAATATTATAAGCAATATCTAAATGTGAATATTTTTCAAGTTCTTCACTACTCATTTTTTTTATATCCATAAAATCCTCCTACATTTTTTCTAAGCTTTCTACTCCTATTAAGTTTAAAGCATTTTTAATTGTTATCTTTACTGCTGTTATTAGTTTTAATCTTTCATTTGTGTATTTTTCATCTTCTGTTATTATTTTTTCGTGTGCATAATATGTATGGAACAATGTTGCAAGATCATACACATAATTTGTTATTAAATGTGGTAATTGCTTTTTTGCTGACATTTCTACTACATTTTTAAACTCATATACTTTTTTTATTAAATCTATTGCATACTCTGAGTTAATAGTTTCGAATTTGTTGATTTTAAAATCTGTTTTTAAATCATTTATTATTGAACATATTCTTGCATGCGCATATTCTACATAATATACTGGATTTTCTGTACTCTTTTTAGTTGCTAATGATATGTCAAATGTCATTTGTGTATCTAAACTCCTTGTTGCAAAGAAATATCTTGATGCGTTTATACCTACTTCTTCTAATAACTCTGTTATGGTTACTGACTTTCCAGTTCTTTTGCTCATCTTGACTTCTTCACCATCTCTTACTAACTTTACCATTTGAAGAAGTTTTATATCTAATTTATCTTTATCGTAACCAAGAGCTTCAATTGATGATTTTAATCTTGTAACATATCCGTGATGATCTGCTCCAAATACGTCTATTAAATTGTCAAATCCTCTATTTAATTTATCCAAATGATATGCAATATCTGGCACTAGATAAGTATATGTTTTATCACTTTTGACTAAAACTCTATCTTTATCATCTCCATATTTTGTTGTTTTTAACCATAATGCATCATCTTTTATATATGTATTTCCTTCATCTTCTAATTTTTTTAATACTTCTTCTACTTTTCCAGATTCTCTTATCTTTTTCTCACTTGACCATACGTCAAATTCTACTCTAAAATCTTTTAAATCTGTTTTTATTCTATTTAGAAGTGTTTCTACTCCTAATGAGGTAAAATATTCTATATCTTCATTTAATTTTTGTTCTTTATATTCATCATATATTTTCTCTGCTATACTTATTATTTCATTACCATAATATCCATCTTCTGGCATGTTTAGTGGTAGTCCACACATATTTTCATATCTTGCTCTTATTGACATACCAAGGTTATTGATTTGATTTCCTCCATCGTTTACATAATATTCTCTTGTAACATTATATCCAGCAAATTTCATTATACGTGACAATGCGTCACCATATGCAGCACCTCTTGCTGTTCCTACGTGCAAAACACCTGTTGGATTAGCACTTACGTATTCTATATTTATTTTCTTATTATTACCTATTGTGCTTTTTCCGTAATTATCTCCTAAGCTAATAACTTCTTCTATTTTACTTAATAAGTATTCTTTATTTAAATAAAAATTTATGAAACCAGGTCCTGCAATATCAATTCTTTCTATTATATTTTCTTTTTCTATATTTGCTACAATTAACTCTGCAATTTCTTTTGGATTTTTACGTAATTTTTTTGTTAATTCCATTGCAACATTAGTAGAATAATCACCATTTGTTTTATTGTTTGGTATTTCTACTATGAAGTTAGCATCTTCAATATTTATCTTTTTTAATGTGTCTTTTATTAATTTTGTTATCTCTAATGAAATGTCCATATTATCACTCCTTTATGATTAGTTTATATTCAAATGTTCCAATAGATTTATTATCATTAAATATTTCATAATTTATGTATATTCTATTTTTTTCTATTTCTAAAACTTTTGTAATTACATCTATATCAAGATTTAAACCAATTGATTTTACTTCATATTTACATTCTACTTTTTCGTTAGGTATAAATTCTAAAGATAAACAATAATCTTCATTTTTTCTATCTATTAAAACCTTATCTTTACCTATTTTAATTTTTACTTTTAAATCTTCTTCTGTATAATTTATAACATTTTCTTTCTCATCATATTCAGCAATTGCTTCAATAGTTGTTGTTTCATTTTCGAAATTGGACAAAATCGAATAAATTTTAATACACTTCATAATATCACCTAAATTTAACTACGCTACATTATAGCATAATTTTTCTAAAAATACACAGAAAATTAATATATTTATTTCCCTCGGTGAAAGTATATCATATATTTTTCAAATAATGTTATATTTTTATTATTTTTTTTCATAATAAGAAGGAAAGAGGTGAATATTTTGAAATTTTTTAAATTTATTATAAAATTTACCTTTTTTTCTATAGTTGGTATAACCATATTTTTTATTGGATTGTATATTTATGCTCTATCATTACCTAAAATTGATATTAATAATATAAACAATATTACTATTTATGATAATAAAGAGGAAATAATTTTTAGTGGAAATGGGAATAAAGAATGGATTTCTTTAGATAAGATATCACCTTATTTAATAGATGCAACTATAAGTACAGAAGATAAAAGATTTTATAGTCACCCTGGTTTTGATTTTATTAGAATTATTAAATCTATGTATGTAAATGTTACTACTAAGAATTTATCACAAGGTGCATCTACTATCACACAACAGCTTGCTAGAAATTTATTTTCTAATTTTGATAAGACTTGGAAAAGGAAAATAAAAGAGGCGTGGTATGCATTTCGTCTTGAAATAAATTATTCAAAGGATGAGATTTTAGAAGGATATTTAAATACTATAAATTATGGAAATGGTGTTCTTGGTATAGAAAATGCTTCTTATTATTATTTTAATAAAAGTGCTAAAGATTTAAATTTGGCTGAAGCATCAATGCTCGCTGGCATTCCAAAGGCACCTAATGCTTATTCTCCTTTAAATGATGAATTATTGGCAAAGGAAAGACAAAGGGTAATACTTAATAACATGGTAAAAAATAAAATTATTAGTAAAGAAGAAGCAGATAATGCTTTTGATATTTCTTTAACTTATATTGGTAAAAAACAAAAACTTAATCTTTCAACTTTAATGTATTATAAGGATGCAGTTATTAATGAACTTTATAATATTAAGGAAATTCCAGAATCTTTTATAGATAGTGGTATAAAAATATATACTGCTCTTGATATAGATGCACAGGCAATGTTAGAGGAAAATATGCTTAAGAATATGAAAGATGATTTGGATTTACAGGTATCTAGTATAATGTTAAAACCACAAACAGGTGATATAATTGCACTTATTGGTGGTAGAGATTATATAAAATCTGAATATAATAGGGCGATTAGTTCGAAAAGACAAGTTGGATCAACTATGAAACCATTTTTGTATTATGCTGCACTTGAAAATGGTTTTACTGCTTCTACTGCTTTTTTGTCTCAAGAAACGACTTTTACTTTTAGTAATAGTGATACTTATTCTCCTCAAAATTATGGTAGTATTTATCCTAATAGTAATATATCTATGGCTGCTGCTATTGCTTATTCTGATAATATTTATGCTGTTAAGACTCATTTGTTTTTGGGTGAAAAAACTCTTGTTGATATTGCAAAAAGGGTAGGAATAAAAACAAAATTAGATGAAATCCCATCTCTTCCTTTGGGAACAATAGAATTAAATATTATTGATTATTTAGGTGGTTATGCAACTTTTGCAAATGGTGGATATAAGGTTAAACCACATTTGATTGAAAAAATTGAAGATAGTAATGGAAATGTTATATATGAATTTAAACATGAAAGTGAAAATGTACTTAATAAAAGTTTAGTGTATATTTTAAATGAATTATTAACTGGTACTTATGATTTGAATATGATTGATTATAATTATCCTACTTGTTCTTCTCTTATCAATAAATTATCTAATAAATATGCTCTTAAAACAGGAACAACAGACACAGATGCTTGGACAATTGGATACAATAAAGATATTTTAATTGGGGTATGGAATGGGTATGATAATGCGAGGGATATTACTATTGATGCAACTAAAATATCAAAAAATATATGGGCGGATACTATTGAGGAGTATTTTAAAGACACAAAACCAAGTTGGTATAAGATGCCTGATAATGTAGTTGGGATATTGGTAAACCCTATTGATGGAAAGCTTGCTAATGAAAATAGTCAAAAGAAAAAGATTCTGTACTATATAAAAGGTACAGAACCATTGGATTAGTTATTCTATTATATTTATTGTTCTTGTAACAGATACTGCATTATTATAACTATATGTTCTTTTATAAGTACCTACTGTATTTGTATTTATAGTTCCACTTATATTTGAACTAGTTAAAGCAACTACACCTGTATCAATTATAGCAACGTATGCACCACTTTCAGTGTATGTATCATTTTTATGTAATGTTATATTATCTAATCCAGTTAGAAATATGACATTTTTATTTGATTGCAATTTATCATAATTTACTCTTATATCATCATTTATTTTTGCAAGTAATACTTTATTAGATAAAGGTATGTCTTTTAAATCTGAAGATTTTAATAGACCTTTATTTACAAGAGTTTGTAATGTTATTGTTTCTATATTTTTAGAATTTAATTTTGTTAATTCATCTTGATAATCAGTACTCATTAAAAGTGCTGCATCTTCTATCATTTTAATTTGCATAGCATTTGCAAGTTTTTTTGTATCTTTAATATTTTTTTCTACTCTAACAACAACTAGAGTTACTGTTAGTCCAAGAATTATTATTACTGATAAAAGTTCTATTAAAGTAAAAGCATTTTTTTTCATAATTCACTTCCTTTATAAAGTTAATTTATATGGATCAGTACTTGTTCCTGTTCCTCCTGTTACAAAAGTATTTGATTTTAAATATACTATTTGTATACTACCTCTATTTTTTATACTACTTCCACAGTATTACAATTTTATTCACATACCCAATCATGTGTTGTAGTATAGTCGCACCAGCACCATTTTCCTAGTACTTGTGGTTTTGGATTTCCATAACAACTTCCTTCAGAAGGTGGTTTATCTGGTTCTTCTTTTTCTTGTGATGATATTGTACATGTAGAACTTACACTACTTATTTTTGCAGTAATTGTTGCATTTCCTGTGTTTTTTATGGATACTTTACCATTTGCATCTACTGTTGCAACACTTTCATTACTTGATGACCATTTTACTTCCTTTTCATCAGCATCTATTGGTATAGGTTTAGCAACTAATGTAAAACTATCTCCAACATATATTGTTCCTGGTTTACATGTACCACCATTATTTATTATTGTACTGTTATTTGTTATTTCTACACCAATTACTAATTTCTTCCATTTAGCTTTTAGTGTTATATTTTCGCTTCCTATAGTCAATATGTTATTTGTTAAATTATAATCGTTTTTTGAACTAGTAATTTCCCAACCTTCAAAAATACAATTATCTTTAGTAGGCGACTCTATTGATAATGTTTTACCTACTCTATAACTTCCACTTATATTATTTTTTAATGTTCCTCCTTCTTCATTTATTGTTAATGTTACAGTTTTTATTGTTGGTGTATCAGCTGTATTATCACTATATATTATTATATTTCTTTTTAATGTTTTTCCATTATACTGATATGTTATTTGATATTTTTTTACTATACTAGTATTTACTTCGCCTGTAATTGTTACACCACTATTTAATAAATTATCATTTAATAATATTCCTGGGTCGTTATATGTGCTATTTTCTTTTATGTATATATTATAAGCACCTGATAATGTTAGTTTGTTTTTGTTATCCTGTTCTATATCGTATGTTGCTTCTATTTTACCATCATAGTTCCTTGTAACATAAACTATATCTGTTAAAGGTAAATCTTTATTTGTTTTTGGGTTTTTTATATTGTTTAAATATTTATTATCTACTAGAGTTTGTAATGATATATTTATCCAGTCATTATTTAAAAAATCATCTAAATTATTTTCATTATCCACTACATAATTTTTTGCTGATAATTCGATTGAATTTATTAATGTTTTGTATGAGTTTTCTCTTGCTTGATTTACTTTTCTTATAGATGCTGTAACAATTATTGTAGATAATATTCCCATTATTACTATTGCTGCAAGTATTTCTATTAATGTAAAAGCATTTTTTTTCATAGTCCCTCCTAAATAAAAAGAATAAACAGCTATTTGTCTATTCTAATTGTTATTTGATATGTATTTCCTAAATCCATTTCTTCTTTATAAACATTTATTCCTTGTAGTTTTAAATCGTTTATACTTTTATTTAATGCATCTGTAGCTGTTTTTACTTTTGTAGATGCATTATTATTCATTACATCTATTATGTCATCTTTCATATCTAAATCTACAAAAAATTTATTATTATTTTTTGGATTTGGATTTTGCATTAATGATGACATATCTGCTATTGGTTGCTCTTGTCGTATATTTTCTGCATTTGTTTTTATTGCATTGATATCTATATTCATATTATTTGCTCCATTAGTTGCTGTATTGCTAAATACTTGCGGATTTATGACACTTTGTATGTCTTGTTCTTTTGAGTGTTCCTCTTGTATATTTGGTGTATCGTATCTAAATATATCTAATGAAGAATTTGGTGTAGGTCTATTCATTTGTTGTGGTTCTTGTGGTTTTATTTCTTGTGGTTGGGTGAATTTACCTAAATTATTTATTAAATTGGCTTGTGGATTAATATCATTTATAATGTTATTTACAGGAATATTAATCTCTGGAGTGCTTAGATATTCTGGTTGCTTTATTTGCATATTTGTATCTTTACCATATTTATCCCTTATTAAATCATCAGTTTGTCTTACTGTTAATCTCTTTTCAATAATTTCACTTAACACTTTTCTTTGATCTTCTTTATTATCTAACTTTAATATGCTCCTTGCGTGTCTTTCTGATATTTTTCCATTTAATATGGCATCTTGTACTAGTTCATCCAAGTTCAACAATCTTAATTTATTAGCTATTGATGATTGGCTTTTTCCCATTCTTTTTGCAAGTTCGTCTTGTGTTAGATAACCTTTGTCTAATATTTTTTTAAATGATTTTGCTTCTTCTAAAGATGTCATTTCTTTTCTTTGAATATTTTCTATTACTGCTACTTCTGCACTTTCATTATCATTTAAATTCATAACAATACAAGGTACTTTTTTCATACCAACTAATGTAGCAGCTTTATATCTTCTTTCTCCAGCTATTATTTCGAATTTATCTTGAATTCTCCTTACTACTAATGGTTGAATTATACCATGTTCTTTTATTGAATTTGCTAGTTCATTTAATGCTTCTACATCAAATGTTAATCTTGGTTGAAATCTATTAGGTATTATTTCCTCTACTGGTATTTCAATTATTTCTCTACTCATTGTATTGTTCACAATAATCCCACCTTTATTCTTATATGTATATAATACTAAAAAAAAAGATAAATTGCAATATATTTATCTAATTGTTATTTAAATAACTAGCCATATGTCTTCCCCATAAATGAAAGAAATAAGGTTGTGGATGAATTCCATCTGTAGTAAACGGATTTTCTTTTTCTTTTAAAAATTGACTGTTTTCTAAAAATTGCACTTTTTCTTGTTGTGCTAATTTTTTTAATTCTTCATTAAACAACTCTTGATATGTAAAAGCAATATCTGATTTTACTACATCATCTCTTACAGGCAAAATTGAATTTATTATTATTTTTGTATTGGGTAATATTTCTCTTAAATATATAATTTTATTTTTATAGTATTTGATAAAAGATGTTACATCTCCTACCCACATTTCTAAATCATTTGCTCCATATGAAAGAAATAAATATTTTGGAGAATTTTCTATTATTCTACCAATATCTTCTTCCATATTATCTATTCTTCTTCCTCGTGTATATACTACGTTTTTATTATCCAAAACCTCATAAGCTGGTAATCCTTCTGCCATAGAATCTCCTATTACCATTGCTTGTTTTTCATTAAATATCTTGAAAACGTCTTCATCTGTTATATTCTCTATTGGATATATATCTTTTTGAATTTCTTTTTTCTTAGTTGTTGTTACTTTTGAAGTTATTACAACAATTTCTTTTTTATCACTATCTTTTTGAATATTTGTATCTTCGTATAAATATTCATTTGTATATGATATAGAGAATATTGATAGTGCTATTATTAAAATTATTACTAATATATTTACTACATTTTTCATTTTACTCCCCTAAATTTTAAATTTTATTCTAAATTTAAAAAGTTATCTCTTATTTTTGATGAATATGTATTATCCATAACAAGTATTACTAAATCTCCTTTGCTTGCTACTAATACATTTTTTTCATCAACTCCAACACAAACCCATTTTCTCGGATCAATTTTTTCTTTTATAGCTTTTTTCATCTTATCTGCATCGTTTGCACCATTTAATCTTACAAGAACAACTGAATGTGCAACAGATGACATTTTTGGCTCAGATGCAAGTGCTTCTTTATAAGGAACATCTATATCGCCTAAATAATAAGTTTGATTTTTACTAGTTACTTTTACGTTTTCTAAAGCAGGAATTTCATCTTTATCTATTCCTTTATAAACCTCTTTCATTATACTACTTAGTGATTTATCTATTGTTTTGTTTCCACATCCAGTTGAGATGAAAATAATACATATCATTAATAAACTATAAATTATCTTTTTCATTTTTCCCTCCTAATTATTATTTTATAGCAAAACTATTATTTATAACAGGTATACTATATAAAAATATTATATCATTTACACTATTAAACGAAATTTCTTCTATTTCTTTTAAGTTTTTACTACCTATATATCTTAAATCAATTACTGTAATTTTTTTATATGCTTCTATTAAAAGTGGGGTTATACTACTTCCAAAGGAATCTCTAAAAATAATTAATTCTCTATTATTATTGCTCATATTGTTATTTATTATTAAAAGTGGAGTTGCACCACTTAGAAATACATCATAACTATCTACATTTATTAAATTTTTTTGTGTATAAACACTTTGTATTTCTTTTTTTTCATAGTTAAATACGCTTGCATTATTTATTATGTCACTCGTTAAATAATTTAAAGTATCGGCTTTTATATTTGTTGATATTCTTGCATATAAGCTACCATAGAATGGTGAATATGTGTTATTTATATTTGGGAAAGTAATATTAAAATTTAATTTTGTTCCTATTTTATTTACTACTTTTTCTAACTTTTCATTTTTCCAATGTATATCTGTTTTATAATATGAATCAAGTGATAAATCATCTTTTATGTCTATCCAATTAATATCCTTATTTAAACCATTTTTTAATGATTTTTCTACTAGGTTATAATCCATTTTTGGTATTGATAAATCATTTAAATAATAATTTTTATCTGGTATGTAAACAAAATATTTATTTTTATTTTGTAAATATGTATCAGATACATAGTTTATTTTACTTAAAAGATGATTTATTGAATTTTCATTAACTTTTGTATTAAGTTCAAACAAGTAACCATTTTTTTCAAAAACATTATTATTTTCATTTTTTAAAAATAATTTTGTTCCTGCAATGGCTTTTATTTTTCTGAATGTATTTCTATATGGAAATTGATCAGTAAAGTAATCATTTAAATATGAGAAATAGTTATCATCACTAAATATAGTTGATAATTCTATTTTTTTGAATTGAGTTAGCTTTCTTCTTTCTTCTTTTGATATTTCTTGATCTTTTGTAATTACTCCAAGTATCATAAAATAAAATAAGAAGAGTACAAATGATATTGAAATGATCTTATCTTTCATGATTACCTCCTAAAATCTAAAGTATAAAAATGGATTAAATGATTCATCTATTATAAATGCAGTTGATAATATTAATAAAATTATATAAATTATTGGTTCAGCAATATTGATAATTTTTTTATTTTTTATTTTTTGGATAAGTAATTTTAATAATGGCGTTGATGAAATTATGCTTATTATTAATATAATTAAATAATTTTTTAAATAATAAATTGTTTCTGTATTAGTGAATGATAATTTATTTAATCCAAACATTGATGAAATTGATGTTTGAATATCTCTAAAGTTAGTTTGATTAAATATTACAAAACCTATTATTACTATGAAATTTGTCCAAATGACTCCAAATAGTTTATGCTTTTTAAAATAATTGTATAAGAATTTTTTTTCTATAATTAGTATAATTGCAAAATATAAACCCCATATTATGAAATTCCAACTTGCACCATGCCATAAGCCAGTTAATAACCATACTATTAGAATGTTAATATATCTTTTTAAATTTCCTACTTTACTCCCTCCTAGAGGTATATAAACATAATCTTTAAACCATGATGATAAAGATATGTGCCATCTTCTCCAAAATTCTGTTATGCTATTTGCTGTAAGTGGATAATTAAAATTTTCTAAAAAATGAAAGCCAAACATTAATCCAAGGCCAATTGCCATGTCGCTATAACCAGAAAAATCAAGATATAGTTCTAATGTATCTGATATTGCTTTTATCCAATATGATAAAACTGTTTTACTTGAAATGTTTATCATATTTTTTGATAATTCGCCTAATACGTTTGCAAGTAATACTTTTTTTGAAAGTCCTATAATAAATCTACTAACACCATTTGAAAATGTATTAAATTTGTTCTCGCGATTATCTATTTCAGTAGAAATTGTTTCATATCTTACAATTGGTCCCTGTAATAAATGTGGAAACATCAATAAATAGGTGGCATATGATAATAAACTTTTAGAGCTTTTTACTTTTTCTTTATATACATCTATTAAATAACTTGTGTTTTGAAATGTATAAAAACTAATACCTAATGGTAAAGTTATTGATAATAGATTGAAATTAGTATTTAATATTGAATTTATATTTTGTAAAAAGAAATTATAGTATTTGAAATAAAATAAAATTAGAAAATTTATTATAATTCCCAATATGAGAAATAGTTTTTTTTTGTTACTAGATTCAATTTTTTTACTTATTAAGTAGTTAAATATTGTAGTTATTATTAGTAAAAATAAATATTTTGAATCACCATATAAATAGAAAAATAAACTGCCTATTAATAATATTATATTTCTTGACTTTTTTTCCATTGTAAAATAAAGGATGATTATTATTGGTAAAAAATAGTACAAAAAAGAAATACTTGAAAATATCATATTTACCTCCTATCAAGTACCATATATTATTCTTAAGTAGATTATAACACAAAAATAAAAGCATTAAAATATGCTTTTGTTTTATAATGGGTGTTTTAATATTTTATCGTAATTTCTAGGATAATTATTATCTGTTTTTCTTATTTTTTTTATTATTATTAAGTTTCTATTTATATCTTGTTTTGGCAATTTAAATGTTATTATATTTTCTATTTTTGCTCCTAATGTTTGCAAATATTTTGTATTTTTAATTTCTTCATCTATATTTGCTTTCATTGGAATAAAATAACCATTTATTTTTAAGCCAGGAATACACAATTCACTTATTATATTTAATTTAGATACTGCTCTACATGTTATTAAGTCATAAGTTTCATTATTTTTTCTTATAAATATTTCAGCTCTATCATGAACAGTATTTATGTTTTTTAAATTTAATTCTTTTATTACAATATTTAAAAAATTTATTCTTTTATTTAAAGCATCTACTAACGTTATTTGCAAGTTTGGAAAAACGATTTTTAATACTAATCCTGGAAATCCTGCACCTGTTCCTATATCACATACCTTTAAATTTTGATTTAAATCTATTGCTTTTATTAAAGTAATACTATCATAAAAATGTTTTAAATATACATCTTGTTTTTCTGTTATTCTTGTTAAATTTATTTTTTGATTATATTCAATAAGTAAATTATAGTATTTTTCTAATCTTTCTAACATTAGAGGTGTTACTTCAATATTTAATTTTTTTAATTCAGTTATAAATTCTTTTTCATTCATTTAAAATACCTCTTCATGTAAACACTTAATATAGATATATCACTTGGATTTACTCCACTTATTCTCATTGCTTGTCCTAAAGAAGTTGGTCTTATCTTATTTAATTTTTGCCTTGCCTCACTTGCTAGGTTTATTATTTTATCGTAATCTATGTCTTCTGGTATTTTTTTATATTCTAGTTTTAGCATTCTTTCTGCTTCTTTTTCTATTTTCTTTATATATCCTTCATACTTTAATATTATTTCTGCTTGTTCTAATTCTTCTTTTGTGTATTTTTTATCTAAAACATCTGTTATATCAAATATAGTATTTTCTGGTCTTTTTATATATGTTTCACCTGTTATTTTATCCACTTTAATTGTTTTTAATATTTTTAATAAATTTTCTATATTTTCTTTTTTCTCTTTGAATTTTTGGTACCTTTCTTCGCTAATCATACCTGCTTTATATCCGTATTCTGTTAATCTTAAATCTGCATTATCATGTCTTAGTAATAATCTATATTCTGCACGTGATGTTAGTAAACGATATGGTTCATTTGTTCCTTTTGTTACTAAATCATCTATTAATACACCAATATATGCTTCATTTCTTTTTAGTACGAGTGGAGGTTGGTTTTCTAGTTTTAAAGAGGCATTTATACCGGCCATCAATCCTTGACAAGCTGCTTCTTCATATCCGCTTGTACCATTTATTTGACCTGCTGTAAATAAATTTTCTATTATTTTTGTTTCAAGTGATGAATTTATTTGTGTAGGATATATTGCATCATATTCTATTGCGTATGCATATCTTAATATTTTTGCATTTTCTAAACCAGGTAAACTATGTACCATTTTTTCTTGTACATCTATAGGCATACTTGTTGAAAAACCCTGTATATATATGTCGTCATAATACTTACTTTCTGGTTCTAAAAATAATTGATGAATTTCTTTATCTTTAAATCTTACTATTTTATCCTCTATTGATGGACAATATCTTGGTCCTACTCCTTTAATATCATTTAAACCACCATACATACTTGATTTTGTAAGGTTCTCTAATATTATCTTTTTCGTTTCTTCGGTAGTGTATATTAGGTGACATGGTTCTTGGTTATTTATGTCATAATATATTTCATTATCAAATGAGAATGTATATGATTCTTTATCACCATCTTCTCTTTTTGTTTTTGAAAAATCTATACTACTTCTTTCTATTCTTGGCGGAGTACCTGTTTTTAATCTTAAAATATCAAAGCCATATGACTTTAATTTATCACTTAAATACTTTGAATTTTTTTGACTATTTGGGCCACTGCTTGTTCTTGTATTACCAATTAAAATATCACTTTTTAAATAAGTACCCGTTGTTAATATTACTATATCAGATGTTATCTTAGTACCATCTTCTAGGATTATTCCACCTACTTTTTTATCTTTTATTATTAAATCTTCTACTGTTCCTTCTAGAATAGTAAGATTTTTTTGTTCTTTTAAATGTCTTACCATTTCCTGTGGATAACTTATTTTATCTGCTTGACATCTTAAGGACTTAACAGCAGGTCCTTTCGATTTATTTAACATTTTTTGTTGTAAAAGTGTCTTATCTGCACATTTACCCATATATCCACCTAATGCATCTATTTCTCTTACTACAATTCCTTTCGCAGAACCACCTATGGATGGATTGCATGGCATTGTGGCTATATTATCCAAACTTCCCGTAACTAATAATGTTTTGTGTCTTTTTGAACTTGCTAAAGCAGCTTCACATCCTGCATGCCCTGCTCCTACAACAATTATTTCATAATTCATATACATCACCAACTCTTAGTAATTATACTAATTTTTTATAAATAATCAATATTTTATTATATAAACGAAAAAAAAGCAAACAGATTAATGAACTGACTATTTGCTTAAATTCTTTTATTTATAGTTTTCTGTTTCATATTTATCACATGAAATATAACCTTTTGCTACTGGTATTGTGTTTATATTATTTATTATTACATATGCATTACAAATTTTTGTTTTATCATTTATGTCATATATTTCTTCTATATAATTTGAATTTATCAATTCTTGCTTTGTGATTTTTATTTCTGATTCATTTTCGCTAATATATTTATTTTGTATATATTTTAAGCCAGCTTCTTCTAATCTTTTTTCTTGTTCTTTATATATTTTTAGCTTATTATTTTCTATTGTTTTTATTATCTTAGGTGTAACTATAAGTCCTAGTATTAATATTATACTTATTACAACTAACAATTCTACTAAAGTAAATCCATTCTTATTCTTCATTTAATCACCTTTTTTATTATACATTAAAATGTTTTAATTGGTAATACTAATTGAATTAAATTATCATCTTCTTTATTTTTAATTATTATTGGCTTTATTTCGCTACTTAACTTTACTTCTATTGTTTCACATTTTAATGTTCTTAGTGCATCCAACATATATTTAGATGAATATGCTATCTTCATATTTATATCATTATTTTTTTCTACTTTCATATTTTCTTCCATTTTTCCAATTTCTTGAGATGTTGAACTTAACATTAAATTATCATCTATTACTTCCATTTTAACTAAATTTTTATCCTTTTCTGTTGTTAATAATGAAACTCTATCGATTGTATTATAAAATTCTATTAATGGAAGTGTTATAGTTAACTCAAAATCTGTTGGTATAAGTTTTGATGTATCCGGATAACTACCATTTAAAAGACGCGATTGAAATAGCATGTTTTCTGTTTTAATTAAAACGTTTGTTGGAAATATGTGAAGCTCTAAATTTTTTTCTTCATCTTCTAATATTTTTGATAATTCAAGTAAATTTTTTCCTGGAATAACTATGTTTGTTGTTTCTGTTCTTATTTCATCTAATTTTACTATCTTTTTGGCAAGACGATAGGAATCAGTAGCAACACATATTAAGTTATCATTATCTATAGTCATATTTATACCAGTTAATATTGGTCTTGATTCTTGAGTAGAAACTGCAAAACAAGTTTGATTTATTATTGTTTTTAATATTTTTTGACTTATTTTGATTGGTTTTGTGCTTAAATCCATTTTTATATTTGGAAATTCTTTAGAATTCATTCCATTTAAAGAATATTCACCTCTTTTTGTTGAAATTATTATTTTAAGTCCATCTGTTTCTATATTAAGATATTCATCATCTATTTTTCTTATAATTTCTAAAAAGTATTTTCCTGGTATTATTATTGTACCTATATCTTCTATAGTATCTATTTCTTGTTTATCTATAAATGTTTCTATTGCTATATCATCATTAGATGTTGTTAAAAATAAACCTTCACTAGTTAAGTCAAATTTGATACCACATAATACAGGTATTATATTTTTTGTTGATATTGCTTTTGATACAATATTTAGTTTTTCATTTAATATTTCTTTTTTAATATTTAGTTTCATAAAAATCCTCCTATTTTTTTTTTATTTATTATATATATTTTTTTATTATTGCTGTGGATATTGTGGATAACTTAAAAATTGCTTATATTTCTTACAAAGTTGGTATGTGTATTATTATGTAATTTTTTCTTTTAATTTGTTGATAATTTGTTCTAAGCTTTTATCTTGTTTCATTTCATTTTCAATTTTTTCACATGCATGTATTATAGTAGAATGATCTTTTCCACCAAATTCAATGCCAATTCTTGGAAATGATTCATCAGTCATAACTCTTGATAAATACATAGCTATTTGTCTTGGAAAAGCAATCTTACTAGTTCTTTTTTTAGATTTCATATCATCCACACTTATTTTATAGTAATCTGCAACTATGTTTTGTATTTTTTGAATGTTATTTTTCATGTAACCATAGGAATTTAAATGTCCCTTTAATGCTTCAGTAGCAACTTCTAAATTTATTTTTTCTTTATTAAACATGGTTGTATATGCAAATAATCTATTTAATGCACCTTCTAGTTTTCTAACATCTGATGTGCAATTATTGGCTATGTATTCTAATACCTCTTCATCTACTGGTTTAGCGAGTTCATGAACACTTAATTTTTTCTTAATTATTTGCATTCTTAAGTTATAATCTGGTGGATAAATATTAACTGTAAGTCCCCAACTAAATCTTGTTCTTAACCTTTCTTCTAGTAATTTTAAATCTTCTGGAGATCTGTCAGATGATATAATTATTTGTTTTCCTTCTTGATGTAGTTCGTTAAATGTATGAAAGAATTCTTGTTGACTTTGAGTAGCATTGGCTAGAAACTGTATGTCATCTATTATTAATACATCAATATTTCTGTATTTATTTTTGAAATAATCTATATTATCAATATTGTTATTATTTCTTCTACTTGTACCTATGAAATCAGATATAAACTTTTCACTAGTTACATATAATACTTTTTTATTACTTTCCTTTATAATATAGTTTCCTATTGCTTGCATTAAATGTGTTTTACCGAGACCACTACTTCCATATATGAACAGTGGATTATATGCTTTGCCAGGATTTTCAGCAACAGCCAAAGATGCTGTGAATGCAAATCTATTTGTTTCTCCTACTACATAGGTATCAAATGTATATGTTGGATTTAAATTTGCTTGTTCAGGGTTGTTATAAGGGACTCCTTCTTCTTTTGTCTCAATTTTTTTCTTGGTAATTGCTTCTTCCTCTAATATAAACTCAAACTCAAAGTTAGTTCCAGTAACTTCATTAAATGTCTCTACTATTAAATCTTTATAATTTTCATTTAAATTCTTTTTATGTAGTTGCATGGGAACAACAACATATATTTTATTATCTTCTATCCTATTTATGTAAGTATCTTGAAACCATGTTTCATATGATATAGATGACAGTTTTTCTTTAATAGCTTCTAAAAATTTATCCCAAACTTGTTTTTCATTCATACCATCACTTCCCATATAATCTCTAACTACACCCTTATTTTAACTATTTTCACAGGAAAAAACAATAAAAAATGTGAATAAAATATAATATTCACAAGTTATCCACAGGAAATGTGATCAATATTGTCATATGTTATCGTATTTTGATGAAGTTATGCACAGTATTAACAATTGCACAATTAACAATTAAATGTTTAAAAAATTATAAACTGTGGATAACTGTGCATAAGTTTAGTTTTCCTTTTTTTATCATAATTTTGACTGTGAATAAGTTTTAAAAAAAGTAATTGACTTTATCAGTATTGAAATATATAATGTATATGTGAAAGACCGAGGTGAAAAATATGTTAAGAACTTATCAACCAAATACTAGAAAAGCAAAGAAGGATCATGGTTTTTTTGCGAGAAAAGAAGCTGGTACTGGTGTATTAAATAAAAGAAGACAAAAGGGTAGAAAAAAATTATCTAAATAATAATCCACTAAGAAGTGGTTTTTTGTTATTGAGGTTTTATGAAAAAAATAAATATAGTTAGAAGTAATCGAGAATTTAATAATATAATTCATACTGGAAAAAAATATGTTGGTAATATTTTTTATGTGTATATGTTGAAAAATGATTATGCATTTAATAGGTATGGTGTAGCGGTATCTACTAAAATAGGTAATGCAGTAATTAGAAATAAATATAAAAGAAGAATTAGGAATATTATAGATATAGTTGAAATACCTTATAAGGGTTATGATTTAATTTTTGTAGCAAGGCAAAAAATAAGAAGTGTTAAATTTAATAGTATGAAAAATGATGTTATTAAAATAATAAGTTTGATTGGAGAAAATTATGAGAAATAAGAGAATTAAGATATTGATATTATTCCTTTTTGTTTTTATGCTTACTGGTTGTACTAAGTTATTAACAGATGAAAATAAAAAACCAGTGAAGTATGAATCAAAATTAATTTGTGATTTTTGTAATAGTAAATGTGAAAAATTAGAAGAAGAGTTAAAAACTCATGAATCTACTTGTAAGGTAGATGAAGAGAGTGAAGAAGAAACTTGTGATGTAAGTGAAGATGAGATAAATAAATTAAAGGAAGATATATTTAATTGTAAGAAGAATTGTAATGATAAGTGCGTTTTAGCAAAAAAGAATGAGACAGGTCAGAATCTTACTAAGAATATATTGTGTAGGCCAACAAATGCTGATGTACTAGAAATATATGAAATGAATAAAGTAGATTTAAATGAACTTCCTTCGTGTCAAGATTTTAAATTATTCTCTAATTATGAGGGATTGTGGATAAGTATTTTTGTTAAGCCACTTGCTTGGCTAATAATTAAGTTAGGAGTAATTCTTAAAAATTATGGTTTGTCATTAGTTTTAATAAGTATAGCAATAAGAGCTGTGTTAATGCCTCTTACTAAAAAAACTGCAATGCAATCAGAAAATTTAAAGAAGGCACAGCCCGAATTAGATAGAATTAATAAGAAATATGAGAATAAATCAGATAATGATTCGCTAATGAAGAAGAATGAAGAACTTTTAATGGTTTATAAAAAATATAAAATAAATCCATTATCAAGTTGCTTGTTTGCTTTTATTCAAATTCCATTGTTATTTGCATTTATAGAAGCTATAAATAGGACACCTGCTATATTTGAGGGAAGTTTTTTAGGACTTCATTTGGGTGTTACTCCATGGACTGCGTTAAAAAGTGGACAATGGTGGTATTTAATAATAGTGGTTATTTTGGCACTTGTTACTTATTATTCACTTAATATGAATAAGGGAGCATCAGCTGGTGGAATGGATACTGAAAAACAAATGCAGATGATGAGTAAAATAATGTTAGTATTTATTGTTTATGCGTCATTTACTTTATCAACGGCTATTTGTATGTATTGGATTGCATCTAGTGCATTTACGATTTTCCAAAATATATTAGTAAAGAGAGTGAAGTAGTAATGAAAGTATATGAATATGAAGGTAAGAATTTAAATGAATTAAAAGAAAAAGTGTTTACAGAATTGAATGCGAATGAACAAGAATTATATATTAGAACTAGTGAAGAAGCGGGTGGCTTTTTAAAACACAAAAAGTATAAAATATTTGCTTTACCAAAGGATGAAGTTGTTAAGTATTCAAAATCTTTTGTAGTTGATATTGCTAAATATATGGGTTTAAATGTAAATATTGAAGCTAAAAAGAGAGAAAAGTATATTGAATTGAATTTGTTTTCTGATAAGAGTTCTATTTTGATTGGTAAAAATGGAAAAAATTTGGAAGCACTTCAATTGTTAATAAAAAATTCAATTTTAAATACTACTGGTTTTAAAGTGAATGTTATCCTTGATGTAGAAGATTATAAAGAAAAAGTTAGTAAACATTTGGAGTATAATGTGAAGAAAATAGCAAGAGAAGTAAAGAAAACTGGTGTTTCTGCAAAGCTTGATCCAATGAATTCTTATGAAAGAAGAATAGTTCATAATGCTGTTAACGAAATAAGTGGTGTAGTTACAAAAAGTGAAGGGGAAGAACCAAATAGATATATAGTTATAAGTGTAAGAAAGGAAGATTAGGGTCTTTCTTTTTTTCTTTTAACAAGATATAATACTTTTGGAGGGAGATATAATGGAAGATACTATAGCAGCAATTTCAACAAGTTTGGGTGTTGGAGCTGTTTCAATTATAAGAGTTAGTGGAGAAGATGCAATTAGAGTTGTTGATAAGATATTTGATAAAAATATATTAAATGCACAAAGTCATACTATACATTATGGTCATATAATTGATAATAATGATGTAATAGATGAGGTTTTGGTATCTGTTATGAAATCTCCTAAAACATTTACAAGGGAGAATATTGTTGAAGTGAATTGTCATGGTGGAATAGCTACAACAAATAAGGTATTAGAACTTATATTAAGAAATGGTGCAAGATTAGCTTTACCGGGTGAGTTTACTAAAAGAGCATTTTTAAATGGAAGAATAGATTTAATTGAGGCAGAAAGTGTAATGGATTTAATAAATGCAAAAACAGAAAGTTCAAGGAAAATGGCTATGTCTAATTTGTCGGGAAAAGTGTCTAATATGATAAGAGAATTAAGAAATAAAATGTTAGATATTATTTCAAATATAGAAGTTAATATAGATTATCCAGAATATGAAGATATATTGGTTGTTACTAATGATATGATTGAAGAGAGTGTATCGAATTTAAAAAATCAATTGGGTAAGATACTTAAAGAAGCAGAAAATGGAAAAATAATAAAAGAAGGAATTAAAACTTTAATTATAGGAAGACCAAATGTTGGTAAGAGTAGTATTTTAAATAAATTAATAGATGAAGATAAGGCAATAGTTACTGATATAGAAGGAACAACACGTGACATAGTTGAAGGAAATATTACTATTGATGGAATACTTCTTAATATAATAGATACAGCTGGTGTTAGAGAAACATCAAATATAGTAGAAAAAATTGGTGTTGATAAAAGTTTGAGTTTGATTAATGATGCTGATTTAATTATTCTTGTACTCAATAATAACGAATGTTTAAATAAAGATGATTTAATGTTACTTGAGAGTACGAAAAATAAAAAAAGAATAATATTTATAAATAAATGTGATTTAGAATCTAAGGTATCTATAGATGAGGAAGTAGTGTATGGAAATACAATAACTAATGATGGATTAGATAATTTAAAGAGCAAAATAAAAGAATTATTTAATATAGACGGTATAATAAAATCAGATATGAATTATTTGTCTAGTGCAACACATATATCTACATTAAAAGAATGTTTAAAAATTGTAGATGATATATTGATTGCTCTAGAAAATAATTTAACTGTGGATATGTTAGAAATTGATATTAAGAAAATATGGGAATTGTTAGGTAATTTGATTGGTGATAGTTATGATGAGGAGTTACTAGATAATTTATTTAGTAAATTTTGTTTAGGAAAATAATATGAGAATATTTAATTTAAGTTTGATTAATTTTAGAAATTATGAAAAACTATCAATAAAATTTAATGATAATATAAATATATTTATAGGAAATAATGGTGAAGGAAAAACGAATATATTAGAAAGTATATATGTTTTGGCTATAACTAAATCTCATAGATCGTATATAGATAAAAATTTGATAACCAATAATAAGAATATATTAAAGATAAATGGTAGAGTAAGTAGTAATAATGAAATTAAAGATATGGAATTAGTTATGAATTCTAAAGGTAAAAGAGTAAGTATTAATAGAATTGTAAGTAAAAGAATTAGTGATTATATATCTAATTTGATAGTAATTTTGTTTTGTCCAGATGATCTTGATATAATAAAAGGTAGTCCAAATATAAGAAGAAAATATTTAAATATAGAGATTGGTCAAATAGATAATAAGTATTTATATTATTTAAACGAATATAATCAGTTATTAAAAACAAGGAATGAATATTTAAAAACTTGTAGTATAGATAAGATAAATGAGAATTATATAAATGTTATTACTTCACAATTATGCGAAAAGGCATCAATTATTTATGAATATAGATTTGAATATGTAAATAATCTTAATAATTATATTAAAGATATATATTCTAGTATTTCTCAAGATGAAGTTAGGATAAGATATGTAAATAGTCTAGGAGTTATTAATTTTGATGATAGTATGAAAAATATGTTAAATGATAAATTGAAGGATTGTTTGAAAAGAGATGTTTTTAGCGGAAGTACTTCATATGGACCACATAAAGATGATTTTGAAATATTATTTAATGATGTTAATGTTAGAGATTATGGATCACAAGGTCAACAAAGGTTATCAGTTCTATATATGAAATTTGCTGAGTTAGAACTTATAAAGAATAAAAAAGGAGAATATCCATTACTATTACTTGACGATATATTTAGTGAACTTGATATTAATAACAGAAATAAAATAATAAATTATTTGAATAAGGATATTCAGGTATTTATAACTTCTACTGATATTAATGATATTGAAGAAAAAATTATAAAGAATGCACAAGTATTTAAAATAAAAGATAAAAGCATAGTTTAGAAAAAAAAACTATACTTTTTTTCGTTATATTTAATAAAATATTAGAAAAACGTTCAAAATGTGTTATAATGTATATGTAGGTATAGGTGTACATACAAGTATTAAATTTTTAAAATTGGCTAAAAAAAGTTGATTTTTTCTTTTTGTGAGGTGAAAATATGGAAGAAAATAAAAATGAGCATTATGACGCTTCGGATATACAAGTGTTAGAGGGCTTAGAAGCTGTTAGAAAAAGGCCTGGAATGTATATTGGAACAACTGATGTAAAAGGTCTTCATCATTTAGTATGGGAGATTGTTGATAATGCAATAGATGAGGCCTTAGCTGGTTATTGTAAAAATATTGAGGTTATCATAAATAAAGGCAATTCTATAACTGTTAAAGATGATGGAAGAGGAATACCTGTTGATATACATCCTAAAACAAAGTTATCAACTGTAGAAACTGTGTATACAGTATTACATGCAGGTGGTAAATTTGGTGGTGGTGGATATAAGGTTTCTGGTGGACTTCATGGAGTAGGTGCATCTGTTGTTAATGCACTTAGTAAATGGTTAGAAGTAACTGTATATAAAAACGGTAAGATTCATTATATTAAGTTTGAAAATGGTGGACATACTGTTGAACCACTTAAGGTAATAGGAGATTGTGATATAAATAGAACCGGAACAACTGTAACATTTAAACCAGATCCAACAATATTTGATAGTGAAATATATGATTATGATACGTTAAAAGTTAGAATACGTGAATTGGCTTTTTTGAATAAAGGTTTGGCAATTACTTTGAGAGATGATAGAGATGAAGAAGATACTACTGGTGAACACTTTTTATATGAGGGTGGAATAAAAGAATATGTTAAGTTTATAAATCAGGGTAAAACTGTAATTCATGATGATATTATTTATTTATCTGGAGAAGAAGATAATGTATTCTTTGAAGTAGCGATGCAATATAATTCTAGTTATAATGACAATATTTATTCATTTGTTAATAATATTAATACACATGATGGTGGAACGCACGAAGAAGGTGTTAGAAGAGCGTTAACACGTGTTGTTAATAGTTATGCAAGAAAAAGTGGAATGTTAAAAGAAAAGGATGATTCTTTAACTGGTGATGATGTTAAAGAGGGATTAACAATGATTATATCTTGTAAACATCCTAATCCACAATTTGAAGGTCAAACAAAAGGAAGATTAGGTAATTCTGAGGTTAGAAAGTTAGCGGATAATGTTTTTTCTGTGGGCTTTGAAAGATTTTTAATGGAAAATCCTGATGACGCTAAAATTATTGTTAATAAAGCAATGCTAGCGTGTCGTGCAAGAAATGCTGCTAGAAAAGCAAGAGAAATAACTAGAAAATCTGATCTTACTACAACAAACTTTTTTGGTAAATTATCGGATTGTAAGAGTAAAGATCCTAAAATATCTGAAATATTTATAGTCGAAGGAGATAGTGCAGGTGGAAGTGCAAAAAAAGGAAGAGATTCTATGACACAGGCAATACTTCCGTTAAGAGGAAAAATACTTAATGTTGAAAAAGCAAGATTAGATAGGGCTTTATCAAATGAAGAAATAAGAACTATAATAACTGCATTTGGTACTGGTATTGGTGAAGAATTTGATTTGTCTAAGTTAAGATATGATAAAATAATAATAATGACCGATGCCGATGTTGATGGTTCACATATTAGGGTATTATTACTGACTTTATTTTATCGTTTCTTTAAACCAATTGTAGAATGTGGACATGTATATGCTGCACAACCACCATTGTATAGAATAATGCATGGAAAAACTAGAAAATATGTTTTGAATGATGATGAATTAGATGAATATATGGCAACATTACCTGAACCAACTAGAAATAGAGCGGAGATTGCACGTATGAAAGGTTTAGGAGAAATGGATGCTGAGGAATTAAACGAGACTACAATGGATATAGAAAAACGTGTACTTAGAAAAATAACTGTTGAAGATTGTGTACAGGCAGATGCAATATTTGAAAAACTAATGGGTGATGATGTTGAACCAAGAAGAAGATTTATTGAAGAAAACGCTATATACGTTAAAAATCTTGATATTTAGGGGGTGAGTGAATATGGATAATGAAAAAGAAGTATATGATGAAAATTTAGAGCATGTTACAATTGATGAGAATAAATTTAATGGATATTTTCATGAAAGAGATAGTTTGGCAGAAAACAATATAGTTGAAGAAGTAAAATCATCATTTTTGGAATATTCAATGAGTGTAATAACATCACGTGCACTTCCTGATTTGAGAGATGGTTTAAAGCCGGTTCATAGACGTATATTGTGGAGCATGTACGAATCTGGTTACACTCCAGATAAACCACATAGAAAATCCGCAAAAACTGTTGGAGAAGTTATGGGTAATTACCATCCTCATGGTGATTCGTCTATTTATGAAGCAATGGTTAGATTAGCACAAGATTTTAATCAACGCTATATGCTTATAGATGGGCATGGTAACTTTGGTAATATAGAAGGTGATGGAGCAGCAGCAATGCGTTATACTGAATCTAGATTATCTAAGATATCATTGGAATTATTAAGAGATATTAATAAAGATACTGTTGATATGACTGATAACTTTGATGTTACTAGAAAAGAACCAGTTGTATTGCCTAGTAGATTTCCTAATGTTTTAGTAAATGGTTCTATGGGTATTGCAGTTGGTATGGCTACTAATATTCCGCCTCATAATTTGGGTGAAGTAATAGATGGATGCGTTGCATATATAGATAACCCAGATATTGATACTTTAGGTCTTATGGAATATATAAAGGGTCCAGATTTTCCAACTGGTGGTATAATTCTTGGAAATTCTGGTATAAAAAAAGCATATGATACTGGTCGTGGAACTATAACTATAAGAAGTAAAGCTGAAATAGAAGAACATGATAATCATAGTACTATTGTTATTACTGAGGTTCCTTATGGAACTAATACTATGGATCTTAAAAACAGAGTTGCTGAATTAGTTCGTGATAAGGTTATTGATGGAATATCTGATTATCATACGGATTTGAAGAATGGCGTAAAAATTACCATTACTCTTAAGAGGGATGCTAATGCTCAAGTTGTTCTTAATAATTTATATAAACATACTAATTTTCAAGTTCAGTATGGAATTATTTTTCTAATGCTTGATGGTAAAACTCCAAGAACTTTAGGTCTTAAAGATATAATTTCTAAATATGTGGATTATCAAAAAGAAGTAATAATCAGAAGAACAAGATTTGATTTGGCTAAAGATGAAAAAAGAGTACATATATTAGAGGGCTATAAAATAGCGCAAGATAATATTGATGAAGTAGTTAAAATTATTAAAACCGCAAAGAGTGATGTTGAAGCCAAAGAAAAGCTTATGTCACGATTTGGTTTAACTGAAATTCAAACAGATTCAATTTTAGAATTAAAATTACGTCGTTTAACTGGATTGGAAAGGGAAAAAATAGAATTAGAACTTTCAGATTTGTTAAAAGAAATAGAAGAATTAAAATCAATTTTAGCTTCTGAACAAAAAGTGTTAGATATAATAAAGAAAGAACTTATTGAAATAAAGAATAAGTTCGGTGATGAAAGAAGAACACATATTGATATGACTGCAATAGATTATATTGAAGATGAATCTTTGATTCCTGAAGAGGAAGTAATGATAACATTAACAAATAAAGGATATATAAAGAGATTATCAGTAGATACTTATAAAACGCAAAATAAAGGTGGAGTTGGAGTTAAGGGCATGTCGACAAATGAAGAGGACTTTGTTGAACGTATGTTAGTTTTAACAACTCATGATTATTTGATGTTCTTTACAAATAAAGGTAAAGTATATAGAATGAAGGGTTATGAAATACCTGAATTTAGTAGACATGCAAAAGGATTACCAATTATTAATTTATTACCACTTGATAAAGATGAAAAAGTATCTTCTATGTTTACTATAAAAAGAGATGATGATAGTAAATATTTGATATTTGCTACAAAAGCCGGTTTAGTTAAGAGATGTAATATTTCTGAATTTGAAAATATCAGAAGTAGTGGTAAGATAGCCATATCTTTAAAGGATGATGATGAACTTATATCTGTTTCTAAGTCTGATGGAAATAAGTATATAGCTTTGGTTTCATCTAATGGTAGAATGGTTAAATTTATTGAAAATGAAGTTAGAATAATGGGTAGAAGTGCATCTGGTGTTAAAGGTATTGAACTTGAAGATGCGTATTGTATTGATGCTGGTATAGCAACAGATGACAAGGAAGTATTAGTTGTTACAGATAATGGTTATGGTAAACGTACTGTTATGAATGAATATAGGACAACTCATAGAGGCAGTAAAGGTGTAAAAGCATTAAATTCAACTGATAAAACTGGAAATATAGTTGCATTTAAATTAGTAACGTCGGATGAGGACTTGATTATAATAACTAATAGTGGAATGGTAATTAGAATACCAATATCTCAAATATCTTTGATGAGTCGTGTGACACAAGGGGTAAGATTGATTAGTTTAAAAGATAATCAGAAAGTGACATCGGTATTTAATATTCCTCATATAGAAAATGATGCAGATAAGGCAGAATAGCTTTATCTGTTTTTTTAATTATTTCCCGGGAAATAAAATACGTACATATGTTTGTATAATCAACGTTCCACGTGGAACATTGATTATAAAGTGATAGCAAAAACCATATGCTAAACGTATTAATACTCCTTTTCCCATTGCATTTATTTTAAACAAACAAATAAGTATTACTATATTTATGATCGTTTTGCCTAGGTAATTTTAATAAAAATGTACACATTTATAAACGTAAATTGTTAACATTCTAAAAATGTTAGAAAATCATTATTTTTACATGATTTCCATAATATAATGGTGCACAACTTGAATGTCAAAAAAAGCTAGCAATGTTCCACGTGGAACATTGCGTATAAAAATAATTTTAAACATTAATCACAAATCACTAAACACAATACCTTGTAATATTATGTTTTTTCTAGAATAATTTTATTTGTATTATTTTAATGTTCCACGTGAAACATTAAAATAATAAATTTTTAATAAAATACCGTTTGATATTATTATTATTATTAAACAACTATTAATAATAAAAACCCAACAAAAAAATACAAGTAAATTGTATCAATGATTTTTATCTAACAAAAAAATAGTTAAATTTATTTTTTAAACGCTAATTCCCAGCATATTGCACTTTTGTAAAAAACATATCTATACGATAAAATAAAATTATTGAATAATACATGTAGTTTATTAATTGGTAAGATGTTAAAAAAGTAAAACATAATCAGTGATAAATTAGTGTTTTTGCGAAATATTAAATATAAAACGATAGTAAAACATACATTTAATGTATTTATATCTTTTGTTATTGTATTTGCTTTAAATATAATATATAAGTAATACTGTATTTTTAATCATTTTTTTGAGTAAATTTATTAAAAATGTACACATTATAAATATTAATTGATAATATTCCAAAAAAAATAAAAAAATTCTTGTGTATGATTTCTATAATAGTGGTGCCCGACTTATATGACGTAAAAAGCAAATTAATGTTCCACGTGGAACATTAACTATGCAAACATATGTACGTATTTTATTTCCCGGGAAATAAAATTTATAAAAAAGCAAAAAAACACTTTAAATATTTTTTAAAATATAGTATATTAATTATGCGTAACAGTTATGTTGTCTAACTGGCCAGGATCGGAAGATAGCAACCAAGGTAACCTCTAATTGTGTACGCATTTTTTGTTTTTTGTATATTTAAATTATTTCCCGGGAAATAATTTAAATAAAAATATAATGTTTCACGTGGAACATTTTAAAGTATAAAATTATTTCCCGGGAAATAATTTTGAAAGTTTGGTGAAATATGCACGAGAAATATATGAGAGAAAGTTTGAAACAAGCTTCAAAAGCATTTGAACGTGGCGAAATGCCGGTGGGTGTAATAATTGTCCATAAAGATAAAATAATATCTAGGGGTTATAATAAGAAGGAATTAAAAAAAGATTCTACTATGCACGCTGAAATAATTGCAATAAGAAGAGCATGCAAAAAAATAGGTGATTGGAGATTGAATGAGTGTGTTATGTATGTAACAATGGAACCATGTATAATGTGCTTGGGTGCAATTAAGGAATCTAGAATAAAAAAAATTTATTGTGGTGTAAAAAATAAAACATATAATGAGGTGAACAAGAAAATTATAGATACCTATAATTTGAATGTTGAATATGGAATATTGAAGTTAGAAATACAGAAACAGTTAAAAAGTTTCTTTAAAATAATAAGAAACAAATAAAACTGTTTTTATATTTTGTTAAAAATGTTATAATTATAACTGGAAAGAAGGTGAAACATGTCTTATAAATCTTTGTATAGAAAATATCGCCCAATGAGATTTGAAGATGTTTGTGGTCAGCAGTTTATTGTAAAAACTTTAAGTAATGCAATTAAAAATAATAAGATTGGTCATGCTTATCTTTTTTGCGGAACTAGAGGTACTGGTAAGACTACTATTGCAAAAATATTTGCTAAACTTGTTAATTGCTTAAATCCTCTTGATAATGTTCCATGTGGTGAATGTGAAATATGCTTAAATGAAAATACAGATGAAATACCAGACATAATTGAGATTGATGCCGCATCTAATAATGGTGTGGATGAAATAAGGGAATTGAAAAACAAAATAAAATTGATGCCTGTTATGTGTAAATATAAAGTTTATATTATAGATGAGGTACATATGCTTTCTACTGGTGCCTTTAATGCATTGTTAAAAACACTTGAGGAACCACCGGAACATGTGATATTTATTTTGGCTACAACTGAGCCACAAAAGTTACCTATTACAATAATTTCTAGATGTCAAAGATTTGACTTTAAGAAGATTAATGTATTAGATATTAGTAAAAGGTTAAAATATATATCTCAAAAAGAAGGTATAGATATAGATGATGAAGCAATTGAGGAAATAGCAAAGTTAAGTGAAGGTGCAATGAGAGATGCAATAGGACTTTTGGATCAAATCAGTTCCTTTGCTGATTCGAAAATAACAGTCGAAGATATATATACTATACGTGGTAGCGTTTCTAATAGAGTATTGATAGAACTAATTGAAAAATATATTGATAATGATGCTAGTTCAATTTTAAGTATTGTAGATGATATATATTTGTCTGGTAAAGATTTTTATAGATTATCAGAGGATATACTTGTGTTTTACAGGAATATGTTAATTAGCAAGGTGGCTCCTTCTTATTTCGAAGATAAAGCTTTACAGCTTAAAGATGATATAATGAGATTATCTTCTAAAATTGATGTAAAACGTATTGAAAGAATGATAAAAAAATTAGAAGAGTTACTCAGAAATATTAAAAGTAGTGATTATCCTAGAATTTTATTTGAAACAACTATTTTATCAGATTTGGATTTGGATGAGTCATTTGAAAATGAAAAACCCACGACTGAAAAAGATAAAACGTTTGTTATGGGTATAAATGAAGTGGATAGTAAATCTAAAAATAATGAAATAAAACTTGATAAAAATATAAATGAAATTATTAAGGAAGAATTTAAAGAAAAGGATATAAAGAAAGTCACAACTAAAAATAAGTCAAATAATTCGTTTGCTATAACTGATGCTTTAAAAGAAGCAATGATAAATAATACAATTGCAGAGGCATCTGCTTCGTTAAAGAAAGAAGCAACTGTTAAATTTGAGGAATTAGATAAATATTTAATAGATAAAGATTTTAAGGCAGCAGCAACTATACTTAAAGATTCAATTGTTACGGCTGTGTCAAATGACCATATGCTTTTGACTTACAAATATGAAAGCATGGTAGAAGATAATGATAATGAATACGCAAGTATTAGCAATCTTATAAAACAAATGTTCGGTTCAGAGTATAAGGTAGTTGCAATAACAGATAAAAGATGGAAAGAACTTAGACCATATTTTCTAAACTTAAAAAAAGATAATGGAACAATTCCATTGATTGAAGAAAAATATGAAAAAATAAATAAAAGTGAAAATATGATTGAAAACGAAAATTATGAGGAAGTTTTAAATATATTCGATAGTGATTTAATTGAAATGGAGGAATGAAATATGAATATGCAAGCAATGATGCAACAAGCACAAAAATTACAGAGAGATATGTTAAAAGCAAAAGATGAAGTTGAAGGTAAAACTTTCACTTCAAAACAATCTTTGGTAGAAGTAGTAATGAAAGGAAATAAAGAAGTTTTAAGTGTTAAAATAGAAGCTGAAAATATAGATAAAGAAGACATAGAAATGTTAGAAGATATGATAGTACTTGCTGTTAATGAAAATATTAAACAAATTGATAAAGAAATGGAAAATAAACTTGGTAAATTTGGTGGTATGGCAGGATTATTATAATGAATTATCCAGATAGTTTAAAAGTGCTCATTGATTCTTTTAAAAAATTACCAAGCATAGGCGAAAAAACTGCAGAAAGATTATCTTTCGCAGTTATGAATATGTCTGAAGAGGATATTAATTCGTTTTCGAAGGCAATTGTAGATGTAAAATTAAAAATAAAAAAATGCTCTATTTGTGGTAATATAACTGAAAATGAAATATGTGATATTTGTAGTGATTCATCACGAGATTCAGATATAATTTGTGTTGTAGAAGATTCAAAAAATATCATATCACTTGAAAAAATGGGAAGTTATAGAGGAAAATATCATGTGTTAAATGGATTAATATCTCCAATGGATGGAAAAGGACCTGATGATATAATGTTGGATTCTTTGTTGCAGAGAATAAAAAAAGAAAATATTAAAGAAATAATAATTGCAGTGAGTCCAACTTTAGAAGGTGAAACTACCTCATTATATATATCAAAATTATTAGAACCATTCAAAATTACTGTGTCAAAAATAGCATATGGTATACCAATCGGTGCAGATATGGAATATTTAGATCCTATGACTTTATCAATGGCGATGTCAAATAGGAATAAAATATCATAATTAAAAAGTCCTTTCGTATAATTTAATATGATGGAGGACTAGCATGAAAAAAATATATAAATTATTAAAAAAAATAGTTTTATCTGGATTTACTATATTTGCATTTAATATTATGGCAAAACCACTTAATTTTGTTATTCCAATAAATGTAGTTACGGTGTCATTTATGACTATATTTGGATTAATATTTTTACCTTTTTTTGCGATTATCATATTATTCTTTTCATAGGAGGCGTAAATGTTAGAAGAATTTAAAGATATTGATACGATTGTTTATAGACAATTATATAATGGTTTAAAAAAACTTTCACATGCATATTTGTTTAATTTAAATAATAATGTTTATGCAGAAGATATGATAATGTCTTTTGTAAAAAGCATAATGTGCAAATACCATACAGATAAAGAAGAATATAATAATTGTTATGTTTGTAAAAGAATTGATGATGGGAATTTTCCAGATTTAAAAAGAATATATCCAGATGGTATGTGGATAAAAAAAGAACAATTAGATGAATTACAGCAAACGTTTAGTACAAAACCAATCGAAAGCTTAAGAAGATGTTATATTATATATGAAGTAGACAAGCTTAATAAAAGTGCAGCAAATAGTTTGCTTAAATTTTTAGAAGAACCAGGTGAAAATATAGTTGCTATTCTTTTGACTAATAATATAAATGCAGTATTAGATACTATTAGATCTAGATGTCAAATAATTACATTTTGTAAAAACAAGGTAGAAGATTATATAACCTATAATAATATTATAAAGAATAAAACATTAAATAAATTATGTTTTACGGTTTTTAAAATAAATAATCAAACAGATATCAATGAGTATCATGAATTATTTTTAAATAATGTTATAAAATTCATTCAATATTATGAGGAAAATGGGATAAAAATATTAATGCATATTAAAGAATATTTTTACGATAATTTTAAAGAAAAAGAAGAAATATTAAAATTTTTTGATTATTTAGTTTTATTTTACAGTGATTTATTAAATTATAAAATATATAAACATGTTACGTATTATGATGATTATATTAAATTGATTGATGCAATATGTAATAAAAATGATACAAAAAAATTAATAAATAAAATAAATGTAATATTAGATAAAGAAAAGTTAGTAAAAAGCAATGCTAATACAAACTTGTTAATAGATGGTATGATAATAGACATGGAGGCATGAAATGAAGGAAGTAATTGGTGTAAGTTTTGCAGAGGGAAAGAGAATATATTACTTTGATCCAGCAAATATAAAACCGAATTTCGGTGATGATGTAATAGTTGAAACTGAAAGAGGTTTGCAATATGGTAAAATAGCAACTCTTATCGTTGAAAAAAACGAAAAAAGTTTAAATATGCCATTAAAAAGGATAATAAGAATTGCAACAAAAGATGATAGAAAAAAGCATGAATTGAATTTAAATGAAGAAAAAAAGGCAATGAAAGAATGTGAAAAATTAATTAAAAAATATAATTTGAATATGAAAGTAATTGATGCAAACTTTACGTTTGATAAAGAGCAATTAATGTATCATTTTTTATCAGATTCAAGAATAGATTTTAGAAATTTAGCAAAGGAATTAGCTGGTATATTTAAAACTAGAATAGAATTAAGACAAATTGGTGTTCGTGATAAAGCAAAAGAAATTGGCGGAATTGGACCATGTGGCAGAACATTATGTTGTACAGATTATTTAGTAAATTTTGATTCAGTTTCTATAAATATGGCAAAGAATCAAAATTTGTCACTTAATCCAAATAAAATAAATGGTTCTTGTGGTCGATTATTATGTTGTCTTACATATGAAAATGATGTATACGAAGAATATAGAAAAAGTTTACCAAATTTAGGAGATAAAGTTAAATATAATGAAAAAAATGGTAAGGTTGTGGAGCTTAATATTTTAAAAAAAAGTTATACAATACTTACAGATGACGATGAATATTTGACTATTGAAGTAAAATGAAAAAATTGAATGATTTGTTATGGGATGGTGAACTTAAGATATATCAAGATGATAATAAATTCATGTTTTCATTGGATTCAATTTTACTGGCATATTTTGTTAATATAAAAAAATGTGCTAAAAATATACTTGATATTGGTACTGGTAATGCTCCAATTCCACTTATGTTAAGTAAAAGAACAAGTGCAGATATAACTGGTGTAGAAATACAAGAAAGTTCATATCTTTTGGCCAAAGAAAGTGTTCAATATAATAAATTGGAAGATCAAATCAATATAATTAATGGAGATATTAAAGAATTGTCTTTAGATATGAAAAATAATTATTATGATACTATTGTTAGTAATCCGCCATATTTTAAATCAAACACCATGATGAGTAACAATGATAATAAAAAAATAGCAAGAAGTGAAGTATATTTATCCTTAGAAGATATATTAAAAATTTCTAAACGACTTCTTAAAGATAAGGGTAATGTAGCAATAGTTAATAGACCAGATAGATTATGTGATATATTTATATTAATGAAAAAATTTGGAATCGAACCAAAAAGAATTCAATTTGTTTATCCTAAAAAAAATAGACAAGCCAATTTAATACTTATTGAAGGAACTAAAAATGGTAATTGTTCTTTAAAAGTTATGAATCCAATAATAGTTCATGATGATAATAATAATTATACTGAGGAAATAGTTGATATTTTAAAAAACTTTACAAAATAATTGTAAACAAATTATTTCCCGGGAAATAATTTATAGGAGGTAAAATGATGAGTCAAAAAAGTTATGACAATAGCCCAACTTTATATATTGTTCCGACGCCTATAGGAAATTTAGAGGATATAACATTTAGAGCAGTTAGAGTTTTGAATGATGTAGATGTTATTTTTTCTGAAGATACAAGGGTAACTATAAATTTATTGAATCATTATAATATTAAAAAACATTTAATTGCACTTCATAAATTTAATGAGGAAATTAATTCAAATAAAATTTTAGAATATTTGAAAAAAGGTAAAAACGTTGCATTGGTATCAGATAGAGGTACACCTATTTTAAGTGATCCGGGTAATGTTTCAGTTAAAAGAACAGTAGAAAATGGTTTTAATGTTGTTTCTTTACCAGGTGCGACTGCTGCCATACCTGCATTGACATCGTCTGCTCTTGATTGTGAAAAGTTTCTGTTTTACGGTTTTTTAAATAGTAAAGAATCTAAAAGAATAAAAGAATTGCAACAATTGAAAAATATCACTTATACGATTATTTTTTATGAGGCACCTCATAGAATAATTGATATGCTAGATAATTTGTTGAATGTATTTGGAGATAGAAAAATATCTATATCAAGGGAAATTAGTAAAAAATTTGAAGAAATATATAGAGGTAATTGTAGTGATATAATAAAGGAACTTGGTGATGTTAGAGGCGAGTTTGTTATTGTAGTTGATGGAAATAAAAATGATATAACATATGATAGTTTGTCACTTGCTGATCATGTAAAAATGTATATGAATGATGGATTATCAGAAAAAGAAGCAATAAAAATGGTTGCAAAAGATAGAAATATTAAAAAAAATGATGTATATAAGGAGGTAAAATTATTTCCCGGGAAATAATTTAGGAAATATGAAATTGATTGTTGGTTTGGGAAATCCAGGAATGGAATATGAAAATACCAGACATAATGTTGGTTTTATGGTTATTGATAAATTTATTGAACATATTGGTTATGTTTCTATGAAAAAAAAGTATGATGGTTTGTATTGTGAAGTATTTTATCAAAATGAAAAAATAATTATTTTAAAACCACAGAAATATATAAATTTGTCTGGTGAGGTGGTAAAGAAATTTATTGATTATTATAAAATAGATATATCGGATATTTTAATTATAAATGATGATTTAGATTTGCCTGTTGGTTGTTATAAATTAAAACCATCGGGGGGCTCAGCTGGACATAATGGGTTAAAAAATATTGAAAAAGAATTGAATACTAACGAATATAAAAGATTAAAAATAGGAATATCTAATAATAAGAATATTGAAACAAAAGATTATGTATTAGGAAAATTTAGTAATGATGACAAAAAGGCATTGAATCGAGTTATTGATGAAAGTATTTTGATATTAGATGATTATTTAAAGTTTCCTTTTCAAGATGTTATGAGTAAGTATAATAGGAAAATCAGTGGTACATAAGAATGTATCTTTTTGCGTTGGAAGGTGAGTTATGTTTGATTTTAAGGAAATAAAAGATGGATCAATTAATATAGTTGGTTTGAATAGTGAATTAGAGTGTATATATATAGATGATTTATATAAGAAAAACAACTCTAATATTTTAGTTGTGGTTAATTCTATATATGAGGCAAATAAATTATATAATTCACTTGTAAATTATAACCATGATGCATATTTATTTTTAATGGATGATTTTGTTACAAGTGAGGCATCTATTAGTAGTCCTGAAATGGAAATAACTAGATTAGAAACTTTGAATTCTATTGTTTTTAATAATGAAAAAAAAATAATAATTACCAATTTAATGGGATTACTTAGATATTTACCAAATAGGGATTTGTGGCAAAATAGTAAAATTGATATTAAAGTTAATGATGAAATAAATAAAAACGAATTGTATAGAAAATTATGTGGCATGGGGTATAAAACTCAATCTTTGGTAACTAAAACTGGTGAAATATCAAATAGAGGATATATTTTGGATATATTTCCTGTAGGTGAAGAAAATGGGATTAGAATAGAGTTTTGGGGTGATGTAGTTGATTCAATAAGAAAATTTGACGTTAATACTCAATTATCAGTTAAAGAATTAAATAATATAATGTTTTATCCTTTTAGCGAATTTATTGTTAATTGTGATATAGAAGAAGATAAAAGACTGCAAAAATATTTGCCAATGTATGTAAAAGTTGATAGATTAGTTGATTATTTATTAAATCCGTTATTAGTTTATATTGATTATTCACAAATATATAATTCTTATTTAAGATTAGAAGAAGAAATTGTAAATTATAAAGAAGTAAATAAAGAAAATACAGATTATATGTTTAGTTTAGAGGAATTTATTGGTAATCAGGGAATATATATATCGAGTGTTGATGATATATTACCAAATGTTAAAATTGATGAGGTTATTAGGTATGATTCCCATGATGCACCTTATTATAAAGATAACTTTGAATTGTTGCGTAGCGATTTAATTTCATATGTTGATTTAGGAAAAACTGTTGTGATATGTTTGAATAATGAACATCAGGTAAAAAATATTAATAAGTATTTAAATATAAAGATGAATTTTACTACTTTAGATAATATTAAATTAAACTCAGTTAATATTGTAATACATTCTATTACTTCTGGTTTTATATTTTCTAATTATGTTTTTTTAAGTGCTAATAACATTTTTAAAAATATTGAAAATAAATCTGTCTATAAGAGTAAATTTAAATTTGGAACGAAGATTAACAATGTAGACACTTTAAATGTAGGGGATTATGTTGTTCATAATACTCATGGTATTGGTAGATATGCTGGAATAGTTGCTTTGAAAAAAGGTGATATAGTAAAAGATTATTTGCAAATAATATATAGAGATGAAGAAAAGTTATATATTCCTGTTGAAAAGATAGAATTTATTAGTAAATATTCTTCTAATGATAGTATTGTTCCAAAATTAAATAAGTTAGGTGGTACTGAATGGCAGAAAACTAAATTATCTGTTAAAGGTCGTCTAAGAAATATAGCTGCTGAATTATTAAAAACTGCAGCTGAAAGAAAATCAAAAAAGGGTTTTGCATTTCCTGTTGATACTCCCGAACAAGCATTGTTTGAAAGTGAATTTATGTATCAGGATACTATTGATCAATTAAGAGCTACGGAAACAATAAAAAAACAAATGGAAGATACTACACCAATGGATGTACTTCTTTGTGGAGACGTTGGTTATGGTAAAACGGAAGTTGCATTTAGAGCAATATTTAAAGCAGTTTGTGCAAATAAACAAGTGGCGTATTTGTGCCCAACTACAATTTTATCAAATCAACAATATACATCTGCTTTGTCTAGATTTTCTAGTTTTCCTGTTAATATTGCTTTACTTAATCGTTTTACAACGAGGAAGGAATGTCTAAATATAATAGAAAAGTTGAAAAATGGTCAAATAGATATATTATTTGGTACTCATAGGTTATTGAGCGATGATGTTAAATTTAAAGATTTGGGATTACTTGTTGTTGATGAGGAACAAAGATTTGGGGTGACTCATAAGGAAAAAATAAAAAAATATAAATCTAATATAGATGTTTTAACTTTATCTGCAACACCAATTCCTAGAACATTGCAAATGTCTATGGTTGGTCTTAGAAATCTTGTTTTAATTGAAACTCCACCTAGTGATAGGTATCCTGTACAAACTTATGTACTTGAGGAGAATCTCTATGTTATAAAAGATGCTATTTATAAGGAATTATCAAGAGGTGGTCAAATATTTATATTGTGTAATAGGATAGGTGAATTTGATAAGCGAATAAAGGAATTAACATCTTTAATACCTGATATAAATGTTGGTATAGCACATGGTAAAATGAATAAAAGTGAAATAGAAGATATAATGTTCAAGTTTATAAATAAGGAATTTAATGTTCTTTTGTGTACGACTATAATTGAAACTGGAATTGATATTCCAAATGTAAATACTTTAATAATATTAGATGCGGATAAGTTTGGATTAAGTCAGTTGTATCAAATTAGAGGTAGAGTTGGAAGAACTAATCGAATTGCATATGCTTATTTAATGTATGGTAAGAATAAAGTTTTAAATGAAATTGCAGTTAAAAGGTTATCTGCAATAAAGGAATTTGCGCAATTAGGTAGTGGTTTTTCTATAGCAATGAGAGATTTATCAATTAGAGGTGCAGGTGATATTTTAGGTGAAGAACAATCTGGATTTATAGATACTATAGGTATAGAATTGTATATTAAAATGTTGAATGAAGAGGTAGGTAAGCTGGCTGGTTTAGTTACTGAGTGTGAACTTAAGGAAGAGATTATGCCTTCTTTAAATGTGGAAACGCATATTGATAATGATTATGTAGGTGATGATAAATTAAAAATTGAAATTCATAAAATGATTAATAGTATAGATAGTTATGAATCTTTGTTAAAAGTTAAAAATGAAATAGAAGATAGATTTGGTAAAATTAGTGAAAGTATGCTTGTTTATATGTATGAGGAATGGTTTGAGAGTATGAAGGATAAAAAGGGAATAGATAAAGTTAAACAAACTGATAATTCTATTGAAATTATTTTTAATGAAAATATGACTAAAGTAATTAAGCCAGATAAACTATTTGTATCTGCTTATCAAATTAGTAAGAATTTTAAGTTATCTTATCTAAATAATAGAATAGTATTAACTCTTTCAATTATAAATTTAAAAAGACATTGGATTTATTATATTATAGAATTGTTGAATACTTTATAGAATTGGTAATTTTTTCCAAATTCATTAAACCTATTGATTTAAAAAAATCCATATTATATACTTACACACGTAACATATAGTTAATTGCTAATAATTTGGTATATTTTGTAATTACACTCACATAATAAATAAGGAAAGAAAGTGAGGTAATGTGGTGAAATCAACAGGTGTATTAAGAAGAGTAGATGAGCTTGGAAGAATTGTAATACCTAAGGAAATCAGGAAAAATTTAAAAATTAGAGATGGTGAGTCACTAGAAATATTTATTAACGGGGATGCTGTTGTGTTAAAAAAGTATTCGTATATGTCTGATTTAAATGATATTGCTCAGGCCTGTAGTGATTCGTTTTATGATATAATTAATAAAAATATATTGATTACTGATAGAGATTGTGTTATAGCGTCATCTGGTTCTTTAAAGAAGAAGTATAATGGCAAGGAAATAAGCCAATCTTTAAGTAATATTATTGATAAAAGAAGTGTTACATTGAATAATAGCAATGATGGTTTAGAAATTATAAGTGGAATCGTTGAGGAATCTAAGTATATTGTTTCTTCTGTAATAGTAAGTGGTGATGCTGTTGGTTCTGTGATTATATTATCTGATGAAAATATAAATGACACTGAAGAGAAATGTTCTAATTTTATTGCTAAGTTTCTTAGTAAGCATCTAGAATAAACGTAAACAATTTGTTTATGTTTTATTTTTCTTGTAAATGTTTATTTGATATGTTATAATTTCATTGCTTAAACGTGTTGATGGGATGAGTAGATTATTGAGTTATTAAGAGAATCTCTGTTTGGTGTGAGGAGATATAATGAAATTTTCGAATATGGTCTTTTGAGCGTTTCGTATCCTGCGTTAAAGGGTTGAGAGCATATTTAATATGAATTAAGGTGGTACCGCGGATAACAATTATTCGTCCTTAGCAGGATGATAATTGTTTTTTTTGGAGGTGTTATGAGAAAATTTGAAAAGGTTTCGTATGATGAATATAAAAGAGAAGTAGGTGGTAGTATGGAAGATTATAATTCTTATCATTTACCTAAAAGATCTACTAACAATAGTGCTGGTTATGATTTTGAATCTATTGTGTCGTTTGTACTTCACAAGGGTGAAACTAAAAAGATACCTCTTGGTATAAAAGTCATTATGAATAAAGATGAGATGCTTATGTTAGTTGTTAGAAGTAGTATTGGTTTTAAACATAATGTTAGGTTGTGTAATCAAGTAGGAATTATTGAAAGTGATTATTATGATAATCCTACTAATGAAGGACATCTATTTATAAAATTACAAAATGAAGGAAATGATGATTTTGTAGTTAATAAGGGTGATAGAATTTGTCAGGGAATATTTGTTAAATTCTTGACAATAGATGATGAGGAAGAAATAAATAGTGTTAGAACTGGTGGAATTGGTTCTACAGAAAGGAATGAATTTAATGGATAAATATTATATTACTACACCAATTTATTATCCTAGTGCCAACTTTCATATTGGGCATTGTTATACAACTATAATTGCTGATAGTATTGCTAGATATAAAAGATTAACTGGTTATGATGTTTTCTTTTTAACTGGTACGGATGAACATGGTGAGAAAATTGAAAAGAAGGCGAAGGAGAAGGGTGTAAGTCCAAAAGAGTATGTAGATGAAATAGTAAGTAATGCAAAGGATTTATGGAAATCGCTTAATATAAGTTATGATAAGTTTATAAGAACTACTGATTTGTATCATGAAAAAGCAGTTGCAAAAATATTTAATAAACTTTATGAGCAAGGCGATATTTATAAGGGTGAATATAAGGGATTGTATTGCACACCATGTGAGGCGTTTTGGACTGAAACACAATTAATAGATGGCAAGTGTCCAGATTGTGGTCGTGAAGTTCATGAGGTAAAAGAAGAAAGTTATTTTTTCAAATTATCTAAGTATCAAGATAAAATTTTGGAATATTATGATAAGCATCCAGATTTTATTGAACCAGTATCTAGAAAAAATGAAATGGTAAATAACTTTTTAAAGCCAGGTCTTGAGGATTTATGTGTTTCACGTACTTCTTTTGATTGGGGCGTTCCTGTTACTTTTGATCCTAAGCATGTTATATATGTATGGATAGATGCTTTATCTAATTATATAACTGCACTTGGCTATATGAGTGATGATGATAGCTTATTTAAAAAATATTGGCCAGCAAATCTTCATTTGGTAGGAAAGGAAATTATTAGGTTTCACACTATTATATGGCCTGCATTATTAATGGCACTTGATTTGCCACTTCCTGATAAGGTTTTTGGCCATGGTTGGTTAGTTATTGATGGAGGAAAGATTTCTAAATCACTTGGAAATTATAAAGATCCGAGAGAGTATATTAATGATTATGGTGTAGATGCGGTTAGGTATTTTGTGCTTAGAGAAGTTTCGTTTGGAAATGATGGTAGCTTTTCTGAGGATGCGTTAGTGGCTCGTACTAATGCTGATTTGGCTAATGTACTAGGCAATTTAGTTAATAGAACTATAAGCATGTCTAAAAAATATTTTGATGGTGTAGTTACTAATGGCGAGATATATGAAAAAGTTGATACCGATTTAATAAATACTGCAAGTAATTTATATAAGGTTGTAGATAATAAGATGGAAAGTTTGCATATAAGTGATGCATTAGATTGTATATTTGATTTATTAAGAAAGTGTAATAAGTATATAGATGATACTGCTCCTTGGGTTTTGTTTAAGAATGAGGAAATGAACGCTAGATTATCTACTGTACTTTATAATTTATTAGAATGTATAAGAATAAGTTCTGTTTTATTGTTCCCATTTATTCCAACTACAAGTATGGAGATTTTTAAACAATTAAATACTAATGAAACTAGTTATGAAAGTGTAAAGAAATATGGTAGATTAGAAAAAGGGATTGTTTTAAATGATCCAAAACCATTATTTATGAGAATTGATTTAAATAAAGAAAAATAGGAGGAGATATTATGGTATTTGTGAAAGATATTGCTATTCCACTTATATTAGCGGCTTTATCAATTGGTCTTATTTCATATTTAATAAATGTTATTTTAAGATTTATTAAATTGGATTTGGTTATTATTAAAATTGCTCTATTTTTGTTAGTGTGGTATTTTGTCGGCCCTATAATATATAATTGGTTACTTTATGCTATAATGACAAGTTCAAATGAAATTATAGAGTTCTTTTATATGCCAATTCAGGTTATAATGAGATTGTTGAACGTATAATAGTGTAAATCGACATATTAAAACATTATTTTCTCTTTAATATTTTATAATAAGTATGTTAATATGAAATTGTAGGATAGAAAAGGAGAAACTATGAAAAACTACATTTATAAGTCAGTAATGAGAACTTCATTAGGTTTTATGACAATAATTATTTATTGTATGATATCTATGATAATTAAGTTTTCGTATTTAGATTTATGTTATATGTTAGTAGTAATTGGCTTTTTTATAACTTATATAAAATATGTTAGAGAATTATAAAATTATACCTTTGTGGTATAATTTTATTATGAGGTGAGGTTATGATTGATACACATTGTCATTTATTTAGAAGTTATTATGAGGATTTAGATAATTTGATTGTAAAACTAAAAGAAAATAATATTTATTGTATAGTAAATGGATGTGAATATTTTTCTAATATTGAATCTGTTGAATTATCAAATAATGATAATATTTATGCTGCAGTTGGTTATCAGCCAACTGAACTTGATAATATTGAGGATGATTATATTGAGATATTAGAAGGTATGTTAGATAATAATAAGGTGGTTGCAATTGGTGAGATAGGTCTTGATTATTATTGGAATAAGGATAATAGAAATATTCAGATTGAGGTATTTAAAAAGCAATTGGAACTTGCTAGTAAATATAATTTACCTGTAATAATTCATAGTAGAGATGCAGTTGGTGATGTATATAATATATTAAAAGAATATAATGTGAGAGGTGTTATTCATGCGTTTTCTGGTAGTTATGAGAGTGCAATGGAATTTATTAAAATTGGCTTTAAATTAGGGATAGGTGGGGTAATAACTTTTAAGAATTGTAAGTTGAAAGAGGTGATTTCTAAACTTAAATTGGAAGATATTGTGCTTGAAACAGATTCTCCATATCTTACTCCTGTACCTAATAGGGGTAAAAGGAATAGTCCTTTAAATTTAATATATATTGCAGAATATATTAGTAAATTAAAGTGTGTTTCAGTTGAAGAGGTAATTAGTACTACTAATAAAGTAGCATGTGAGTTATTTGACTTAGATATTAAATTATGATACTATCTATATGTCGAGGTGAAAAGAAATGACTGATAAGACAAGTTCGTTCCTGAAAGTAATTTCTGGAATAGTAGTATTTATAAGTTTATTTTTATGTATTACAATTAATCCTTCCATGGAACAAGCAAAATCGACTTTAAGTGAGTTATATAAATATAATAGTGTACCTTATTTAGATAGCACTAATAGTACAGGTATGACTACAACAAAAATTAAAAATAATGATAATTATAAATCAATAGATACATATTATGGAACAATAACAGCATATGGTCCTGATTGTGTAGGATGTTCTGGTGTTACAGCATCTGGACACAATGTGTATGAATATGTAAATGGTGTTAGAACTCCATCTAACATTACATATTTTGATAGTGAGTTTGGTGAAGTTAGAATTTTGGCTGCCGCTAATTCTAAGTTTCCTTTTGGAAGTATAATAAGAATTACTGGTGATAGAATAGATGGTTCTATTACTGGTATAGTTCTTGATACGGGTGGTGCGATGATAAGTGCTTGGAATAGAGGAGAAATTCTTATGGATTTATTATTTGCAAGTGAAAGAGATAATGCAGTTTATGAATTTGGAAGACAAAATGTAACTTATGAAGTACTTAGATATGGAAGATAAAACTCTTTAATGAGTTTTTTTCATAGGAGGATGTATGAATCAAAGAGATTTTATTCAAGATTATGGTTTTAAGTTTAAGAAAAAGTTTGGTCAAAATTTTTTGAAAGATGATAACATATTAAATAATATAGTTTCTTATTCTGATGTTGATAAAGAGACATTGGTTATTGAAATTGGGTGTGGTGCAGGTGCTTTAACAAGAAAAGTTGCGCCTCTTTGTAAACATTTAATTGGTTATGAGATTGATATTACTTTAAAACCAATATTGGATACAATCAATAATGTTAATATTATTTATGATGATTTTTTGAAGAGAAATGTATGTGATGATATAAAAGATTATACTTATAGTAAGTTATATGTAATTGCTAATTTACCATATTATATTACTACTCCAATAATTACTAAGTTTATAGATGATGGCATTGATGTGGATAAAATAATAGTTATGGTTCAGAAGGAAGTTGGGGATAGATTATCAAGTAAACCAAATAGTAAGGATTATGGTTCGCTTACTGTATTTATAAATTATTATTTTGAGGTTAAAAAATTATTTACAGTAAGTAAAAATGTATTTGTTCCTAAACCAAATGTTGATAGTGTAGTTATAAGTTTAGAAAAGAAGAAAAATAAGTTGTATGTTAAAAATGATAAGTTGTTTTTTAAATTGGTTAGGGATTCTTTTAGACAAAAGAGGAAAACTTTGAGGAATAATCTTAAAGAATATGATATGGATATTGTAGGAAGTGTTCTCTGTAAGTATGGGTATAATACGGATGTAAGGGCAGAGGCATTACCATTAGAAATTTTTGTTGCTATTTCAAATGAACTTTCTAAGAATAGTTTTTTTTGATATAATTGTTTTAAGGTAGGTGTAGTTATGAAAGTTGTTATGCTTTTAGGTAATAAAAACAGTGATATAAAAAAAAGAGTTCAGGTAGTTGCGTCTTCAGGAAATTTGTCTCGTGCTAATGGAACTGTAACTGAAGTTATTAAAAAGAATTCTAGTTATGAATCTAATTTGAAGCTTGCTAGGATTGTTGTTGGATATGGTCATAAATCTATATCTGAGCATGATTATTTGGTTTTTGCGATTGAGAATGTTACACCAATAGTTGAACAAATATTAATTTCTTATAGGTTAACGTCTTTTACTATTAAATCGCGTAGGAATGTTGATTTTAGGAATGTTGGTTTTTATGTTCCTATTTTTATGGATAAAGATAGTAATGTCCTTTCTAATAATAAGAAATTGCAGAATAAGTATAAAAAGTATATGAAGGATTTATTTTTGAAATATGGCAATTTAGTTGATAAGAAATTACCTATTGAGGATGCTCGTTATATTCTTCCTTATAGTTATTATAGCAACATTATTATGGGGTGTGATGCGAATGAATTATTAAAGATAACATCTGATATGTTATATGGAAAAATATCTAGGATTAGTGAAGTGAATGAACTAGGTAAGAAGTTTGCAATGATAATAAAGGAGAATGTTCCATATTTGTACAAAGCATTGGAAAATGAGAATATGGATTGTTATTTAGATAAGTTTAGTTATTTGGATGATGAGTTTAAATTATCGAGTAGTTTGGTAAAAGAATCCAGATTAGTTAATTATACTAATAATTCAGATGAGATAGTTTTGTCTAGTATTTTAATAAATAGATATCAGATGGATTATAATACATCTAGAAAAATAATAGATGGTATGGATAAAGATCTTAAGTTAAAGTTGATGGATTCTTTAAAGAATAGCAAAAATAATAGAGAACTTGAGCAAGTAATTTTTTCTTTTGAAACATCTATTTCTTTGGCTGTACTAACTCATATTACAAGACATAGAATGCATTCATTGTTGATACCTGATTTTGTTCCTTTATGGAATTTAGATAATTATGTTATTCCAAATAGTTTGAAAGAGTATGAAAGTAAGTATAGGGAAATTTTTGCGAATAATAAAAAGATTGTTGATGAGTTTAAGAGTTATGGTGTAAGAGATGAAGATTTAGTATATTTTTATTTGTCAGGTAATAGTTGTAATATATTTACTACTATGAATGCTAGGTCATTGTGCTGGATAAGTAAAATGAGATGTTGTAATAAGGCCCAATGGGAAATAAGGAAAATTGTTAATAAATGGGTAAGTGATGTAAAGAGTGTGTCTCCTTTGATAGGTGGTTTATTAGGACCTACTTGTGTTACAATGGGTTATTGTCCTGAGGGTAAGGATAGTTGCAAAAACAGGGGAGTTGTTATTAAAAATTAGAGATTTGTTCTCTTTTTTTTGTTTTTGAATATAATTTAATGGTGATATTATGTTTAAAATAGGTGATGCTGTAACCAGAAAGTCATATAATAATGACATTGTATTTAAAATAATAGATATTAAAGATAAGATGTATATTTTAAAAGGCATTAATGTGAGGTTGGTTGCGGATAGTACTTTAGATGATTTGGTATTGCATGATGGGAATACTGTGAATGATAAATCTTTAATAGATAGGATTGATGAGAATTTAGATAGAAATGATTTTTTTTATTTGCCTGGTAAGATACTTCATATAGATGGTGATAATGAATATTTGGAAAGGTGTTTGAAGTTGTATAAAAAATTTAATGTTATGGCTTATGGTATAGCAATGAAAGAAGATGAGATAAAGGAACATATAAGGGAACATTTGGAGTTGATAAAACCAGATATATTAGTTATAACAGGGCATGATGCATATAATAATAAAAAAGGTGGCTTAGATGATGCTAGTGCATATAAAAATTCTTCTAATTTTATAGATGCTGTAATAGAAGCAAGGAAATATGAAAGGGCACATGATAAACTTATTATTATTGCAGGCGCTTGTGGTTCATATTATGAGGGTTTAATTAAAAATGGAGCTAATTTTGCATCTAGTCCTAAGAGAATTAATATTCATGCTCTTGATCCTGCTATTATTGCTCTTAAGGTAAGTTTAACTGATATAAATAAAAATATTGATATTATGGATATCATTGATAAGACTAAATATGGCAAGGATGGCATGGGTGGAGTTATAACTCATGGTACTATGTTTGTTGGATATCCGAGGGTATAATATGATAGATAAAATAAAATTGGATATATCTAGTAAATTGAATAAAAAGGTAAATATAAAAATAAATAATATAAGAAATAAGGCAGAAATATTTGAGGGTGTTATAAAAGAGTTATATAGTAGAATCTTTGTTGTAGAAACTATAGATGGAATAAAGAGAAGTTTTAATTATTCTGATATACTAACGGGTAATATTGAATTAGATTTTTGACAAAAAATTATAAATATGTATAATATGGGCCGTAAGAAGGGATGCCATCGTGTTAAGTAAATTAAAAATTAGTAGTATTAAAGAATTATTATATTATATAAATGATTTAGAGTTAAAATATCGTGATGTATTGAATGTTAATAATAGCGACATGACTTTTGGTGTTGAACTTGAATTTGTTGGTTTAAAGCTAAATGATATAGCGAGATTAAATATTAGTAGGGCTTTTAGTGTACCACTAGAATTTCATGAATCTAAGCATATGGAAAATGAAAATAATAGTTATTTTTTTTCTAGGGAGAATACTAATGTTATAGGTGGTTGTGAAATAGAATCTAATATTATGAGAGATAATAAAATGGCCTGGAATGATTTAAAAAGTATTTGTAATGATTTAGTTAGATATAAGGCGAGTGCTAAAGAATGTTCTACTCATATGCATTTTGGTGCACATGTGTTAGGTAATAATTATGATAATTGGCTTACTTTAATAAAAATATGGGCTATTTATGAGAGAATAATATATAATTTTTATTATGGAGAAGATAATTTGCCTAGAAAATGTATTAGTTTTTATGCTAAGAGTATTAACAAAGAGGAATTAAATTGTATTGATAGCATATGTAAAGATAAAGATTTTATCAAGAATTTAAAATGTGCTTTATATTTTTTAGATAGTATAGAAGGTTATCGTGGAAAATATCTTGGTTTATGTATTCATGGTGTATTTTTAGAACCAGATAAATTAAAAGAGTATAACACTATTGAGGTAAGAGTTCCAAATGGTACATTAAATGAAGCAATAATACAAAATAATATTAATTTTTTTGCTAAATTGTTAAATAGTATTATTAATAATAAAATAGATGTTTCTTATATAAATGATAGATTTAGAAATAGAGAATTAATAAGTGATATTGGTTTATTTAATAATTTTAAATATGATGATGCATTAGAGTTAGCAGATATGATATTTGATAATGAATTAGATCGTTATTATTTTTTAAAGCAATTGTATAAATTATATAATTTAGATGAAAAGGATTTAAATCGTGAAATGAGTAAAGTATTAAAATTAACAAGATTATAAAAAATATTGACTTTTTCTAAATAAAAATATAAAATTTAAGTAGAAGGAGTTGATTAACTTGAAAATTACATCTGTATCGGTACATAAAGTATCAGGAGAAAATAGTCGTATGAGAGGAATTGCAACTGTTGTATTAGATGATTGCTTTAAGATCAAGGGAATTCGTATAATAGAAAAAGATGACAAATTAATGTTAGCAATGCCTAGTCGTAAGAACAAGAATAATGAGAATGAGGATGTTGCTCATCCATTAAATGCAGAAACTCGTCAAATGTTTGAGGATGCTATTTTAAAAGAATATGAAAAAGAAGAAGAAAATACTGAAGAATAACAGTATTTTTTTGTTATATTTAATGTTTTAATTCATATACTTAGATAGGTGATAATATGAATAGTACAAGTAGTCATTCTTTATCTATGGTTGATAGAGGAAGTATAAATATAACAGGAGTTGTAAAAATAGAGAGTTTTGATAATGAAGAATTTCTTTTAGAAACTGTAATGGGTTATATGGATATTAAGGGTGAATCTCTTGAAATGGTTAAATTAGATACTATTGAGGGGAATGTGGTTATTAAAGGAAAATTAAATAGTTTAATGTATATAGAAAATATTAAGAAAAAGAATAAAGAGGAAGGAGTATTTACTAGATTATTTAAATGATACCATTAAATATACAAATTAAATCAATAGTATTTTCTTTTCTTTATGGAATAATATTTTCGATTTTAACTAATTTAAATTATAAGTTTATATTTTATACAAAGAAAGTGTTTAGAATTATTATAAATATTTTGTTTGTACTTGATAATGTGGTTATTTATTTTATAATTTTGAGATTAATTAATGATGGTATAATTCATTATTACTTTGTTATTGCTCTTATACTTGGCTATTTTAGCGTTAATAAATTGTCAAGTAGAATATTATCAAAATTTAAATGTTGATTTTTATGTATGCTAGTGTTATAATTTCACATACGGAGACGATGATATGACAAAGAAAATAACTAAAAAAAATAAAAGAAGAGTATTGTTAATATTTGTAACATCTACATGTTTGATATTTCTTTTGTCATGGAATATGTGTTCTTTATGGAAGCAATTATTAGTAAAACGTAATGAAAAAGTTTTTTATACTGAGCAACTTGCTAAATTAAAGGAAGAAGAGGATTATTTGAAGGTAGAGGTTGAAAAACTTCAGGATCCAGATTATGTTGCTAGATATGCAAGAGAACAGTATTTATATTCAAAAGATGGGGAATTTAATATAAGAATAAATTAAATTATTCTTTGTTTTTGTATGGAGGAATAGTATGAATGTTAATTTGGTAAATCCGTTAGTATTAGCATATATTGGGGATGCTATTTATGAACTTAAAATAAGAAGTATGCTTGTTTATAGTAAAATAAATAAAGTAAACGATTTACAAAAAGAGTGTACTAAGTATGTGAGTGCTAAGGGGCAAGCTTATTACATAGATAAACTTATAAATAATAACATATTAAATGATGATGAAGTAGATGTATATAAAAGGGCTAGAAATGCTAAAGTTAATTCTCATCCTAGTAATACAGATATTATTACTTATAAGTGTGCTACTGGTTTAGAAGCAATATTTGGTTATTTGTATTTAACTTGTAGTTACGAAAGAATTGATGAATTAGTTAAATATATAAAGGAGAATTAATATGTATATATATGGTAAAAACGTTGTTAAAGAAGCTTTATTAAATAATAAAAAAATAAATAAAGCATATATTTGTAAAGATTTTAGTGATAAAAATATAATTTCTGATTTACAAAAACGTAATATTTGTATAGATTATGTTACAAAATTTGAATTAGATAAACTTGAAAATGGTAATCATCAGGGTATAATTTTAAGTGTTCCAGAGTTTGAATATTCTAGTTTAGATCAGTTATTAGTTAGTGATAAACCATTTTTAGTAATTTTAGATCATTTAGAAGATCCACATAATTTTGGAGCAATTATTAGAACTTGTGAAGCTGCAGGTGTTGATGGAATAATAATACCAAAGGATAGGAGTGTATCTGTTAATTCAACTGTTATGAAAACTAGTGCTGGTGCACTTAATAATATGAAAATATGCATGGTGACTAATCTTAATAGTACAATAAAAGAATTAAAGAAAAATGGAATATGGATTATAGGTACTGATATGGTAAATAGTGTTTCATATACTAAGATTGATTACGATATTCCTTTAGCACTTGTTATTGGTAGTGAGGGATTTGGTATTAGTAGGTTAGTTAGAGAATCTTGTGATTATGTTGTAAATATTCCTATGGTTGGTAAAGTTAATTCTTTAAATGCGTCTGTTGCAGCTGGAGTTTTAATATATAAAATATTTGAAAAAAGGAATTTTTAATATGAAAAATGAATACAATGATCAGGAACTTTTGTATTTGATTGCTGATGGTAATGAAACTGCGTCATCGATTTTATATGATAAATATAAAAATGTTATAAATATGAAAGTAAAAAAATTTGCAAATTATGCAAAAGGTTTTGGACTTGAATATAAAGATTTATTTCAAGAAGGAATGGTTGGACTTAGTGAGGCAATAAATTCTTACAAAGATTCTAAGGAATCAAAGTTTTCATCTTTTGCAAATATATGTATAGATAGACAGTTGTTTTCTTTGTTAGCAAAAGCAAAGAGAAAGAAACATGATTTTTTAAATGAATCTTATTCATTGGATTTACAAGTTGCTGATGGTATTAATATGCTTGATCATTTGTTTGTTGATAATGAAGATCTTAGTGTTAAATTAGAAAGAGAAGAAACTGCAAATAATTTATATAATTCGATTTGCGAGGGATTGAGCACTTTTGAAAAGATGGTGTTTGATTTAAAAATAGCGGGCTTTGAATATAATGAAATTGCTAAATTATTAGATAAGAGTTATAAATCTGTTGATAGTGCATTACAAAGAATAAGGATGAAAGCAAAGAAAGTAATAGAACATAAGAATGAATTATAATATGAAGAAATAGAGTTTATTTTTTTATGAAATTGTGGTATATTATAAACAAGAATAGGGAGGATATATGAAAAAGAGAAATGCATTTACACTAATAGAATTACTAGCAGTAATAGTAATATTAGCAGTAATACTAGTAATATCAATACCAAGGATATTAGATGTAATAGAAACATCAAAAAAAGATTCATTTAAGAATGCAGCACAACTAATAGCAGATAGTGCAGAAA
>ERZ857998.69-NODE-69-length-154860-cov-5.654553_pt1 | contig 154860 bp, 132 predicted proteins | sample MGYA00519954_ERZ857998 | MGnify/ENA primary metagenome ERZ857998 (study PRJEB31778, sample SAMEA3449424) | human gut metagenome | biome: human gut; feature: human-associated habitat; material: faeces | place: United Kingdom | collected 2010/2012 ...
CACAAGTGAAATCCCTTATGAATACTCGATATGGTCCGAGTGGCGGGACTTGAACCCACGGCCTCTTGACCCCCAGTCAAGCGCGCTACCAAGCTGCGCTACACCCGGATGCTACCCTTATCGGCAACGGGTGTAATTATAGCACACAGTTTAAAAAAGTGCAAGTGTTTTTTAAAAAAAGATTTTATAAATATTAATTATTTTGCAATAACCGCAGCGAGGCCATGCAACACGTCGTCAAAGCGTTAAAAACACGTCCGCGGTTTACTGCTTTTTTCCTTTCATGCTTTCTATAAGCGAAGCCAGACGGTTATCCGACGAAAAATTATCGCATTCGTAAAGAACAAGAGTATGATCTGGCTCAAATTCGCTTATTACATCGTCGCATGAGCCCTTGAAATACCTCGCATCCACTGCAATTATACGACCGTAATTAGCCGTAAGGTAGGGCAAAAAGCAATTCGCAAAGGAATCCTTAAAAACAAGAAGGGTTTCATCCGACCGCCGGGCACTGCCGCTTTCAATAACGATCAGACCTTCGTTTCCGCCTAAAAAATAACGGTATTTATCTTTATTGGCAAGCTCCTTTTCACAGTATAGCGATCCGTCGGTCAGGGTATCGGCAATTTTTTGCCCCTCGGCGTGATATCCGGCCGATGAGCTGACATGAACGCTGACTCCGCCGACATCGATCTTCGAACGCTCAACCGACTCGGAATCGGTAAACGGGAGACAGGTTTTTGAATAAAGGGTGCCCAAAAAATCGTCCGATATCGTTTCAAACTCTCCTGCCGAATCAGCCGGGACAAGACCCTTTTGCTCACAGTAACAAAGGTAAGCAAGATATGCCCCGCGCACCGTCCAGTGATGATCGGTTTTAAAAAACAGGCCATTCTCACCCTTCTCAGCCGATTCCTTAAGAGCTTCTGAGGCATCTATGTTGCTTTTTCCGAGTAGCTTTCCGGATTTTTTTATCAAAGCCCCACCGTCATAAACCGAAGCGTTTGCAGGCAATGAGGACACATAAATACTGCCTGCCGACGGAATAAGCATAACCGAAAGGTTTTCACTCCCCACCGTCTCACCGTATCCGTTTAAAGCCTGCAGCGTGATATCGGATCTGTCTTCACCCGACGGAGCAAGCTGAAAAAACCTTCTTTTACCGTCACTGTCCTCTCCTATATATGCGCCGCCTATATCCCGGCTGCCCGACAGATATTTAAATTCGCTGCCTACTGCCGCAAAGATATCTCTCAGCGGAAGCTGATCCGCCGTAAAGTCGCCGAAAAGCACCTGCCATTTTCCGCTTAATACATCGGAGACGGAAAACTTCGGCAACGTTTGCAGTGCGCGGTTCTCATTATCGGAAATTTCATGCTGAGGTAAAATGAACATTCCGGCACCGAGAAGCAGCGCAATGCTCAAAAACACCGAACAAACGATAATGCTCGCGCTTTTTAGCGGCGCCGTGTGCGGTGAATTTTTAGTTTTCATCAGTACAACACCGCCTTAAAATCTGAAGTATAAAAACGGATTATAGCTGTCGCCGGTAAGCAGCGCAATGCTTAAAATCAGTAAAATCACCGCAAAAGCTCCGCGTATTACAACCCGCAGACCCGGTTTTGAAACGGTCAGCCTTGTAATCACAACGTTTGCAATCTTCGCCGGATAATGTGTTGAAGCGATTATGCAAACCGCAAACATAATAAGCGAAGTTGACATAAGGTACAAAGCGCCGTTATCGGCCAATGGCACGCCCACCCCGAAAAGGGACTTTAGCGCGGATACAACCGAAGAAAGGCTCTTGGAATAAAAAAGCACCCAGCCGATAACAACAAGCACCAATGTGTAAATATGACGTATAAAAGCAGGTAGCTTTTTAAGGAATTTAAGTAAAAACAGCTTTTCGCAAACGAGAATCAGGAAAAAGTAAATTCCCCAGAAAAGAAAATTCCATCCGGCCCCATGCCAAAGGCCGGTCAGCGACCATACGACAAACAGGTTGAATATCTGCCTTTTTATCCCCTTGCGGTTACCGCCGAGAGGAATATAAAGATATTCGCGGAACCACGTTGATAGGGTAATATGCCACCTGCGCCAGAAATCGGTAATGCTGTCGGCCTCGTAAGGATAGCGAAAGTTCTCCGGAAAATCAAAGCCCAGCATTTTTCCCATTCCTATGGCCATATCGGAATAGCCCGAAAAGTCAAAATAAATCTGAAAGGTGAACGAAACTGCAGCAATAAGAGCCGAAAGGAAGGTGCTCTCCCCCGATGTTGCGCTGTCAAACACGGCGCCCATGCGGTTGGCTATAATCACCTTTTTTGCAAGTCCTATACAAAATCCGAATATACCGTCGGCAAACTTTTCGGCGTATATCGGCCGGTCGACAAGCCTGCTTTCAATATCGCTGTACCGGACAATAGGGCCTGCTATAAGCTGAGGGAAAATGGTTACGAACATAAAGAAATTTATAAAATTCCTCTGGACGGCCACTCGTCCCCTGTAAACATCAATTACATACGACAAGGTCTGGAAGGTGTAAAACGAAATCCCGACCGGCAAGGCAAGCTTTATTATCGGACTTTGAGCCCCGATAAGGGCCGATATGCTCTCGATAACAAACCCGGTGTATTTAAAAAAACAAAGGGTACCTATATTGAGTATTACCGTAACGGCCAGCACCGCCCTTGCGGCTTTTTGAGCGGAACGGGAATTATAATATGATATTAAAAGTCCGGCTGCATAATCGACAGAAGCCGTCGCCGCCATAAGCAGAATATACTTCGGCTCTCCCCAGCCGTAAAATATAAGGCTTGAAAACAGCAAAAACGCATTGCGCCAGCGAGCCGGTATAATAAGACAAAGTATCAGCACGACGGGTAAAAATATGCAAATAAACAGCAGGCTGCTGAAAACCATTCCCGGTAAATTCCTTTCGTATCATAAGTCAAAGCAGTAATATTCAGGCCGTATGGCTTTTGATGTAATCCATAAGCCGCACCGATGTTTTAACATTTGCATGAACACCGTCGTAGCTGTCCTCCTCGGGCAGCTCGCAATTTTCATCGCACACTGCCGCCGCAAGGTTTACCTGATATACAGCCTTATCGCGCACGACCGACGCTATAATATCGTTGAATCTTTTAACGTTTCGATTGGTTTCGTATTCATCCTTTGCCGAGTGCGACGGGGTCACCGGATAAAGATTAAGAATATATATCGTGCATTCGGGATTAAGCTCGCGTATATAATCGATAAGCTTTTTATAGTCCTTTTCAAATACCGACGGATACGGCCAGCCGACCTCATTTATTCCGAATTCGATGTAGCATTTACTGAATGATACATTCTTTAAGGCTTCGGCTATAGTCTTTGTCCCGTCCTCGCTTTCGACAACATTACGGGTAAAAACCGACGAAACGTTAAGAGAGGTATAGGCAAAACGCCCGGCACACGCCGGCTCGCCGCCGTAAGCGAGTATTCCGTCAAGACGCGAGCTGCCGATAAACACGGCGTCGGAAAAATAATCGTCAGACACGGGCTGTTTTTCGGGAAGATCGCAGTCGTATGCATAAAAATACGGCTCGCTCGCCGGGCGATTGCCGTCAGGATAAGCCTCATACGGCGTTTGGGATGATTCCGGCTCGTGTGCGATTTCCGTCTTTGATTCGGGCTGTTCGGAGGGCATCGGCTGTACACTCGCGCTCTCAATCGGCGACGGTGCGCTCGTTTCTTTAGATGTTACCTCGGCGATACTTACGTTTTCAGACGACATCTCATCGGGTAAAACGCTCTCGGACGATTCCTCCGTTATCGCCGGAAATTTTTGAGGATTATCTATAAATTCGGTTACAAGGCTCTTCATGCCGGACGGATCATCCGACACTATAAGCACGGTAAAAACGCCTTTTGTAAAGCATTCGGCCTTTTTGAGCTTTGCCACGTCGCCGGGCGAATAGCTCTCGTAACAGGCGATCTGCTCATTGATTCTTTCTTCAAACATTTTTTCAAGATCATCGTTTTTTGTGCTTCCCGAGGCCGTTAAAACCGACAGCTCATCCGACGCTATTCCCTCGGCTATTGCAAAGGCTCCGTCCGAGATTATCGACGGATCACTGTGATACATCGAAGAAAATCTAAGCGAAAACTCCTCGTCTCCCAAACCGAAAACAAGGCTCGGTGACGAATATCCGCCCGTGGCGAGAACCCAGGCAACAACGCTCTTAGCGCTTGGTATTTCCTTCATTTCGTCCGTCTTTTTACAGCCGGACAGACCGGAAAAACAAAATACAATCAAAACCAAAAAAATCGATATATAAACCCTGAAACGGGATTTTTTAAATATTTCACAAGTAGTTGTTTTGCAAGAAGTCATTTTTCTTAAAATACCTCGATTTAAATATATACAGCCAAAAAACGCACATCAAAAATGCAAAGCCATACGTTTTAATACGGCGAAAAGCATCACCCGTTATCTCAAGCCGATAAAACCCATCTTCGCCGCCGAGCGTCTGCACGGCACCGCCGCGCTACAGCTCATACCGTTTTAAGATTTCGCCCGAAAAATCCTTCCACAAAAAGCAGCCGCCCTCGGCCGTCATATAGCCGTTGCGGCTATTTTCCTTAGGAATGGAGACCGATCCGGGATTCATATAGATAAAATCCTCGTGAACATTCAAAGCCGGCACATGGGTATGTCCGCAAAGTAAAATATCCCCCTTTGATATAGGAGGCAGCTTTCCCTCATTAAAAACATGCCCGTGGGTGGCATATATAAGCCTATTTTCCCACAAAACAACCGCATAATCGGCCAGAACAGGAAAATCAAGCATCATCTGATCGACCTCGGCCTCGCAATTGCCGCGGACGCAAAGAATTTTATTTTTGTATTCATTCAGCATGGCCGCAACCCTTTTAGGTGCATATTCCAAAGGTAAATCGTTGCGCGGGCCGTGATAAAGTATGTCGCCGAGCAATAAAATGCGCCCGGCGCCTTCCTTTTTAAAGGCGCTTAACAGCTTCTCGCAATAATGAGCGCTGCCGTGAATATCGGACGCTATTAAAAGCTTCATTTCTCCACACACCTCAACATTTCATTTCCCGATTTAATGAGCTGTTCCAAAAACAGACGGTCGATCTCCGAAAGATTATAATCCTTACGGCGAATAAGCAGATCCTTATACCGCCGGGAATTATCCCTGCACTGACACTGCATAAGAGAATACCGCCTGAGCGTGTTTTCCGGAACCGGAGACACCCACATAAAGGTCTGCGGGTTCTGAGAAAGCAGCTCAAACTGGCTTGCTCGCTCAAATACAAATATACGGCGGCTGCAATTCTCCTGAAGCTCCTCTTTTTTTACCTCGGAAAAGGGAAGTGAAGGGACATAAGGATCGGCATGTGCTATCTCAACAAGGCCTTTAAGATCATCCTGCGTTATATCATTTTCCGCCGCAAGCGGGCTTTCTTTACTGAATATGAGCACATAGTTGAAGGTCGTTGCATATTCCGCCACCAGACCCTTATCGGCCATCATGTCATTGTAGTATTTATCGTACAGCTCGGCATATCTTACAATACCGAGCTTGTAATCCTCCTGCAGAATATTCTTAATAGCCCTCATCGAATTGGTTTCTTTATAAAACATCTCAATATCGCTGTTTTTGCCTATAAAGCACGAAAATTTTGCAAAGGCATCCGCAATATAACTCGCCCTCGGAACCGAAATCGAGAACCTCTTTTTTCCGCCCGAGTTTCCCGAAAACATATTCTCTATGGTTTCAACCTGTCTTAAAACGCTTTTGGCGTACCTGACAAAAACCTCCCCGTCGGGAGTAAGGCTCATTCCCTTTGCGCTTCTTTCAAAAAGCGTAACACCGAGCCCGGTTTCAAGCTCCTTTATCGCACGGCTGAGCGCCGACTGGCCGACATAAAGCTTTTCAGCCGCCTTATTTATGGAATTTGTCTGTGCAATAACAACGGCATATTTCATGTGTAACAGATTCATAACGGCCTCCGGAATATGTTTTCGTTTTATTATATCACGCTGCCGCTTTAAAATCTATACCAAAGATAAATTAAATACATTTTTGTAATATATTACCTTGCAAAATATTTGCCGCCGGTCGGGTAAACAAGAATTCCGCAAAATCACGTCCGTACGTAACAAAAATCCCAATAAAAAAAGCACGGTAAAAAAGAATTTATACCGCGCATAAAAAAACAATCCGATATTATCCCCCGGGAGGCGTCTTTGCCCTAAAAAGGGCAAAGACCAAAGAAAAACCGTGCAAAAAGCCGCTCATTCACCGCCGTTACCGATACGGTTTTTCTTTAGTCAGCATCGCTGACGCCTCCCGGAACTCCAAAAACCGGAAAAACTCATCACCGTTAAAAACCGAAAACAAAACCGCCGGACAATAAGCCGTGACATACCGCATCGCAAATAAAATCAGCTTTTTTAAAAGAAAATCAGCTGAACGCTTTTGTGCATTATACGTGCCGTTTATTATCCGGTCATTTTCCCTCTTATAACCACCATTATCTTTTTTTCGAGTCTTGACACCTGAACCTGGGTCATTCCCAGCACCTTTGCGGTCTGATTCTGGGTTTTGTGACGGAAATACCTCATCACCACTAATTTTTTCTCGCGTTCCGGCAGCTCGGATATGGCTTTAGAGAGCGACAGTCTGCTGCAAACCTCCTCCTCGTGGGATTCGGTAGGAATGTCGAACTGCACCTCTCCCTCCTCTCCAGAGGCCGTAAGCGATATAATGCTTTGCGCCGCACATATTGCCTCGCTCACTTCCTCGCGGCTGAGCTGCATTTCCTTTGCTATTTCGCCGATCGTCGGCTCACGGCCGAGCTTTACGGCCAACTCCTGCGACACCCTTTGCACTGAATTCGAAAGGGCCTTAAGGCTTCTCCCGAGCTTTACCGGCGACGAATCCCTGTACACCCTTTTGATTTCACCGAATATTACCGGTACGGCATAGGTGGAAAAAACAACCCCTCTCGACTCGTCAAAATTCTTAGCCGCCTTTACAAGTCCTAAGCATCCGGTCTGATACATGTCCTCGTAATCGGAGGCCCTTACCTTCAGTTTATGACAGCAATAGTGTACCAGATTTAAATTCTCTTCAACAAGCCTGTCCACATTATTCATATCAAAAACGCCGTTTTATTATTTTTTCCATGGTTACCGTCGTCCCCTTGCCGACGGTGGAGCGCACCTTTAACCGGTCGGTAAAGCTTTGCATAACGGCAAAGCCGAGTCCTGCCCTTTCTCCTCCGGCGGTCGTATAAAGCGGCTCCATTGCCTTGTCGATATCCGGTATTCCGCAGCCATTGTCCCTTACCTTGATTCTTACCCTCGCATCCTCAAAAACGCTTACGGTTATGTATATAAGCCCTATATAATCCCTGTAAGCGTGAACTATGCAGTTGGTAACGGCCTCCGAAACGGCGGTTTTTATATCGTTTATTTCGTCAAGGGTAGGGTCAAGCTGTGCGACAAAGGACGAAACCGCAACCCTTGCATAGGCTTCGTTGGACGAACGAGACGGTATTACAAGCTTCACTTCGTTAAACGCCTTCATATTTTTCACCTCTTATTTACTGTGCTTTTGCGGTTTTTTCTATACTTGCCAGACGGTCAAGACCGGCTATCCGCATGACCTTGTATATCTGCGGCGAGGTATTAATAACCTCGACATGGCCGGAATTCATGCTCATAAGTCGGTATCTGCCCATTACTAGACCTATTCCCGAGCTATCCATAAAGGTAACGTCGCGAAAGTCGAGAATCAAAAGCTTGGCTTCGGCGGTTTGTATTTCGTTGTCGATCTCCTCGCGTATTGCTTTGGCACTGTGATGATCTATTTCGCCATCTAAAAAGACCGTCACGGTACCGTCACTGGACTCTATTTTCATTTTTCCACATCCAATCTGCAAAACAAAAAACTCTCTATCAAAATGATAGAGAGTAAAGGATGATTTTTTTAGAAAAAACGGTATGTAGATTACTGTATCAAAAAACCGTTAACCGTCGTAAAACTCATTACTTTATCAAATGCAGACGAAACGGAGAAACGGTATAAAACGATCCGAATACCAAAACCGGTGCACCATTCGATCTGCCGACCGCATTTTTAAGCGTTTCGGTGTCAATTGCGCCGGAAAAAGCCGGCACACCGTATTCTTTAAAACGCACCGCGAGCTCCCCCGCCGACATCGCCCTCGGATTTTCGGGCGTTACGGTAATAACTCCCGAAATATGAGGCGATACCTTTTTTAAAACCTCATCGACATTTTTATCCCCGAGCATACCGCACACGGCGAACAGCTTTTGTCCCGGATAGGCGGTATCGAGCGTATCTGCCAGGGTTTCGGCCCCTGCCGGATTGTGGGTGCAGTCAAGAATGAATTCACCATAATCCGAACGAACCTTCTCAAACCTGCCCGGAATTTTAACCCGTTTAAAAGCGGACACGACCGCATCGCCGTCGATTTTAACGCCGTATTCGGCTTTAAGTACTTTGAGCGCCGTAAGGGCCGTAAGAGCATTTTCGGGGACGTAGCTGCCGTACATGGGCAGCGAAAAATTCTTCCCGCAACAACAAAACGAAGCACCGTCGCTTCCGAATGTCGTATTACAAAGCTCGGAATACTCCGGTATAAAAAGCCCGGCATCCTTTTCGGTACAGCATTTTATAATGACTCCCAGCGCCCTTTTGTCCTGCTTTGCGGCGGTTACTACCGGTACATTTTCCTTTATAATCCCACATTTTTCATATGCTATTTTCTCAACCGTATCCCCTAATATATCGGTGTGATCGAGCGAAACATCGGTAATGACCGATATGACCGGATTTTCGACGACATTCGTCGCATCAAGGCGGCCGCCGAGTCCTACCTCAATGACCGCAAAATCGCATTTTTTCTCACAAAAATACAAAAAAGCGACCGCCGTTATAAATTCGAATTCGGTAATCGGGCCGATCGCCTCGTCAGCCGTATCACAAACGGCCTTTACACGCCCGGCGTATTCGGCGTAATCGGCCTTTTCGATGAAATCACCGTCAATCTGGATCCGCTCGCGGAAATCAACGACATAAGGGGATGTAAACATTCCGGTTTTATACCCGTTTTCGCTGAGCGCGGCGCTTATCATGTTTACCGTAGAGCCCTTGCCGTTGGTACCGGCAACATGTATTATTTTAAAACCGTTTTGCGGCAGCCCGAGCCTTTCGGTCACGTATTTCATCCTCTCAAGTCCCGGCTTTATTCCGAACCGCAAAAGCGAATGGGTATACTCTACTGCTTCATCATAGGTCATAAACACACCACTTTCCACAAAACAAATGGTAAAAATCGCCCCGGCATATGCTTAAAGCATAAGGATACCGGGGCGAATTAAAGCACTGATTATTCGGGCAGCTTTGCAAGGCTTTCCTTTATCATACTTATCTTTTCGGTAAGGGTTGCCGCGGCCTCGCGCTGATTATCGACAATGGCCTTCGGTGCCTTCGAAACAAAAGCCTCGTTAGAAAGCTTCGCCTGTACGCCTGCAAGCAGCTTCATGTTATTTTCAAGCTCCTTGTTAAGACGGGCCCTCTCGGCCGCAAAATCAATAAGCTCGGCAAGAGGAATATATATCTTTGCGTCGGCCGTAATAATGGCGACCGAACCGGCGTCGTCAAAGCTGTCCCTTACTTCGACCGACTGCGCAAAGGCAAGCTTTTCAAAGAACTTGGCACATTCGCCGAATGTGTCGGCATACTGAGAAACAATGTAAATATTGGCTTTTTTGGAAGGCGGAATGTTCATTTCGGCACGGCGGTTGCGTATGGCCTTAATGGCAGTCATCACACGCTCAAATTCCTGTTCCTCGGCCTTGAAGGAAAGCTTTTCGTCATATTCCGGCCACTCGGAAATCATTATCGAATCGCCCTTGTGCGGCAGGGTCTGCCAAATTTCCTCGGTAATAAATGGCATAAACGGATGCAAAAGCTTTAGTGTTCCCGACATAACATACACAAGAACAGCCTTCGAATTCTCCTTGGACTCACCCTCTTTTTGGAGCGAGACCTTGGAAAGCTCGATATACCAGTCGCACAGTACGTCCCAAATAAAATCATACAGCTTTGAAACGGCAATTCCGAGCTCGAATTTATCAATATTTTCGGTAACCTTGCGAACAAGCTCGTTGTACTGGGAAACAATCCATTTCTGCTCAAGAGTAAGGCTCTCGGGCAAATGGGGCGGCTGCTCGTTCTCGTCAAGATTCATAAGCACAAAGCGGGCGGCATTCCACAGCTTATTGGCGAAATTGCGCGACGCCTCGGCCCTTTCGGGCATGTAACGCATATCGTTTCCGGGGCTGTTGCCGGTCGCAAGGGTAAAGCGGAGCGCGTCGGCACCGTATTTGTCTATTTCGGCAAGGGGATCGATTCCGTTGCCGAGCGATTTCGACATCTTTCTGCCCTGAGCGTCGCGGATTATACCGTGAATAAGCACCGTGTCAAAGGGAACCTGTCCGGTCTGCTCAATGCCGCTGAACATCATTCTCATTACCCAGAAGGGTATTATATCGTAGCCCGTAACAAGGGTGCTCGTAGGATAAAAATATTCTAAATCCTCGGTCTCATCCGGCCATCCGAGGGTCGAAAAGGGCCACAAGGCCGACGAAAACCAGGTATCGAGGGTATCGGGATCGGGGGTTAAATGGGTGCAGTGGCACTTCGGGCACTCACCCGGCGCTTCGGCGCTTACCGTGATCTCGCCGCACTCATCGCAATAATAAGCCGGAATCTGATGCCCCCACCAGAGCTGACGGGAAATACACCAGTCGCGTATATTCTCAAGCCAGTGGAAGTATATTTTTTCAAATCTCTCCGGTACAAATACCGTTTCCTTGCTCTTAACGGCGTCGATCGCCGGGCCGGCAAGCGGCTTCATCTTTACAAACCACTGCTTCGAGACCCTCGGCTCGACCGTCGAGCCGCAGCGATAACAGGTGCCTACATTATGCGAATAATCCTCAACGTTTACCATGTATCCGCCGTCCTCAAGGTCCTTGCATATCGCCTTGCGAGCCTCATAGCGGTCCATTCCGGCATACTTCGGATAATCATCGACTATCTTCGCGTCCTCGGTAAGAACGTTTATAACCGGCAGGTTGTGACGGAGTCCGACCTCAAAGTCGTTGGGATCGTGCGCCGGGGTAATCTTGACCATGCCGGTACCGAAATCAGCCTCAACGTAGCTGTCGGCTATAACCGGAATTTCTCTTCCCACAAGCGGAAGAATAAGCGTTTTACCGACTATATCCTTATACCGCTCGTCGTCGGGGTTAACCGCGACCGCCGTATCTCCGAGCATTGTTTCCGGCCTTGTCGTTGCAACCTCGATATAGCCGCTGCCGTCGGCGAACGGATATCTTATATGCCAAAAACTGCCGTGCTGCTCTTCAAACTCAACCTCGGCGTCCGAAATAGAGGTCCTGCAATGCGGACACCAGTTTATCATTCGTTCTCCGCGATAGATAAGCCCCTTATTGTAAAGCTTTACAAAGACCTCCTTGACCGCCTTCGAGCAGCCCTCGTCCATTGTAAAACGCTGGCGCGACCAATCGCACGAGGAGCCCATTTTTCTGAGCTGTTCGGTAATTCTGTTACCGTATTTTTCCTTCCACGCCCACGCGCGCTTTAAAAACTCCTCGCGGCCGATTCCTTCTTTTGTAAGGCCCTCTTCGGCCATGGCCGCAACTATCTTTGCCTCGGTGGCGATCGATGCATGGTCGGTTCCGGGAACCCACAGCGCCGAATAGCCCTGCATTCTCTTGTATCTTATAAGTATATCCTGAAGGGTATTGTCAAGAGCATGTCCCATATGAAGCTGGCCCGTTATGTTGGGCGGAGGCATGACTATCGTATACGGCTTTTTTGTTTTATCCGGCTTGGCGGTAAAATAACCGCTTTTCTCCCAAAATTCATACAAACGATCCTCAACCGCACCGGGATCGTAGGTTTTATCAAGCTGTTTTGACATTGCTTATCAGTTTTCCTTTCTTTTAGTCACATAAAAGACCCTTTGCTCCTGAGCCTCCGGCTTTAAAAAGCTTCTCTCGCCGAAAATTCCGAGGATTTCAAAGCCGCTGTCGTTTATGATTTTTTCAATTTGTCGTTTGGTATAAGCACGCTCCTTAAAGCTCTCAAAATGACGCTCATACCGTCCGGTATTCTCATCCGGCACAAACATATCTATTGTAATATCCACCGACCGGCTGCTTTTGATATAGCGGTTCTGCCACACGCAATAAATATCGTCGGTTTCAAAAACAAAGGCGTTATCGGCAAGGATTTTCTCGTGCTTATACGGGGTGTTTACATCAAAAATAAACAGTCCGCCGGGGCGGACGAAAAGATGCAGCCGAAAAAAAACGTCCTCAAGCTGCCTTGTATTTGTAATGTGATTAAGACCGTCAAAGGTACACACGGCCCCGTCCACAAGGTGAAGCATGTCAAGCTCGTGCATTTTCTGTCTTAGAAAAAACAGGTCGCAATCCGGATTTTCGTCAGCCTTTTCACGGGCACGAAGCAGCATCTCCTCGGACGAATCACACCCTATAACCTGTATTCCCTTTTTCGCAAGCTCAACGTCCAAACTTCCCGTTCCGCAGGCTATATCGAGAATATTCTCCGGTATTTTCCCCGAAAAACGCCCGAAAAGCTCAAGCAAATATTCCGCCAACCCTTTATAATCGGCGTTTTGCATGAGCTCGTCATAATATAGCGAAAACTCGCCGTAACTCATTTATCCTCACCGTCTGCACCGTTTTTTTTGTTGTCGCGCAAACGGGCAAAGACCATGTCATATCCGTCACATCCGTAGGTCAGCGAACGGTTGACCCTGCTTATTGTCGCCGTGGATGCACCGGTAACCTTGACAATATCGCTGTAAACCTTTTTTTCGCGAAGCATAGAGGCCACAACATATCTTTGCGACATGGCTTTGAGCTCCTGCACGGTGCAAAGATCCTCAAAAAACGAATAGCATTCTTCCCTGTTTTTTAGCATTAAAATGGCGTCAAACAGAGCATCAACTCCGGAATCCATAATTTTAGAATTCATCATCAGCATCCTCCCGACAAAAATCCGCCCAAACCGGGCACTATATCATCCATTAATGTTTTAACATATGAAAGCGCGAAAGTAAAGTTTTTTTTGAAAATCAGTCAAAAATCAATCAAATAATCTTCCGTCGCTTATAAAAATCTCCTTACGGGTTATATCGACCGGCTCAAAGCTTACCGTAAGATACTCGAAAAGCGCACCGGTAAGCAGCACCGGATTAACCGTAAGCTGATTGCCTGCCGGCAGTGTAACCGTTATAACGGCATCGTTCTCATCTGCTTTTACCTGTGCATCCTTGATGTGCGGCGCAATATCGATCTGAGATACGCCCTTTTTGGTCTTTTTCTCTACCGTAATGCTGTCCTCGTGTAAAAATTCTTCGATTTTTCCGACATACTCTCCGGCGCCGCCGAGGGTTATTTCGTATCTCGCCGAGGTAATCTCCTTCGGGGAATGAATCGGCTCGTACACCGCCGTTACACGGATGTTCGGCGGCAAGGTCTCGTTGAGTCTTGAAAGAACGGTGAAATTCTCCACGGGCTTTGTAAGTCTGAAATCCATTACCTCGCATTCGCCGCACTGACCGAGCGAGAGCGGCAGCGCAAAGGTAACATATACATGAGGATTAAACCCCTCGGTATGCCAAACGGGCAGCTTTGCGCGTTTTAGGGCTCTTAGCATAAAGCGGTATAAATCGAGATGGGATATATATTTCGCTTCTCCCGTTTTGGTAAAACGGATTCTTTTATCTATCATCATAAGCCGCATGCCTCCGGCGAAAGCCTGGCCGCGCCGCATCCGGCGCATTTCTCCCTGCAATTGGGGGTGGTTATCTCCTTATGGGCGAGCTCGTTCTCGCGCTTTAAAAAGCTTTGCGAAATGCCGTAATCAATATGGCTCCATGGCATTATTTCGTCAAAATCACGCTTACGGTTGTTGTAAAAATGAGGATCAAGCCCACATTCGCTAAAGGCTTCAAGCCATTTGTCAAGATGAAAAAACTCGCCCCAGCTGTCAAGACGGCAGCCCTTTTTGTAGGCCCTTTCTATAACGGCCGACAGCCGCCTGTCTCCCCGGGCGAGCACCCCCTCAAGGAAGCTTATATCGGCATCGTGCCAGCTTAAGGATATTTTTTTCGAACGGACGCAGGAAACAAGATAGGCCTGTCTTCTTTTAATCTCCTCAAAATCTATCTGGGGTTCCCACTGGAAGGGGGTGTCGGGTTTAGGAACAAAGGTGGAAACGCTCACCGAGACGTTGACCCCTTTACCCTTGGGCTTGTCCGGCATGGAATAAAAGGTATCGACCACCTTTTGAGCCAAATCGGCAATTCCCTTTAAATCCTCGTCGGTCTCGGTAGGAAGCCCGAGCATAAAATAAAGCTTTACCGAAGTCATACCGCCCGAAAAGGCTATTTTGGCAGTCCTTATAACCTCATCCTCCGTAACGTTCTTATTAATAACGTCGCGAAGGCGCTGGGTTCCGGCCTCGGGCGCAAAGGTAAGACTGCTTTTTCTTACCTTTTGGATTTTTTCGAGCAGCTCCTTCGAAAAATTGTCGACCCTTAGACTCGGCAGCGATACGCTGACCGAATCCTTTTCGGTCCACTCGAGCATTTCGTTTAAAAGCTCTTTGAGCTCGGTATAATCGCTCGTACTCAGCGACGAGAGCGAAAGCTCCTCAAAGCCGCATTTATCGCACAGCGATCTTGCCTGCCGATTTACGGTTTCGGCGCTTTTTTCCCTTACCGGACGGTATATAAATCCGGCCTGGCAAAAACGGCAGCCCCTTATGCAGCCGCGAAAGACCTCCTCGACCGCACGATCATGAACCACCTCCACAAAGGGCACTATAAACCTGTCGGGATAATGGGCGGTATTAAGATCCTTTATAATCCGCTTTGTAATAACGGCAGGCGCGCCGCCGGTCGGAACGATGCTCTTTACGGTACCGTCATCATTATAGCTTACATCGTAAAGCGACGGGACGTAAAAGCCGTCAAGCTCGGTCGCCGCTTTGCGCAAGAATTCTTTTTTGGTAAGGCCGGACGCCTTGCATTTCTCGTAAAGCTTCATAAGCTCCGGCAGCGCCTCTTCTCCCTCGCCGAGGGACATTATATCTACAAAATCGGCGAGCGGCTCACAGTTGCAGGTGCACGGGCCGCCTATTATCACTATCGGCTCGTCCTCGCCGCGCTCGTGCGCATAAAGCGGTATACCGGCAAGATCAAGGACGTTGAGCACGTTGGTGTACGAAAGCTCATAAAGCATCGTAAAACCGACAAAATCAAACTCTTTAAGCGGCGTACGGCTTTCGAGGGTATATATCGGCATATCATTCTGCCGCATTTCTCTCTCCATATCGTCCCATGGGGCAAAAACGCGCTCACACCAGACCTCATCCATGGCATTAAGGGCCGAATAAAGTATTTTTATTCCCAAGTGGGACATACCGATCTCGTAAATATCAGGAAAACAAAAGGCAAACCTTACGTCGACATTTTTTAAATCCTTAACCACCGAATAAAGCTCGCCGCCGGAATATCTTCCCGGCTTTTGCACATGGGCGAGGATTTTTTCAAGCTTTGCGTTGTCAATAACAGCACCGGTTCTCTTCACAAAACCACCCCAACAAAAATCAGTTTTTTCATAACATATGTTGTATCGGAAAAGGAAAAATCAGTCCCCGAGTTACACCGGATACAACCTTTAGTTTATGATACACTATTCCGAGGGTTTTCGCAAGACACACCCGACAAATATTCGACAACCGCCTTACAGCAGCGATCGGCAAGCTCGGCTGTTTTTTCATCGTCGAGCATAGAGTAAAGCTCGGACGAATCGGTCATAAAGCCGTCCTCGCACAAAACGGCCGGACACTGCGTGGTTCTGGTTACATACATCGCCTTATTCGAGCGCGTTCCCCTTGAAATTCCGAACAGTTCGCCGCAGTACTCGCTGAGGCTGTTTCCCAGCCCCACCGACCACGGAGTGAAAAGGTAGTTTTCGTAGCCGCTTGCCGTATCATATTCCGAATAATTACGGTGGAGCGATAAAAAAACATCCGGCATTACATTCCGGGTAATTTCACGCCGCGAATAAAGCGAAACGTCGGCGTCGGATTTTCTTGTCATAACCACCTTTGCCCCCATATTGCAAAGCCGCTTTTCTATTTCTCCGGCAAGCCTTAAATTTATATCCTTTTCGTTGTAGGTTACGCCGCCGGAATTCACCGTCGCCCCCTTTTTCTCGCCGCCGTGACCGGGATCAAGCAATATAACCGTCCCGTCAAGGGAATATCCGTACGAATAGCTTTGGTCCCTTGTAATGTTCGGCGGTTCCAAAAAGGAAAATACAAGCCGTCCGAGGACATCGTATCTTACGTCGTACCCGTAAAATCCCCCTTGTTTTTTGAGATAAAGCCTTAAGAGTATGCCGTCGTCGGATTTCTCGTAAGAGTATTCCGAAAAAAGCACGCCGAGATCATCGGCGGTAAAATCGAATTCGGTACAGTAATCGAATGCTATTTCAAGGTATTTGTAGGCCGTGTTTTCAGGACTGTAGCCCTCAAAGCCCTCCTGTCCGAAATATTCACCGGGGCAAAGCCTTACCGAAAACGGAGCCTTCCATGCCGTATTAAAGGCAAAAACCGTATGCCGATCGCTTCTTGTTATTCCGCAAAGAGAAATTATGTTGTTCTCCGGAAGACGGCCGTATCTTATTTTTAAATATTTACCGCAATAGCCCGATGTGTTTTCGAAGGAGACCACTCTTTTTCCGCTGGCAAGGATCCTGTAACGCTTGTCGGAATCCTGCTCGCCCGATCGGATCTCCCGCCCGGCTATGTAATCGAGGGTTCCCTTCGGCAAGGGCGAATAAAAGGCCGACGATTTATCGTTTGAAGTGTCGGGAGAATACACCTCGGCCTCATCGGTTAAAATTTCGGCCACCGCTGCGTATTTTCCGAAGATCAGCCGGCCGTCGTCGTTATTAATAAGGTTGTAAAGGGCAAACTGACCTGCCGTTACGGCGACGACGACCGCCAGTATTACCGCCGTAAAAAACACAAAATATCCGCGGAAAAATCTCTTTTTTCCGTCAACCGGAACCCTCAAAAACATAAAAACACCTTCCTTTTCCCGTCACTTATCCGGCAGAGTACCTGAAATTCTTTTAAAATTCCCGCTGTGCACGAAAAATTACTTTTAATGCTTATACAACCGTCCTATTTAAATCCGTAAATCAAACACTTTTCCCGTCATATCGGGTTAATCAAAAATGCAAAATGCCGACAAAGCGCTAATCGGAAAATGCACCGCTGTTCAAAAACCCGCTCAGCGCCTCGCGTTCGGCCGTATTTTGTTCGGATAATGAGAAAAATGCCGAATAATTGTACAGCACAATGCCTCCGGCCTTGGTGTTCTCATCAACATATTCAGCCTGGCGCTTTATCAGATCGCGGCTGTTTACCCATTCGTCGCTGCCGGCGTCGGTCAGCCCCAGCTTATAAGGCCCGAGACCTATATAAAAGGAGACATCGTCGGAAACGATCGACTCCCATCGCTGCAAAAGGCTTGTAAATTTAAACTCATCCTTAGGATAATCAAAACCGAAATATATCTGAGGACAAATATAATCCACATAGCCACCCTTTGCCCATTTTTCCACATCGGCAAACAGCTCATCGCGATCCTTGTCGATGTTGGCCTGAGGACTTATTCCGAAGATTATCGGCCTTGCAGACGATTTTACCGCCTTATTTACCGCCGACACGAGCAGATCCACCTGCGCCCTCCTCCACGACGCCAGATCAAGCGGATTGTCAGCCCCCTCGCAATAAAGCGAATATTCCGCCGCATCTACGGCGCTGTCGGTCGTCGGATAAAAATAATCGTCAAAATGTATTCCGTCTACATCGTATTTGTCGATTATCTCCTTTATTCCGTCGGTCACCAGCCTGCGGTTTTGCTCATCGGCCGGATTAAGATAAAGTCCTCCCCCTGATACAAACACCCTGGAATCGTCCTGAGTGTCATCGTTTTTTAAAATCCCGTACACCGGATTGTTTTCGCTTAGCATATCGGCCGAAGTGCTTCCCGAAAGCACCCGGTAAGGGTTGACCCATGCATGTATCTGCACCTCCGACGAATGAGCAATATTTATAAAGATCTCAAGCGGGTCGAAATCCGGTCCCTGCCCCTGATGGCCGTAAATGTAATAAGACCACGGGAATATTTCAGACCTGTAAAAGGCGTCGGCATGAGACCTGACATGCAAAAATATCGCGTTAAGTCCGGCATTTTTAACATTTGCGACCGTTTCTTCGACCGCCGCCGTATATTCCTCTTTGTTTTTGTTCTTTATAAGCTCGCCGAATTCGTAATAATTAATCCACACGGCCGAAATATTCACCGCACGGTTTTCCTCTCGGTTTTTGTCGGGGGAATTATCCGTATACCGGGTGTCGGAAACGGGATTTTCGCACGGCAAAAACTCCCCGGCGAATTTATTTCTTGCATATACCGAGACCGCAAGCCCTACTGCAAGCAAAATAGCCATCAAAGCGCGAAGCTTTTTAAATTTTATATTTTTCATTTTTTATCCCCCGTTTTATCGCTTATTGTAAACGCTTTACGGTAAGCAATTTTTCAGACGTACATTTCATTCGAACCCACATTGCCGCTTTTCCGTTCTTACCGTTCTATTTTTAAAAAAACTATTCATTCGGCCACTTTACAAAACCGAATGCCGAATAACTTTGTCCGCCGATTATGTATATGCTGTTTTCCTCTCGGGTAATCCATAAAAAATAAAAAGTCTTTGTGTTTTTAAGGGAGGCCGGCTGTAGACCGACAATGTCAGCCGCGGTTTTTACCCGGCGTCGAAGACAATTCCGAATAACACAAAGATCCTAATAATAGATATTCAGTATAAAATCAAAACCGAAACGAAAAATTCAAAGGAGAAAAGAAAACATGCAGGTTCCCGTAACCAAGCTAAAACGCGGACAAAGCGCGACCGTAACACAGGTGAATACCGACGGCAAGATATTTTTAAGGATGTGCGATATCGGCATTGTCCCCGGCAGCAAAATAGCCTACATTGCCGAGTCCCCCTTTAAAGATCCCATCTACATCGCCGTACGGGGCACCTGCTTCGCCGTAGGACTTTCCGTTGCAAAAAACATAATTGTCAGACCCGATGTTTTATAATTATTTTAAAAAAGAGAATCGCCATGAAAAATCATTACAAAATATTGCTTGCCGGTAACCCGAATTGCGGAAAAACCACCCTTTTTAACCTGCTTACCGGATCAAAACAAAAAACCGGCAACTGGCCGGGAGTTACCGTCGATAAAAAGACCGGAACACTCAAATGGGCAAGCTTCACTGCCGAAATAACCGATCTGCCGGGAATTTACGCTTTAAGAACAACCTCGCCGGAGGAGCAGATCGCCGAAAAAACAATACGGGAATCATCATTCGATGTCATTATCAATATTCTCGACGCAACCTCAATGCGCCGGGGATTGTACCTGACGACACAGCTGTGCGATCTTAATTTGCCGGTAATATGCGTTCTTAATATGTACGACATGCTTGAAAAAAGCGGAAAAAGCATTGATACATACACCCTTCAAAAGGAAATCGGCGTTCCGGCTTTTAAAATCTCGGCCGCGACCGGCATGGGAACCGAGGAGCTTTTATCCGGAATAGAAGATATTCTTTTGAAAAAAAGAGAGATAAACACCTCTCCGCTTTACAAGAGGATTTATCCTTCAAGGATTCTGAAGCTTATAAAAAAGGCCGGCGATGCTTTAAACGAAGTCCCGAATCCGCAAAAAGCCGCCCAAAAGGGCGGCTGTATGCTGCAGGCACTAAGGCTCTACGAGCAGGATATTTTCCCGGTGAATAAAGCCGCCGACCGTGCGGCAATACAAAAGGCGGAAAGCATTTTTTCCTCCGGCAAAGCACTCACTCCAAAGCAGAGGATCGCTTCTTCGGCCGGATTCAGATACACTTATATCGATTCTTTATGCTCAAAGATAATAAAGGAGTCGCCCCTTTCGTATGACAAAAAAGCAAGGGATATAAGCAACCCTTATTCCGATAAGTCCGTCGGTAAATTTTCCGCCGTTATAAACCGTATAACAAGCGAGGGAATAATCTCGCTTATAATTTTTGCCATTGTTATTTTTTTATGCTTTCACCTGACGTTTTCCGAAAATCTGTTTTTCACGGGAATAGCGTCGCCCGGCGTTGCAGCAAAAGACCTGTTTGAGACCTTTTTTGAGTTCTTAAAAGAAAAAATCCGTTGGCTTTTATCCCTTATAAACACCGCCGAACCGCTTTGCTCTCTTGTATGCGACGGAATAATAGCCGGTGTCGGGGCGGTGCTCTCCTTTCTGCCGCAAATAACCCTTTTATTTTTATTTATAAGTCTAATTGAGGACAGCGGCTACATGGCCCGCGCGGCGAGCATATCGGATAAACCGGTAAAAAAGCTCGGCCTTTCGGGATACTGCGTTCTTCCTCTTATAATGGGCTTCGGGTGCAGTGTCCCTGCAATATCCTGCTGCAAAACGCTTGATGACAGCCGCCTTAAAAACATCACCGTTTTGCTTATTCCCTTCATGTCGTGCGGTGCAAAAATGCCGATATATGCAGCTGTCTGCTCAAAATTTTTCGGCCGATATGCCGATATAGGCATTTTCTCGATGTATCTGCTCGGCGCTTTGGCCGCCGGTATATCGGGCGCACTTTTAAACCGCAAAAACAAGGAGGAACACCGCGATTTTATAATCGAGCTCCCTTTCCCCCGTATGCCAAACCCGAAAAGTACGTTAAGAGAGCTTGTAATCCGTATAAAGGAATTCATAAAACGTGCATCGTCGGTGATACTTTTAGCCTCGCTTGCAATATGGCTTCTTTCTCATTTTTCTCCTTTTTTTAAGTACACGGACGATATACGTCAGAGCCTGCTTTGCCGTATCGGAATGCATTTATCAAGATTTTTTTCTCCCCTTGGCTTCGGCGCCGGGGCCGACGGCTGGAAGGCTGCAGCCGCCGTAATTACAGGACTCAGCGCAAGGGAGGCGGTGGTCTCATCCTGCGAGCTGCTCGGATATTTGCCGGAGAGTATACCGAAAGCCCTCTCATTTATGTGCTTTAATCTTTTAAGCATCCCCTGCGCCGCCGCCGTTTCGTGCGCAGGCTCGGTGCTCAAAAGCCGCAAAACCCTCTTGTGCTTTATGCTTTTCTGGTTTTTCACGGCTTATATTACCTCCTTCGCGATTTATCATATAAGCAGGATTTTTGTTTAAATAAAAGGATATTTTAACACTTTACTTTTACAAAAGATCAAAGCGCGGAAAAGCAAACGCAAAATTCGCGTAAAAAACGGACCGCCGGAAAAAAGCGGTAAAGGCAGGATCGGTAAAAACCGGCGAATAAGCCGGAAACAAACCTGTAAACACTCCCCACATGATAAACCGTCTTAGATAGTTTTATATAACCGTAAAGCCTACCGGCTTCTCGCCTGAGCAGCCGATTTAAAACACAGCCGGTATAAAACCGCGAATTCAGCGGCTGTTTATATAGCTGAAGCTGCAATGCTCGCCACCACCCGACAAATCGGCCATCGGATTTATAAGGCTTGCCCGGCAAATTGCATTTTCTCCGAACCGGTTACGTATTGAATCCACCTGAAAATCTATTTTTTCAAGCCGCTCGCAACGGGCCTGATCGCGGCAAAAGCTGTACTGGAGGGCACTTGTATCACCTCTTAAATCGCTTACGCTGACCCCCACCGAACGCAAGGGGGTATTGTCCCAGTTTTCGGTTATAAGACGCATTGCCTCGTCGGTCAGTTCCTTACACAATCTCGTCGGCACCAAAAGCCGCTTCTGATGGGTCTGCACAAAAAGACGAAAATCCCTCATATAAACCGATATTACCCCGGCGCTAAGGGAGAGCATCCGCAATCTTTTTGAAACATCCTCGCAAAGCAGCATAACCACCCTTTTTATCTGTGTGTCGTTTGTAAGGTCGCTTTTACCTGTCGTGGAACGGCCGATGCTCTTTCTTATCGGCTCGGCGTCGGCCGACGCAACGGGAGAATCATCAAAGCCGTTTGCATATCGCCAGAGGGTAACCCCGTTTTTGCCGAGCAGCTTTTTAGCTGACGAAACCGACATCTGCGCCATATCGCCTATTGTAAAAACCCCCGATGATGAGAGCTTTTTAACCGTTGAGCGACCGGCAAAAAGCAGATCGCCTATGGGCAGTCCCCATATTTTATCCTTAAAATTCTCCTCCAAAATAACGGTCACGGCGTCCGGCTTTTTCATATCCGAGCCGAGCTTTGCAAAGACCTTATTAAAGCTCACCCCCACCGAAACGGTAAGCCCCAGCTCATTTTTCGTGTCTCTTCGTATCATGTCGGCAATCTGCTCGCCCGAGCCGAAAAGCCTTTTGCTTCCTCCGACGTCGAGCCAGCATTCATCCAGACCGAACGGCTCAATCATATCGGTATACCGTCCGTAAATTTTTCGTATTTCCTTTGAATAAAAAACATACCGGTCAAAATGGGTCGGCGCTATTATGACTCCGGCGCATTTTTCCTTCGCCTGCCACACGGTATCTCCCGTTTTAATTCCGTATTTTTTTGCCGGCTCGTTTTTGGCGAGCACAATACCGTGCCTTTGATCGGTATCGCCGCACACCGCCATGGGAACGTCCCTCCACCGGGGGTTGGACAGACATTCGACCGATGCAAAAAAATTATTCAAATCGCAGTGCAGTATACACCGCGACTCCTTCTCCATTAAAATCACCGCCGTTTTTGTTTTACATATAAATGCGTCCTGCACAGCCCGAAACAAAACCGCCTGCAAAACCAACAAATTAGTTGAAGTGTACAATGCCACTGAAGCAGTCGGCGCCACCAAAACGTACAGCGCAGCCAAGGCAGACAAGCCGGATAAACCGGAAAATTCGCCCGTTTTCCTCTCCCCCCTCAAAAGCTCCGCCGACAAACGGTTAGTCTTTTGTCGTATATAAAACGTGGTATTTTTCCGTTCGGCAAATTATAAGAACAAATGTTCCGGTGTATGTTTATTATATACACCGCACGTTAAAATGTCAATCTCCTTTTTTCGGAATTTCGTCTTTACTAACAGTAAAAATTAAAGTATAATGTATATAAGCGTAAAAACGGGAATTCGCCAAAGGCGTAAAAACCTCCCGGAATTTCTTTCAAGCCGAAACTCAAGTCACAGATAAATTATTAATATATTCGGAGTTAAAAATTGAGTAATCGCAAGCGAATTTATATGATAGACGAGCTTCGCGGCGCGGCGATAATCTGCATGGTGGTCTTTCATTCATTTATAACCATGCAAAGCTTCGACCGTTTTTGCGGCTTCGGCGAAAAAATGTTTAATTTCTTTTTGCCGGCGAGCCCGTACTTTGCCGGATTGTTCGTGGTAATATGCGGAATGAGCTGTTACTTCAGCCATTCAAACTACAAGCGCGGATTAAAGCTTTTAAGCGTGGCCGTCCTGCTTACCGCCGCCACCTTGCTTATAGACGCCTATCTGATCGATGACACGGCGATAATTTTCGGAATTCTTCACATGCTGTCGGTTTCCATTCTGATATTTGCCCTGTCAAGGCGGCTTATCGACAAAATCCCGGTTATCATCGGTCTTATACTGAACATGTTTTTATTCCTGTTCACCTATAACATAGAAAACCGCTACCTCGGAATTGACGGGATTTTTAAAATCGATCTTCCGTCGCGGCTTTACGATTTTTACTTTCTTTTCCCCTTCGGACTTTGCAGCGATAATTTTGCCTCGGCCGATTATTATCCCCTTATCCCCTGGTTTTTCCTGTTTATGTTCGGAGCGTATTTGGGAAGAACGGCAATTTCGGGATATTTTCCGAAATTTATGTACCGCAAAAGATTTACCTTTTTATCGGCCGTCGGCAAATATACTCTTTGGATATATATATTCCATCAGCCGATAATTTACGGACTGCTTTATGTAAGTGATCTGCTGCTTAATCTTATAGGAATTTAACAGCCTTAATAACGGAGGAAAATATGAATACAAAAGCTTTGTTTTTAAAGACAATGACCCTTATTACATCGGCCGCCTTTGTGCTCGCCCTTTGCTCGTGCTCCGGTTCCAAAGAGGCCCCTTCATCCGGCGGCTCCTCGGCAGGGGTGTCAAGTCAGGAATCGGTCGAGCTCGAATATTTTACCGACGACGAGGGCGTGATCCACAAAATTTCGGACATAAACTTCGCCCCGCCGGAATACAGCGTAAGCTGGAGCGAGCTTGAAGGCTTGCCGGAGGATTTTCCCGTCCTTTACGAAAAGATAACAGAATACAGCAATTTTGCCGGAAACATCAGCATAAAATGGAATATAATCTCCCCTGATGACCAAGCCGCAATCATCCAAAAGCTGGAGGACTGGGCGTCGTCACAGCCGGAGGTAAAGGCGGAATCGTCCGGAACGACCTATAAATTTGTACGCGATGATCCGGCAAACGGCAAACGGTATTCGGTCGACATGCTTTATCAGCCCTACGCCGACGGACAGCGCGACGAAGCAAGCAATGAGTGGTTCGCCCAGCTTCAGATCTTTTTGTATTCGTCAGATCTTGCGACAGATAACAGTAATGTTGATACCGATTCAAAAACGGATACGGATACCGACACATCAGATGACGTCACGTCAAACGACGCCGATATTGCCAGCGAAAAATAACGGCGGCTTACCCGGAAAATTCACACGGAGTTTTATATCCGGATATATGTTTTAACCGATAAATAAATGGTGGTAAAGATAAAATGCTTAAAAACTCTTTAAAAAAGATAATCTGCACATTCATGTGTATTTGCGCCGTTTCGGCATCGGCCGCGACGGTAAACGTCTCGGCAGCGGGCGGCTCGTCCCTTGTTTCCCTTTCGGCTTTTCGAAGCGGAGAAAACACGGTAACCGTTTTGCTCTTAAAAACCGGAGAAAACGAAGAAGGATCGGTCAGCATTCTGCTTACCGACCCCTCGCTCGGCACCGGTGACGAAAGCCTTCTTTACATCGGCGAGCGCGACATTGCAGGCCATGGAATAATAAGCCTTAACATAAGCTTCGATTCCTCAAAAATGAACCCTTCAAACGAATATGCCGTTATACTCGGCGGCGATTTTACCGACAGCAAAATGAGCCTTGTTTTTTCGGGCGCTGTTGCCTCGGACACCGACGGAATATACAAGGTCATGCCGAAAACCGTTTCCGACGATCTTTTAAACATCATCGGCAGCGAATTCTCCCCGAAAATCACCTATAACGGAGAAGATTTTTCGGGGACGCTCAAAAACGGGGTCGAGGTGTCGTTTTATGCGCAAAACGTACTTTGCCGTCTTGCGGTAATTGTATCGGGCGATTTAAACGAGGATGATTCGGTAACGGCTACCGATGCACTGCTTTGTCTGCAAAGCGCCGTCGGGAAAACCACTCTTGAAGGCTACATCGAAAAGGCGGCCGACGTTAATTCAAACGGATCGGTCGACGCCACCGACGCACTGCTTATACTTCAGTATTCGGTAGGTAAGATCGACACCCTTATATAATAAAAAACAGCGAAATAAAGAGACGGTCCGGCCGGCACGGTCATTTCTCGCTGTGTTCCTCATTTTTCTGTAACCTATTGCACATTATCCGCGCACATTTATAGATATTTCCGCAACCGAGAGTTATTATAAGGTCGCCGCTTTTCGCCCCGGACAGGGCGCATTCGGCGGCCTTTTCAAATTGCGAGAAAACCGGTACGCCGCCCAATAAGGCGGAGAGCTCCTCAGAGGAAACGCCGTAGGTATTCTTCTCTCTGCCGCCCATAATCTCGGTCAGTATAACCCTGTCGGCGATTTTAAGCGCATCCGAAAAATCCTTTAAAAGCAGCCTTGTTCTCGAATATGTAAAGGGCTGAAACACAGCGGTTATTTTGTTAAATCCGAGCTCTTTTGCCGCTGATAAAACCGCCTTTATTTCTTTCGGATGGTGCGCATAATCGTCCGCGACGGTAATTGAGTTTTCACGGCAAACCACCTCAAAACGTCTTGAAACACCGCAAAACGAATTGAGACCCCAGCTTATCTCCGCGGCACCTACCCCGGCAATATCCGCGCAAACAGCCGCCGCAAGTGCATTGTAAACATTATGGCGACCCGGCACACCAAGCTTTATCTCGGCAAAGGGTTTGCCTTTTTTTAATATTTTAAAGCCTCTGCAGCCGTGGTTTATTGTTTCGTCAACAGCTCTCCAGTCGCAATTCCCCCCAAAGCCGAAGGTTATTATCTCCTTCGCGTTTTCGGCGCATTTTACCGCCAACCTATCATCACCGCAAATAACGGCCGTTTTGGATTTTTTTACAAACTCTCCAAAGGCCTCTGTAAGAGCTTCCATGCTTCCGTACTGCTCAAGGTGATCATTGTCGATATTAAGAACAACCGCCGTATCTCTTTTTATCGCCAAAAACGTGCGCGCAAATTCGCAGGCCTCGCAAACCATAATTTCGCCGTTTCCCAGGGCTCCGTTACCGTGAATAAGGGGCAGATGTCCCCCTATTACGGCGGTCGGTTCACATCCGCATTTGGTGAGAATTTCGGTCAGCATAGCGGTGGTCGTAGTCTTGCCGTGGGTGCCGGCCACAGCGAAAACCGACGAATGCATCAGACTTAGTTCAGAGAAAAGCCGGGCTCTGGTCATAACGGGTATACTTTGCCTTCTCGCCGCGACAAGCTCCGGATCGTCCTTGCCTATTGCCGCCGAATAGACGACCGCATCGCTGTCGGCCGCCGCTAAGGGGGAATGCCCGAAATACACCTTAATTCCCATATTTTCAAGCCGCTTTGTATTGTCGGAGTGTGCAACATCGGAGCCCGTAACGGTATACCCCATAAGGAAAAGAATTCTCGCCAGCGCACACATGCCGGCTCCGCCGATGCCTACCATATGTATTCTGTTTATGCCCTTTAAAAATGACACTTCACTCACCTCATAGACATAATATTGTCGAATGACAAAAGTGTTCATATGCCGAAAACAGATAAAACGACGAAAACGCCGGGGCTGCACTCGGCGCATTCTTTAAGCTATCCCCGGCGCTTTAAGGTTTTTCCTGACTTACCGGCCGTCTGCGGACTTATAATATTTACCGGTATTTTACGGGCATGTTTTTTTGCGGTTTTTTTGTCAATAATCTTATTTGAGAGGGACATCGACGCTTTGCTTATGTGTATCTGCCGGTTTAAGCAGCCGACAACCGATCGGCCGGTTAAGCCCCTGATGACAACCGATTTTAGGAGGCAAAAAATGAACTGTCTTAAAAATTTTTCGCTTAAAATGTTATCTTTTATAATATATTTAACCTCGGCTTTGGCCGCCGTGATCGTCCTCTCATGCGGAGTACTGATCTTCACCTCTTCATGTGCCAAAACCGACAATAAAACCGATATCGCTTCGGATGTAATAACGGTATCGGAGACATCCAAGCTGCCGCCTAAGTATATTCTTAAACAAACCGGAGAAATAATAGGTCTTTTTTCGCCCGGAGAGGATATTCCGGAAAGACTTATTGACATAAAGGTCTCCTCTCTGCCCGAGGCCGACCGCAAGCTGCTCGCAAAGGGAATAGAAATAAACAGCGATTCTCAGCTTCACGGCATACTTGAGGATCTCGGCAGCTGATTCTAGCGTAACACAGGATAATAAAACCCCATCGGTTATTGTTATTAAAAATACTATTACAAAAAAAGACGGCGCCTTGCCATCGGCATTATAAACCGCCCGTTTACCCTGTTAAACTAATTATAAAAGCAACAAAATTTACGCGGACTTGCAAATGCAAAGCGCCTTTGGCATAAGGATTATATATACCGTCGATTCAAAAAAGCAGTTAGGCCCTTGAAAATCGACGGTAAGTCTTAAAAGGTTATATATAATCTCAGCGGAGGCGTTTTAATGTTTTTTTATTACACGTTGCTCAGCTTCATCAATATGCTGTACCTTGCGCTGCATACCGACTCGAGCTCTTTTCCGAGGTCCCTCAGCGCCAAGGAGGAAAACGAGCTTATAATAAGAATGCAAGAAAACGACGATGAGGCAAGAAAAAGGCTTATTGAACATAATTTACGGCTTGTCGCCCACATAATTAAAAAGTATCACTTTCCGGCCGGCGAGCTAGACGATCTTATATCGATAGGCACGATCGGCCTTATAAAGGGGATAAATACCTTCAATTCCGATAAAAAAATCCGCCTTGCGACCTACGCTTCAAAATGCATTGAAAACGAGATATTCATGTACTTCCGCTCATCGAAAAAGAAGTCTCAGGACATATATATGAACGACCCCATCGATACGGACAAGGAGGGTAATTCCCTCACTCTGCTCGACATAATCGCCAAGGAGGACGACATTGCCGACACAATAGACATAAAAATAAAGGCAGGCAAGCTCGGAAAAATCATGGAAAATACCCTCGACGAGCGCGAAAAACATATAATAATACACCGATACGGCTTGAACGGAAACAACGAAATGACCCAGAACGAGCTCGCCGAACGCCTCGGAATCTCGCGCTCGTATGTATCCCGAATCGAAAAGAAGGCGCTCGATAAATTGCGTGACGCATATTCGGGACAACGATAACAGACAAAAAAATGTAAAATTAGCCGAATATGAGTATATTATTTTAGCGCTGTTACGTAAAAAAACTTGATTTGTAAATATAATTCATATATAATTAAGGTGTAACGGCGTATTTTCCGGCCACTGCACATCCTACGATATTCCGTTACTCCGGGCAAAACAGACTTTAAGGCCTAACTGCCTTTAGCACCCGGAACAGAAAAATCGGAGCGAAGAGGTAATATGGAAAACAAAAAAAACGTTACTATCCGTGACATCGCCGCGCAGGCAGGCTGCTCGGTCGCCCTTGTCTGCAACGCCCTTTCGGGTAACGGACGTATAGGGAAGGAAAGCAAAAAGCGCATACTTGAAATTGCCGATTCGCTGGGATACATCCCTAACCGAAGTGCTCAGTCGCTGTCGAAAAACGAAATTTCGATAGGGGTCGTTCTGCCGCGCAAGCCCCATGTAATACAAAACGCCTTTTTAGATTCCATTAAGCATACCTTTGAATCGGATGTTTGCAGGGTAAAGTGCGAGGTTCGGCTGTACGACCAGAGTGACAAAGAAAGGCTCTTTGCCCTTAAAAGTCTTGAAGGTAAGATCGACGGTCTTATTATAGAAATGAACGATCCGCAGACAAATGAGCTTAGGAACTACCTCCTTGAATATAACCGGTTTGAAATCCCTGCCGTGGGACTGGTTTTGGCGCCGGGCATATTAAATACAATAGCAACCGTTTCCTCCGACGTAAAAACAAGCGCCGCCATTGCGGCCCAGATGCTGGCCCTTAAGGGCTGTAAAAGGGTTTGCATTATTACCGGCGAGGCAGGCGCCGACATACATAAAAAGACCGCATTTTATTTTAAGGATAAAATCAAAGAATACCCTCTCACTTTAAGCTGTGAAGACTCCAGTATGGACGATCCCGTAACTGCTTACAAAATAGCCGAAAGGGTTTTAAAAAACAAGTCGGCAGACAGCTTTTATGTCACCTCCTACCTGTCTCCGGCCGTATGCGCCGCCGTTAAGGACAGCGGTGCCGAAAATGTAACGGTCATCGGCACCGACTATTATAACGAGGTCAAAAAGCTGCTGATTGACGGCACGCAATTCGCCGCCGTTTTCCAAAATCAGAAGGAACAGGCAAGACACGCGTCGAACCTGCTTCTCAATCATCTTCTCCATCTTCCGACCGAACCGCTTTTGAAAGGCTGCCTTATAAAGCCGGAGCTTATTTTACGTTCGAATGCCGATTGCTACTATGCCCCGGAATCGGGTGAAAAATTCACCTGCTGAGCCATAAAACAAAACCGTATATAACACAAGTCATTCATGTAAGCGAGAATCCGATCCGCCGTTAAATTTAAAATATAAAGACAAAACCGAAGGGCAGACTTAAGGTAAGGTAAGCTGTCCTTCGGTTCTTGTTTACTTTTTAAAAATCACTGCCTAAAAATGAGCTCAACGGCCCCTGTCCGCCTGAAAACCGCTTTATTCAGTATACAAAATACACCTTGACATAAAAGGGTTTATAAGACCAAATGTTTGAAGCTGTTTCGCTTTTTCGGTACCGCTCCTCCCCTGCTTTTCAGCGAGAGAAAATCTTACCGTAATCCCTTGAGGCGGCAAGTGATATGTAGTCGTTACCCGAAACTATTATGTGGTCTACAAGCGATATACCGAGCGGTTTAAGGGTTTCAACCAGCTTTATGGTCTCGTGTATATCCTCTTTGGACGGCAACGCGGAATTATTGGGATGATTGTGCGCTATAACAAGCGCCGTCGCCGAATATTTAAGGGTATTGCTGACGATTTTTCGTATATCTATCGGTACACGGCCTATCATTCCCTGAGATATTATACACGAATCAAGCACCTTACAGCGATTATCCATAAACACGGCATACATAACCTCATTTTTATATCCGATAAACCTGCTTACAAGGTACTCGCCGATTTTGTCGGGCGTGTTGAGGTATTCGCTCTTTTCACTTTTATCGCTAAAATACGATCGGCAGATATCCGGTATCAGCTTTATAAGCGTTGCGCTGTTTTCGCTTATACCCTTGATTTTCAAAAGTTCCTCATACGGCGCTTCAAATACGGCCGAAAGACTGCCGAATTCATCAAGTAAAAGATGTCCGAGGGGATTTGTGTCAGCTCTCGGAACGGAATAATAAAGTAAAAGTTCAAGTATTTCATGCGGCTGAAAGCCGTCAAGTCCATTATCAAGATATCTTTTACGGAAACGGGCGCGGTGTCCGTCATGTACTCCCGCCATCAGTTTTTACCTCGCAAAAATAAATATAACCCACATCTGCCGCACTGTCAGTCTCAGGGCATTCTTCGAAACAGGCCCGGGGAGAACACGGAGCACAACAAATGCATATACATTATATTTCGTTTTGGCACTTTTGTAAATATTAATTTTGTGTTATAATCATAAAAAATTTAAAAAACGGCGGTTTGTATGCTTGAGTTCACTGTAAAACAAAATGATGCCGGCAGAAGGATCGATACTTTTTTGTTCCGTTTGCTGCCGGAATGTCCCCGTTCGCTTATATACAAGGCTTTCAGAAAAAAAGACGTCAGACTAAACGGCAAAAAAGCCGACATTTCGTCCCCGATATCCGTCGGAGATACCGTAACAATATACCTGCCGGCCGATATAAAACCGACGCCGGTTTCAAAAAAGCCGGATTTTTTAAAGGCTTCAAAAAAGCTCGTTATAGTGTATGAAGATGATAACATATTAATAGCCGACAAACCGGCAGGACTGCTTTGCCACTCGGACAAAAACAATTTCAGCGATACGCTGATCGACAGGGTCAAACGCTATTTATATGAAAACGGACAGTACGATCCTCAAAGCGAGCAGTGCTTTTCTCCCGCCCTTTGCAACCGTATTGACCGAAATACATGCGGACTTGTAATAGCCGCAAAGAACGCCGAAAGCCTGAGGATTATAAACTCGCTTATCAAGCAGCGGCAGATATCGAAATACTATGTCTGTCTTGCAAAGGGAAAAATGCCAAAGCAAAACGACACCCTCGTCGGCTACATACAAAAGAATGAGGATGCGAATATATCGACGGTATCCGACGGCTCTGACGGGCGAAAAATAATCACCGAATACACCGTTAAAAACTATAAAAACGGCGTATCTTTGCTTGAAATACACCTTATAACCGGCCGTACGCATCAGATAAGGGCCCATCTTGCAAGCATAGGCCATCCGCTTATAGGCGACCCGAAATACGGCAAACGTGACGATCGGGAAAAATATCCCTATCAGGCCTTATGCGCCGAAAGGGTTCTGTTTTCGGTGCCGTCGGACGAAGCTTACAGCCGGCTTTTTTATCTCGATAAAAAAGAGTTTTTTACCGATAATATCTGGTTTTTGAATCGGTAAAACCGCAAGTATAAAGGATTTTACTTTTTTAAAACCGCTTAACTTTTATTTTTTTAAACAACCAAAAAACGCGCGATGAGACACAGCAAAAGCCTCACCGCGCGTTTTTAATTTTTAATTCTTGTTTATAAAATATATCGGCCGGACCATGCGACTGAAAAATATATAACCCCCCTGCTTTTTGAGTTTCGCCGTTTAAGCAATAGTTCTTCCGGCAATAACAAAAACCTCAATAATTCATCGGAGAAAAGGCAAAATCGGGTAAAGCCGCATTGGTATCCGGCTGTTCACTCAAAGTATTTTTAAGCCGCCTTTAATCTCAGTCTTAGCTTATCGGATATCATTGCTATAAATTCCGAATTGGTGGGCTTGCCCCGCCCGTTATGTATTGTAAAGCCGAAATACGAATTAAGTACATCTATGTCGCCTCTGTCCCATGCTACCTCAATCGCATGCCGTATAGCTCGCTCTACCCGCGACGGAGTGGTCGTGTAAAGCTCGGCAACGTACGGATAAAGCTTTTTGGTAATGGAATTTAAAATCTCCGGCTCCCTTACCGACATTATAATCGAGCTCCTTAAATAATGGTATCCCTTTATATGGGCCGGCACGCCTATCTGATGAATTATTTCGGTGACCATAAGCTCCAAATCATTTTCGCTGACCTCGCCCCCCTGAGCGCGGCTTTTACCTGTAGACTGTTTCCAACCCGTAAGCTGGGCTACCCTTTCGGCCAGCATTTCGAAGGAAACGGGCTTTATCATATAATAAACCGCTCCGGATGAAAGTATTTCCTCCTCCAAACGGGGATTGGCGCTGTTGGAAACGACCATAAACATAGGGTTGGACGAGGAATTCCTTGAGCCGATTTTTTTAAGCACGGCGAGGGCATCCATCTTAGGCATGAAAGCATCCATTATAACAAAATCGGGCGCGTTTTTGTCTATAAGGGATAACAGCATTTCTCCGTCCTTGGGCGACATAATCACCTCCATACCGTAGGTTTTCAGCAGATTTGAGCAGGGATATCCAAATTCGGCGGTATTATCGGCAATTAATACTTTTAGTTTGTTTTCCATTTTTATTCTCCTTAATATTTTTATTTGCCGATAAGATAATACCATAATTTGTAATTTATGTCAATAGCTAATTACTGTTATATCTTGTTAAAATAATGACAATAACACAAACATACATATTCCCACAAAAAACACGGCGGCAGTAAAAGCAACCCCTAAAAACTGCCGCCCTGAAAGCCATCCGAAAAATTTACGAAGCTGCCTTCTCATCCTCAAATTCGCCGTTTGAGCGCGCCATCGAGAGCATCCTGCAGGCAAAAACAGCGTAGCCCTTGGTAGGATCGTTGACAAAAACGTGGGTCACCGCCCCGGCCAACTCCCCGTTTACAAGCACCGGACTGCCCGACATTCCCTGCACTATTCCGCCGGTAGTATCAAGCAATCGCTGGTCGGTTATACGTATGGCCATATCCTTATTTGAGCTTTTGGAGCTGTAGTTTACGGTCTCTATAACACAGTCGTAAAGCTCGGGCGTATCTCCCGATACGGTGGTCAGTATCTGAGCCGGGCCGGGCGATATCTCCGGCGATGACAAAACATTTACACGCTCGCCGACCGCCGTTTTGCCCTCGCTGCTTGCATACACGCCGATGGAGCAGTTTATATAAAGCTCTCCGAGGGGGTTTGATGAGATCATATGACCGATAAGCTGTCCTGCCGTCCCCTTTTGTCCCTTTTTAACCGAATCAATAACGGCCGAAAACATCTGTCCAGAGGAAATCGGTATAATCCCTCCGGTATCGACGTCGCACACCGCATGGCCGAGCCCGGCGAGCACGCCGCTTGTCTCATCAAAAAATGTCATGGTTCCTATTCCGGCCGACGAATCACGAACCCATATTCCAGCCCTGTATTTCCCGTCGGCGGATTTAACCGGTATGAGCTTTAAATTCATCTGCCTTCCCTCTCTGGTTATTAAAAATTCAAGCGGATTTCCGCCGCTTTGTCCGACAATGCGGGAAATATCGGCATTGGACGAAACCTCATCGCCGTTTATTTTCAGCACGATATCCCCGGTTTTTATTCCGGCCTTTTGCGAGGGATCGACCGACCTTCCCTCCTTTGTCTCGACCGTCATGGTTCCTACCACCATTACTCCCTTTGAAAATATCTCGAGTCCGAAGGGCTTTCCGCCTACGATCACGGTGTTACTGTTTCTTTCCACCTCAACCTGTTTTACCGGTATAATCCCGAAAAGCATAAGCGAGCTTTTCTGATTATGCGACAGCTTTGTATCGTAGGCCGCTCCGGCCGTGTTTTTTGAATTGTCGGATATAATTATGCCGAGCTCCCTGCTAAAGGCTATATTCTCATTATTATCGCTTACCGTTACCGTATCGGGAATAATGTCGTAAACAAAAGCGGCGCACATATAGCTCAAGGCGCAAAGCAGCGATAAAATACAGCACAAAGCCCTTACAATGGTCTTTTCGTTCATTTTTTCACCTCCGTTTTTGCCTGTGTTGCACCGAGATGCGCTTGATTCCTTGCGGCGCAGCATTTATAAGGCAATATATCCCTTCCGTTTTATTGTTGACTGTTTTAACGGCTTTATTTTTTAAAGCTTTACTTATAATTTGCGCATAACCGGCAAAATATATTTAAGTGAAAAAAATGATTAAACGGACTAAAATTCAAATTTTATTACCTTTAAATTTTTATATAAAAAAGTGCTGTATCCGGTCAATACAACACTTTTTCATTTTTTAAGCTTTCAGATACGCTTATTATTTACTTTTCGATAATCTCCGACTGCAACAGCTCGGATACGGCTTCCTTACCGGATACTACATTATTGTTCCCTACGGAAAATACATTGTTGACAATAAGTGTATCGACACTGCCGGTTTTTTCGATCTTTATTATATCGCCCGAGCGGGAAACACCCTCATCCTTTACCGACAGGACATTTTTTACTATCATATTTCCTATATGTCCGTAAACCGCAAATTTATCCATATTCTCGGAATCACTGTTTTCAATTACGGTTACACCGTCGATAATAAGATTTTTAATAACATGATCGACCTGTCCCGGATATTCGTAATCGGCTACGGTAAGAGGTGTCGTCGCATAAAACGGCAGTCCGAATTCCCCTATTACACGGTTATCCATAGGATATTCGTGGCGTATGTTCTTAAGGGTCAGGCAGCGTATATCCCCACCGACCGAAAACAGCATGGGAGGACGGTAATCATAGTTCGGCTCGGTATGGGTAAGATTAACATTTTCTATAAATATGTCGCCGAAATTACCGGCGGTCACATCGGGGAACCAGCTGTTTATATAAAATCCGAAGCTGCGGTACGATCCGTGAACATTGCGGATGGTGCAGCGGTCGACAAGACCCGTTCCTCTCGAAAGAATGCGTATGGCCTGATCGGCGTCATCCAAAAAGACTCCGTCGACAATAACGTCGGTTATATCGGATTTTAAATCTCCTTCGTCCGGACCTATGTTCATAAAATCATCGCCGACCTTACCGCCCACATTGCGGATTGTCAAAAACTGGCCGGGTCCCCAAAAATGCAGACCGTCCTGATTCTGGGCTTGCATACGGTGCGGAAGATCGAGCCATACATCCTCAATAGTCGCCCTTTTGAAGTTTGTGAGCATAAAGGCATAGGTGCGAAAATCAAGTATGTCAATATCGCGCACAAGCAGATTTTCAACGCCGCAGAATTCCAGCGCGCACACGCCGTGTATCCCCTCAAAGCAGTTAGCGCCCTTCATTTCCGGCGTTGCATCCACGTGGTGGAGCTGATTTGTGCAATCCTGATTGTAGGTTCCGCCTATAAGAGAGATATTGCGCACATTTCGCTCGTCGCGCTGCCAGTCGGCATTGGTGACAATCGAGCGGTTGGAGCCGGCCTTCTGGAAAAATCCGCAGTTTTTATTGAGCGCCTCAATAGTGGTTCCGGAATAAACGACCAGTCCGCTTACAAGTGCGGCGCCGTCCATTATGAGATGTACACCTCCGTTATCCTTCGCCGTATCAAGAACGGCCTGCAACGCAGCGGTATCATCGGTTCCTCCTCCGGTGAAAACGTTGCTGTCGAGCTTTGCGACGCTGCCGGCATAGATTGTTTTTACGGTTGACATAACATCCACCTCTCTGTTTTTTAATAATTTTCGAAAAAATATATACTATGTGCTTGACACACACGGTAAAACGGTTTATAATGTGGAATCGTAAGGAGTTGGTTGGATTTGTTTGCGCAGGAACGGCAGAATAAAATTGAACAGCTTTTGGAAAAGAACGGAGCAGTCACGGTCAAGGAGCTTATGGATATATTCGCGGTCTCAATTGAAACCATACGCCGCGACCTTCTCGTAATGGAAAAAAACAATCTTTTACAGCGAGTACACGGCGGTGCGGTGTCGGCATGCAAAACCAAACCGCTTAAGGACCTTAATTACCGTTTATCCGAAAACGATAAGCTTAAAGGAGAACTTTGCGCCACCGCCGTCTCGTTTATAAACGAGGGCGATATAATAGGAATGGATGTCGGCAGTACGGCGATATATTTTACAAACGAGCTAAAAAAACACTTTTGCAAACTCACCGTAATAACCTCATCGCTTGACGTTTTTAAAGAGCTTTACAAGCACAAAAATTTCAATGTGATACTTTGCGGAGGACGCTATTACGAATACGAACACTCCTTTTACGGCACCGTAACGGAGGACACACTTTCAAGACTCAATATGCAAAAATGCTTTATATTTCCCTATGCCGTTTCGCTGAAAAACGGGATATGCGACCATCTGGAGGAATTATGCCCGCTTCAAAAGCTCCTTATTTCCAATTCCGACGAGGTTTTTATACTCGCCGACAGTTCAAAATTTGAACATCGGGCACTTTACAGCGTTTCCGAAACCAAAAGCGAGTACAGATACATAACCGATTCGGAAATTTCGGAACAGATAACCGAGCTTTATTCCGAAAGCGGAATAAGTTTAATAACAGGAAAAGAGGAACATTTATGAAAGTTGTTTTGATCTTGGTTGACGGAATGAGGCCGGACGCAATATCCGATCTGCCCGAGGCCCGCGACATGCTTGAAAACTCGAGCGTCTGTCTTAAAGGCACCACCGTGCTGCCCTCGGTAACCCTTCCCTGCCATATGTCGCTTTTCCACAGCGTAACCCCTGAGCGTCACGGCACCACAACCAACGTTTATATGCCTCAGGTCCGTCCCGTAAAGGGCCTTTGCGAACAGCTCGGCGACAACAAAAAGCACTGCGCATTCTTTTACAACTGGGAGGAGCTTCGCGATCTTTCCCGTCCCGGATATCTTGATTTCTCCTACTTCTGCTCGGGACACGGCCACGGCTTTGAAGAAAGCAATCTCGCCGTTACCGAAAATGCGATCGAATACATAGTAAAACACTCGCCTGACTTTTCCTTTGTATATCTCGGATGGGTCGATGAGGCCGGCCATGCTTACACCTGGATGTCGGACGAATACATGACCGCCGTACATTCGTCGTGGGACTGCATTAACCGCATACGCAATTCCCTCGGCGACGAATATTGTGTTATTGTAACGGCCGATCACGGCGGACACGCGCGCATGCACGGTACCGATATGCCTGAGGATATGACCATTCCGATCATATTGGAGGGCAAGCCGTTTGAAAAGGGCAAGACAATTGAAAATGCCGATATTATAGATATAGCTCCCACCGTCGCCAAACTGCTCGACACCGAGCCGAACGACACCTGGGAAGGCAAAAGCCTTATATGATGCGGCCTGCATTTTGCTTTAAGCAGTGTAATACATCACCGGTTTTTTTGCTCGCGGCGGCGTATTTTGTAAGCTACGTAACGCGAAACAGCCTCAGCGTCGCAATGGCGGCGATAATAGACAGGGCTGAGGTTTCGCAAAGTGTTTTATCGCTCGCTGTAACCGGCAGTCTTATTGCTTACGGCGCCGGACAGATAATAAGCGGTGTTTTCGGCGACCGTATTCAGCCGCGACTGCTGGTTTTTTCGGGGCTTTGTGTATCGTCAATTATAAATTTCACCGTTTTGTTTTGTATGCAGTCGCCCGGTATACTTACGGCAATGTGGTGTGCAAACGGCCTCGCTCAGGCCTTTATGTGGCCACCCATAGTGCGCATTATGGTAAGCACCTTGAGCTCCAAAAAATATAAACGTGCAACCGTTGTAGTAACCTGGGGCGGCTCCTTCGGCAACATAGCGCTGTACCTTACCGCTCCGCTGCTTATAACACTATGTTCATGGCAAAGCGTTTTTGTTTTTTCGGGAATATGCGGTGTAATTATGGCGGCAATATGGATCATCCGCTGCCCCGATGTGCCCGATTTTCCCTCGATTGATCAAAACTCCGAAGAAAGCACATACACCGTGAAAAATGCCTTTCTGATGCCGGTTATATGGCTTATAATGGCGGCGATAATAGTGCAGGGTGCGCTTCGCGACGGGGTTACCGCCTGGACTCCGGTATTCATAAGCGAGACTTGCAATCTTAAGGACACCTCTTCAATACTGACGGGAACCGCCCTGCCGATTTTCAGTATAATCAGCATTCGGCTCGCATCACTATTGTACGAAAAGGTGCTTAAAAATCCGCTGACCTGTTCCCTTTTAATGTTCTTGCTTTCGGGGGTATGCGCCTTTATTCTGTATGTTATTTCGCCCCTTAAAACGGCGTTTGCAAGTGCCGCCATGTGCACGCTGGTTACCGGATGTATGCACGGGATAAACCTGATACTTATAGGCATGGTCCCGGCTCATTTCAAAAAATACGGGCATATATCGCTGATTTCCGGAACGCTTAACGCCTGCACCTACATAGGCAGCGGAATATCAACATGGGGCTTTTCGGCCATAGCCGAAAAAAGCGGCTGGGGGACGACCGCAGGCATGTGGACCGTCCTGTCGATTATCGGAGCCGTAATTTGCGCCGTCTGCGTTCCGCTCTGGCATAGCTTTGCAAAAAAATAATACTTTAAAACCGCGTTTTTATATATCGGTCTGTCGCATATTAAAAAGTTTTTGAAATTGTATATTAAGCCGATTAAAAAGTCAAGTATAAATTTCAATAAAGCATTATTGTGTTACAAAAGACAATACACAAGTTTGCTTTTGCCGGCACAAAAACAAAAAACAAAAACGGATCCGTTACCAAAAGGTAAAACGGATCCGTTTTTTTCATATATTCTACACTCAAAAAAACACCGACAGCGTACGACATGGCAAAGCACCGCATGGGGTTTCGTTTAACTCTAATCTGCCGTAACCGAGCAATCACTATCCGATACAATCCTTTAATTACACCGCCGTTATCGGCAATCAGCCTTCGTCCGCTTCGGTGTCTTCCCCGTATTCGGCCGAGCTCATGCTGTCGATACCGAGAATAGCCTGCGCTTCCTCACCCGATATACGCTCGACGTTTTTAAGCTTTTTGCCTATTATCGAATTCCTGTGATCGATCTCATCCAGGGTCTTACCGGCCGTTTCGATATTCTTCTTGGCCCTTGCAACCAGAGCCGTAAACTTCTCGTACTGCTGCCCGACCGCACCGAGCACCCTCCAGACCTCCGCCGCCTTTTTGTCGATGGCAATGGTCTTAAAGCCCATGCTGAGGGTGTTTAAAAAGGCCGTTATCGTTGTCGGTCCGCATATCATTATATGCCGGCGCTGTACCTCCTGCACAACGTTTTCTCTTCGCATAACCTCGGCGTAAAGCCCCTCGGTCGGCAAAAACATAATTGCAAAATCGGTCGTTACAGGCACCTCGACGTACTTATCGTATATCTTTTTCGCCTCGTTTTTAATGCGGATATCAAGCGCTTTGAGTGCCTCCTCCACCCCGGATTTATCGGCACGTTCGGCCGCCTCTACAAGACGTATGTAATCCTCTTGTGGAAATTTACTGTCAATAGGCAGCAGCACATCCGTACCGTCCTCAAAACGCGACGGTATTTTTATTGCATACTCTACGGCGTCGCCGTTTTTCTTGGTTGAAACATTTGTAACATACTGGGAAGGAGTAAGCGTTTCGCTCAGGATGTTGCCGAGCTGTACCTCGGCCCATGTTCCGCGTGCTTTAACGTTTGTAAGCACCCTTTGAAGATCGCTGACATCGTCGGCAATCTCCTTCATTTCGCCGATAGACTTATTAACGCTTTCGAGCTGCTTTCCGACTATTTCAAAGCTTGAAGAAATCCGCTCCTTTAAGGTAGCAGTCAGCTTTTCGTCGACCGTCTCACGCATCTGATCGAGCTTTTTCTCGTTGCTCAGCTGTAATTCGCCGACCGATTCTTTAAGTCTTAAGGCAATTTTTTCGTTACTGCGGTTGTTCTCACTCTGCATTTCCCTTATAAGGGCATTCATACTGTCAAGACGTTTGGCGGTCTCCTCCCGTCCCCTCGCAAATTCTTCCCTGGTATTGCGGTCGGATTCCTCAAGCCTTAAGCGAATATCGGCGGACGATGAATTCTTTTGCAGCTCGTCAACACGCCGGCGAAACGACAAAACCGCCGCCAGTAAAACAAGTAGTATTACGAGCAAAACAAGCGACAACCCTAAGCTTATGTAGACTGCCGCATCCGATATTGCAGGCAAAAAAACGTATAATAGCCGCATATGCTCCTCCGAAAAACAAAAAAATTAAAAAATAGAATAATTTAATTATTTGTCCTTGAATTTATCAAAAAACGAACGGCGTTTTTTGTAATTCGAGTCACCGAAGGCCTCATCAAGCTGGCGGATCGCTTCCTTTTGTTTTTCATTAAGTCCACGGGGCACCTCAACCGTCACCTTGACATACTGGTCGCCCCTGCCTGAGCCGTTTATGCGCTTTATTCCCTTGCCTTTGAGCTTGAATATATCGCCCGGCTGAACCCCCTCGGGGACGTTATATTTGACGTTTCCGTCAATGGTCGGAACGGTTATTTCGGCACCGAGAGCCGCCTGTGAAAAGGAAAGCGGAAAATCGCACCACACATCATATCCCCGGCGTTCAAACACCGGATGGGGACGTACCGAAACATTAACGGCCAGATCGCCGCTCGGTCCGCCGTTTGATCCGGCGTCTCCTCCGCCCCTTATAACAAAGGTCTGTCCGTCGTCAATACCGGCCGGAATGTTGACCTTTTGTTTTGAGGTTCTTCTAACCTTGCCCTTTCCGGCACAGGTCCGGCAGGGATTGTCGATAACCTTACCGGTTCCGCGGCAGTTAGAGCAAACACGCTGGGTCTGCATAACGCCGAAGGGGGTTCTCTGCTGCTCGTTTACGGTACCGCTGCCGTGACACACCGGGCAGGTTTTTGGAGATGATCCCTCGGCGGCCCCCGTTCCGTGACAGGTCGCACATTCCTCAATACGCGTTACGTTTATTTCTTTTTGACAACCGAAGGCCGCCTCCTCAAAGGATATAACCACACTGGCGGAAATATCGGCACCCTGACGCGGAGCGTTCGGATTTCTTCTGCTTCTGCCGGCACCGCCGCCGAAGAAGCTCGAAAAGATGTCGCCTATGTCTCCGAAATCTCCGAAATCGACATTGACGTTATATCCGCCGGCACCGCCGCTCGCTCCGGCTCCGTATGAGGGATCGACCCCGGCGTGGCCGAACTGGTCGTATCTTGCGCGCTTTGCGGAATCCGACAGCGTTTCATATGCTTCATTGGCCTCTTTGAACTTTGCCTCCGCCTCTTTATCGCCCGGGTTTAAGTCCGGATGATATTTTTTGGCAAGCTTGCGATATGCTTTTTTTATTTCATCGTCTGATGCACTCCGGTCAACGCCGAGTACCTCATAATAATCTCTCTTGTCAGCCAAAAGGTATTTCCCCCGAAAAATCAAGTTTATGCACCTTGGGACGCTCCGTTAAAAAGAGCGCCCCTTGATGCATATATAGCGGTTAATTATTATTTCGCGTTGCCGTTTTCGTCTACGTCCTTATAATCGGCGTCGTAGACATTGGAGCCGCCGTTATCCTTTGCACCGGCACCGGAGTCGGTATTTCCGGCCGCCTGATTGGCCGCCGCTGCCTCCTGAGCTGCCTTGTAAACCTTTTCGGAAATCTTGTAGATCTCCTGCTGGAGCTCCTCGGACGCCTTCTTTATGGCTTCGATATCCTCACCCTTTAAAGCTTCCTTGGTGGCGTCGATCTTAGCCTGAACGCCGGCTTTCTCGCCCTCGTCAAGCTTGTCGCCCATTTCGCTTACGGTCTTTTCGCACTGGTAGACCATCTGATCGGCGTTATTCCTTGTGTCGACATCCTCACGGCGTTTTTTATCCTCAGCGGCATACTGCTCGGCATCCTTAACGGCCTTTTCGATATCCTCCTTGGACATGTTGGTGTTGGAGGTTATGGTTATGGACTGCTCTTTACCGGTGCCGAGATCCTTGGCCGATACATGAACTATGCCGTTCGCGTCGATATCAAAGGTAACCTCGATCTGCGGAATTCCGCGGGGAGCCGGAGCGATTCCGTCAAGATGGAACACGCCGAGTGTTTTATTGTCCCTTGCAAACTCGCGCTCGCCCTGCAGAACGTGAATTTCAACCGAGGTCTGACCGTCGGCAGCGGTCGAGAATATCTGACTCTTCTTGGTAGGAATGGTGGAGTTTCTCTCTATAACCTTGGTGCTGACGCCGCCCATGGTCTCAACGCCCAAAGAAAGCGGTGTAACGTCAAGAAGCACCATGCCCTTTACGTCGCCGCCGAGCACGCCGCCCTGAATTGCAGCGCCTACGGCAACGCACTCGTCGGGGTTAATGCCTTTAAACGGCTCTTTGCCTATAAACTTCTTTACGGCCTCCTGAACGGCCGGAATACGGCTCGAACCGCCGACCATAAGCACCTTGTCTATCTGAGAGGTCGAAAGTCCGGAATCGGAAAGCGCCTGGCGAACCGGGCCCATTGTGGCCTCTACCAGATCGGCCGTAAGCTCATTAAATTTTGCCCTTGTAAGGGTGGTCTCATAGTGCTTGGGTCCGTTTGCATCGGCCGTTATAAAGGGAAGATTTATCTCGGCCGAGGTCATGCCCGAAAGGTCGATCTTAGCCTTCTCGGCAGTCTCCTTTATGCGCTGCATGGCCATTTTATCTCCCGAAAGGTCAATACCGTTTTCCTTTTTGAAGTTATCGACTATCCAGTCCATTATACGTTTATCGAAATCATCGCCGCCGAGACGGTTGTTACCGGCCGTTGCAAGAACCTCCTGAACGCCGTCGCCCATTTCGATTATCGAAACATCAAAGGTACCGCCGCCGAGGTCGTAAACCATGACCTTCTGATCGTTCTCCTTATCGATACCGTAAGCAAGAGCGGCCGCCGTCGGCTCGTTGATTATACGCTTGACCTCAAGTCCGGCTATTTTACCGGCGTCCTTCGTAGCCTGACGCTGAGCGTCGGTGAAGTAAGCCGGAACGGTGATTACGGCTTCGGTTACCTTTTCGCCGAGATAGGCCTCTGCGTCGGTTTTAAGCTTCTGAAGAATTATTGCGGAAATCTCCTGCGGAGTGTAATCCTTTCCGTCGATATGAACCTTGCGATCGGTACCCATATCCCTTTTAATTGAAGAAATTGTACGGTCGGGGTTGGTAATGGCCTGGCGTTTTGCTACCTGACCTACAAGACGCTCATTACCCTTAAAGGCAACTACCGAAGGTGTAGTACGGGCGCCCTCGGCGTTGGCTATTACGACCGGCTCGCTGCCCTCAATAACCGCTACGCATGAATTTGTTGTACCAAGGTCAATTCCTATAATCTTTGACATAATATATTCCTCCGAATCAATATATAATTATAAAATTTATTTTTACTGTCAGTCGCAATTTGCGACCGCCACCATTGCAGGTCTTATTATATTATCGCCCATTTTGTAGCCGCATTGCATAACGGCCGAAACGGTGTTTTTGCCGAGGCTTTCATCCTCGGTCTGAGAAACCGCATAATGCAGCGTGGGATCAAAAGCCTCGCCTACCGGGTTAATCTGCTCAACCCCCATATCCTTTATGATGCCTTCGAACTGACGAATGGTCATTTCGACCCCCTTGCGATAATCGCCGTCGGACACATCGGGATTTTCGTTCGCTCTTGCAAAATTATCAATGACCGGCAGCAGCTTTTTGATCACCGCCGCACGGCTGTCCGAGCCTATCCGCTCGGCCTCGCGGCGAGTGCGGTTTTTGTAGTTTTCAAACTCGGCCGCCTTGCGCAAAAACAGATCCTTCTGCTCAGCAAGCTCCTTTTCGAGTGTCTCAAGCCGCTCGTTCTCCGGCAGGGTCAGCTCTTCCTCCGCTATGGCATCCGTCACCTTTTTATCGGCTGTATCGACGCTTTTTTTATTTTTTTCGTCTGACTTTGCGGTGTGATCGGCACACCTTTCGGCCGACGTTGTTTTTTTCTTTTTTTCAGCCATTTTTTCAGCTCCAATCGTCATTATTGACCGAGTCCTCAAGACTGTTTCCCAAAGACTTTGCAAAATATTCAATGCTCGGTATTATATGAATGTAATCCATTCTTACCGGACCGATTATTCCGATGCGCCCGAGCGTTTTACCGCCGACCTCGTAAACCGATGAGATTATACCGGCGCTGTCGAGATCGCTTTGTCCCGTTTCGTTTCCGAAAAGAATGCTTACGCGCTCGCTGAGTCCCGACAAAAGACCGAGCAACACGTCGCGTCTGGTTATCGCATCGAAAATTCTGTGGGCGCTCTCGTGAGACAATTCCCTTTTGACAAACAGGTGCTCCTGTCCGCCCAGCATAAGACGGGCCGACGACGCCTCCTTTGCGGCGATCAAAAAATTCTCCGCAACCGATAAAAACGGGATCATATCGCTTCCGAGCGAAACGGCCGCCGCCTGAACCGACGCCGGATTTATGTCGCCGAGGCTTTTCCCCTTATAGCACTCCGAAAGGGCGTTCGAAAAACGCTCAAGCATATCGCGCGAAAGGGAAAATTCACTTCTGCAAAGCCGGTTTTTAAGCACCCCTGGCTCCATTAACATTACAAGCAGATACTTGCTCTGAGAAACCGGGAAAAGCTCAATATTCTTAATTACAAGACTGTCGCTCGCCGGCGTGGTGGAAAAGGAAGCGCAATCGGTAAGCCGGGAAAGAGCACGGCCTGCATCCTCCATAAGCTGTTCGAGCGAATCAAACCGCCGCGGAATCAGCGAGTCGATATATTCCATATCGTGAGCGCTGAGCCTGTACCGTCCCATCAGCCGGTCGACGTAAATACGGTAGCCCGCTTGTGACGGCACCCTACCGGCCGAGGTATGCGGCTGGACGATTAGTCCCTTTTCGCAAAGAGTGCTCATCTCGTTTCGCACGGTGGCCGACGAACAGGCGTTATCGAGCATATCGCAAACCGCCTTTGAACCGACCGGCTCAAGGGTCTGTATATAAAGCTCAACCACGGCCGAAAGAATCTTCATCTGTCTCGGTGTTAATTGCATAAGCCAAACCCCCTTTAGCACTCTAACACCACGAGTGCTAACCATGGTTATAATTTACCACTGTGTGCAACTCTTGTCAATAGGTAAATATGAACAAAGTGTAACATTTATTTGACCTTTTTTGACTTTTATAATAAACCGTCCGTCTTCCTGCCGTATCGCGGTATAGGTACATTATCCGCCTTAAATATTTTTGAACAACAACCGTAAAAATATATTTATTATAGGACAAATAATTACCCCATTAATTTTATTAATCATTAATAGGATAATCCCTCAGTTACAACACAAGGTATTCTATATCTATCATTTAAATGATTCGCATAGCTTTTTTACCGTAAGTGCAAAATCGGCAAGAAGGCTTTCAAAATCAACGCCGTACCGCGGATCGGTCCCCATCTCCTTGGTAGCCCTCACAGCCCCCTCTGTAAAATCCACCGCCGTTTCGACCGCACACGGTAAGGGTATTCCCCTTATCATACAGGCAACCAGCAAGGAGGCAAAAACATCGCCGGTACCGTGATACATCCCGTCAATCCGCCGGGAGCAGTACACACCTTTTTTTCCGTTAACAGTTCGCCATGCCGCCCCGAGAAGCGACACATTCCTTTGTACTCCGGTAAGCACAACATCGCTCCTCATATTCTCGCAAAGCGCGGCGAGAATACCCTCGACCGCTTCTTTATTTTCCGATAATCCCTCGGTATATTTTTCGCCGAGCATCATACATGCCTCGGTCAGATTCGGGGTTATAATATCGGCCTTTTTGCAAAGTTCAATCATTTTTTTCGGGAAATCATCCTTAAAGGAGGAATACAGCCGTCCGTTGTCGCCCATTACGGGATCAACGACGACCACGGTATCTTTTCCGGCAAGCATATCTATTATCTCGCATATCGTATCAACCTGCTCCGGCCCTGCCATAAATCCGGTATAAATCGCATCGAAATGAAGGCCGAGACTCTTCCAGTGGCGGCATATCGGCAGAAGATCATTCGACAGATCGTTAAAGGTATAATCCTTAAATCCGCCGGTATGGGTAGATAAAACAGCCGTCGGAAGCACGCTGCATTCGACGCCGGCGGCCGAAATTATCGGCAGCGCAACGGTAAGCGAGCATTTCCCGACGCAGGATATATCGTGTATCGCCAGTACCCTTTTTTGTTTATACATTATTATGTCACCGCTTTTGGTTTATTATTAATTACAGCATTTAATTATCGTAATCAGCTTTTTTAAGCCGGGTCATTTCCTGTAATAGGTGTAAAAGGCAGTGACGCACCGTCTTGATCCGTCCTTTTCCCCTTCGATCCTTACACCCTCCAGGCTCATCAGCTCACCGACCGCCGCCGTTTCGCGCGCAACGCAAAAAACATCGCCCGCGCCGCAGCGAACAACAATTTCGCTTTCGGTTACAATAATGCGGCCGTCTTTACATATTATACATTCCACTCCGTCCTCATCGCGGGCAGATGCATATTTTATCGAACGGCCGTTGATCTTTTCGAGAATTCGTTCGCTGTCGGTATTTTTCTTCTTATTTTTCCGATTAAAAAACAAAATATCCCCCTCGCAAGTCGCCTTTTTCCGGCCAATGATACTTTTAAATTCTAATTTTCCTAACCTATTTTACCCTTACTTCCGCTTAAAATCAAGTAAATAACGGCTAAATGCATAAAAAATGCATATTATTCATTGTTTTTGCATTTTTTTAAATAAAAATACGCCAAAAGGCTTGACTTTTTGAAAAACGGATGTATAATCAATGTAAATTAAACGATTTGAAGGAGATTTTATACAATGAAACGCTATTTAAAAATTGCAGCACTGGTAATGGCAGTGCTCATGGCACTTTCCTGCTTTGCCGGATGCGGAGACAAAAAGGACAACGAGAATTCCGGATCACAGACATCATCGACCGCAAAGCAGAAGCTTATAGTCGGCACCAACGCCGAATTCTCCCCCTTTGAGTACATCGAAAACGATAAGTTTGTCGGCATTGATATGGACATCATGCGTGCCATCGCCGATAAGCTCGACATGGAAATCGAAATAAAGAACATGGATTTCGAAGCTCTTCCCAACGCTCTTGATATCCAGACCATAAGCTGTATTGCTGCCGGACTCACCGCGAATCCCGACCGTGCCGAAAGCATGGATTTCTCTGACACCTACTACAATGCAAGCCAGAGCATAATTGTTCCTGCCGACAGCACAATAGCCACCAAGGAAGACTTAAAGGGCAAGAGTGTCGGCGGACAGACCGGCACCACCGGACTTACCGTTGCCGCCGAAATCTGCGGCGAACAGAACGTAAGGGGCTACAACAACGCCATGCTTGCCGTTCAGGATCTTGTAAACGGAAATCTCGATGCGGTTGTTATCGATAACGCTCCCGCCAAGGTTCTTGCCAACAAATACAGCACCACCAAGCTCATCGACGGACAGTTCGACGCCGAGGAATACGTTCTTGCCGTTAAAAAGGGCGACAGCGAGCTGCTCGGCAAAATTAACGGCGCCCTTAAGGAGCTTATGGCTTCCGGCAAGGTAGATGAGATAATCTCGAATTACATCGATGATCAGGGTGACCAGTCGGCTGACGCTGACGTAGCGCCTGAAAAGTAATTCTTTACAGCGAATTTTCAAGGACGGAGATAAAAAGCCCGCAGACCGTCTTGTCGGCTTATCTCCGCCCTTTAAACTTATTTTTCGGGAGATGTTTAAATGGGCTTTTTCTCCGCCGTGTATGATTTTTTCTTCAACATCATATACGCCTTTTCAAACAGCTTTTACCTTAGTATTATAAAAAGCTCAAGGTATATGATGCTGGTCAGAGGTCTTGCGGTATCAATCGAAATAACGGTTATAGCCTGTGTAATAGGCGTTGTGCTCGGAATACTGCTTGCCATTTGCCGTATAAAGGGCAAGGGCGCGCTTTACACCTTTGCATCGGCCTATATTTCGGTTATACGCGGAACCCCTATGGTAGTTCAGCTTATAATTGTTTACTATATTATTCTTCAGGACGCTCTGCCGCCGATCGTTTCCGCTTCATTTGCATTCGGACTTAACTCAGCGGCTTACGTTGCCGAAATTATACGCAGCGGTATTCAGTCCATCGACCGCGGACAGACCGAGGCCGGCCGTTCGCTCGGACTTAACAACAGACAGACCATGCTGAGCATTATACTTCCCCAGGCCGTAAAGAACGTGCTTCCGGCGCTCGGCAACGAGTTTATAGTGCTCCTTAAGGAAACGTCAATCGCCGGATACATCGCAATAACCGACGTAAACAAGGCCAGCATGCAGATAATAGCCGGCACATACGACGCCTACTTCGCACCGCTTTTCGTTGCATATTTGTATTTTGTGCTTACAACCACCCTCGCGGCCGGTGTAAATAAATTTGAAAGAAGGCTCAAACGAAGTGATTAAGGTTGAAAATTTACATAAATACTTCGGCGAGCTTGAGGTCTTAAAGGGTGTAAACGCCGATATAAAAAAGGGCGAGGTCGTATGCGTTATCGGCCCCTCCGGCTCGGGTAAATCCACCTTTTTAAGGTGCATAAACCTGCTTGAGATGCCCACCAAGGGCGAGATTTTTATTGACGGAATACCGGTTATAGAGAATATTAAAAATATCGATTCGCTCCGCACAAGGGTCGGAATGGTGTTCCAGCAATTTAATCTTTTCCCGAATATGAGCGTGCTAGACAATATAACTCTGGCCCCGGTAAAGGTCCTTAAAATGAACAAAAGCGACGCCGAGGCAAAGGCTAAAGAATTACTCGAGCGCGTCGGTCTGGCCGAAAAGGCCGATACATATCCAAACCGTCTTTCGGGCGGCCAAAAGCAGCGCGTTGCCATTGCCAGGGCGCTCGCCATGAATCCCGAGGTAATGCTTTTTGATGAGCCGACAAGCGCGCTCGACCCCGAAATGGTAGGCGAGGTGCTCGAGGTTATGAAGCAGCTTGCCGACAGCGGAATGACCATGGTGGTCGTAACCCATGAGATGGGCTTTGCGCGCGAGGTAAGCGACCGGGTCTTATTTATGGAGGAAGGAATAATCTACGAGGAAGGCACACCCGAGGAAATCTTCGGCTCTCCGCAAAAGCCTCGTACAAAAGACTTTTTGAGTAAGGTGCTTTAAGATGATAAAAACTACACTTTGGGTATATATCGGCGTGTGGGCGCTCATCGCGGTGCCGCTGATCCTTTTTAATTTAAAAAAATGCTTTCCGAAAACCGTTCCCGAGGGCAGACACTGCAACATAAAAAACACGATTACCGTTGCGGTGGTCTTTGTTATAGTAAGCGCATTTATGCTGTGCTCGTATAACGTTACGGTAAACACGAGGTATGAGCTTTTAGCCGAGGAATGCGTTGAAGCGCACGCCGAGTATCTTCTCGGTAAAAAGGATTCAAAGGAGCTGATGGATACCCTATCCCACCTGCTTGACGAGGATATAAAGGATGAAGTCTCCGCTTCTGATTTCGGCGATTTCGCCATTTATAAGGACGGCGAAATAAGCTACCAGACAGGCGATCAGGTCATTCCCGATAACTACAGCAAAAAGTCCTTTGCCTCCGATATAAAGGTAATCGACAGCGAAAACCCGATTTTGCTTTATTACAGGCTAAAAACCGATGATGACAATGTATCGGTATGGCGGCTGATTCTTGAACGCCAGAGCAATAAAACGCTGAAGATTTCGGATATACATAAGGTTACAAAAAGCGAAGAGCTGTCATTTTCTAAGGTCTATCTTCCGAAGTCGGATACATGGGTCACGGTATCGTAATTTAGAACTTCAAAAAACACACAAAAGTCTCCCCGCCGGATTCCGCTTTTTGGGACCCGACGGGGATCTTCGTTTTATTATTCATATATATTATTAATACATCTTTAGAAGGAACTCTCAGATCTGAGAAAGGATCCTTTTTTCAAGCTGCTCCACCTTGGAGAAATCCATGGCCGAGGTGTAGTAAAACTCAATATCATCGTGTATGCTTTTGGCATCCTTCATGCTCAGGTATGCTCCGTCAAGCAATTCGAGCATGGCCCTTTTATTAAAGCTCAGCCTCTGCCGGTACTTTTTGAGCGCCTCCGTATCGATAAATCGCCTCGCATGCGTTATTCTGCCGCAATGCTCTCCGGCGGTCAGATATCGGTTCGCCGTCGAGAATCCGAGCCTTAATTTCGGTATTATAACATGATCGATCTTTTTAGCCGGGCATAAAGGACACGGACAAATCACCGTATCATACCCCTTTTGATAGGCGGCCGACACGACGCTGTTCATCACGGCAGAGGAAACCGCCCCGTATTCATCCTCTATCAAAACCACCCTGTCGCACATAACGTCGAGTGTGTTTTTGAGAAAAATATGCCCCTTTGAGGTAACGGCCGAAAGCAATCGACGCACCTGACGCGGCGGCTCATCAGGCTCTGCAGCACCGGGAATAAGCGCCTGTGTAAGGCGGAGCGAAAAGGCGTTTATCGCGTCCGAATCGGCTGCACTGCAGACAATTGAATAGCTGTCTTGAGCCAGGGAGGCCGCCGCCGCAAGATATCTTCCGGCCTTTTTATGAAGCGCCGAATTCACCTTGGTAAGGGCTATTATTTCATCCCCGTTTTCTTTAAGCTTGTTTATATCGAAAAAATCTCCGAGCGCCACTATGTTTTCGCATACGCCGGGATATTTCGGATCCATTGTATGCGGAGAGGTCCCGTCACATATTACAACCGAGGATTTTTCAAGTCTCACAACGTCGAGCGATTCGGGATCGCTTGAACAAATGCCGAATTCAAACATCTCCCCTTTTTTGCAAAGGCTCTGTGCTATGTGCTTCATCAGGGTGGATTTGCCGGTTCCGGGCCCACCTTTCAGTATAAAGGCCCTGTCTCCCCTGTCGGCATCATATATATCGTCAAAACAACTGTAAAAGCCGGCTCCGGACGATGCTCCCATAAAAAACACAGGACTTGATGTCATTATTTCGTTTATCACATGTTTTCCTCCTTCAAAAAACAGGTTTCTTTCATTTTTCAGTCTATTCATCTATGCTTGGCTCCGTTAAAAAACTTTGTTGTTTTGCATTTTATCCAAAGAGAAAAACAAATTACCGGACTCAATGCATTTTTTCGACAAATTTTAAAATCGCTATTTACTTTAGCGTGATAATGTGTTACAATACAAAAGCGAAATTTAAAAACCATTTACCTTGGTTGTACGGAGGACATTATGAAAAGAATAATTGCACTTATACTTGCCGTTTTAACGGCCATGCTCGCCCTTGCAGGCTGCGGCAACGAGCAGGCATCGAAAAAGACCTTTACAATAGGCTTTGACGCGAGCTTTCCGCCCTACGGCTACAAGGACGGCAACGACTATGTAGGCTTTGACATTGACCTTGCAAAGGAGGTCGCCTCCCGACGGGGATGGGAGATAAATTTAAAGCCGATTGACTGGGACTCAAAGGATTTTGAGCTTAATTCCGGAACGATCGACTGCATCTGGAACGGATTCACCATAAACGGACGTGAGGATAAATACACCTGGTCCGATCCGTATGTTGACAATTCACAGGTAATAGTGGTCAAAAAGGGCGACGGGATATCGGCCCTTTCAGATCTTGCAGGCAAAACCGTTGTCGTACAGACCGACTCATCGGCAGAATCGGCCCTTACGAGCGAGGAGGACAATGACACCCTTCTTGCCCTTACAGCCTCCTTCAAAGCTCTTCAGCGCGTTCCCGAATACAACACCGCCTTTTTAAACCTCGAATCCGGAGCGGCCGACGCCGTTGCAATGGATATCGGCGTTGCCGAATATCAGATAAAGAGCCGCGGAGCCGACAAATTTGAAATTTTAGGCGAAAAGATCTCCAGCGAAAAATACGGAATCGGCTTCAAGCTCGGCAATACCGAATTAAGAGATCAGGTCCAGTCCACCCTTGACGAGATGATGAAGGACGGCAAGTTCCTCGAGACCGCCAAGAAATGGGAGCTTGAAAACAGCGTTATAATCAAGTAACTCCGTCCCCGTTCAAATTGCTTTATCGTCTGATAAAAATCACAAAAATAACGCCAACCGACAACGCCTGTTGCAAAGCTTTCGGGCATTGCCGGTTTTGGCATTTTTCAACACATAAAATTTCCGGAGTATATTATGAGTTTTTTTCAAATAGCCGCCGAGCTCGGCGAGGGAATGCTTACAACCCTTGAGATCTTTCTTCTTACCCTTTTGTTTTCACTGCCGCTGGGAATGATTATTTCCTTCGGGCGCATGACCAAAAATCCCGTAGTACGAATTATAACAAAAATCTACATTTCCATAATGCGGGGAACCCCTTTAATGCTGCAATTGCTGATAGTTTATTTCGGGCCTTACCTTATATTCGGAATAAGGCTGTCGGCGTCGTATATGTTCCCGGCTACAATAATAGCCTTTGTAATCAATTACGCCGCATATTTTGCCGAAATCTACCGCGGCAGTATAGAATCGATGGAAAAAGGTCAGTACGAGGCGGCTCAGGTGCTCGGTCTTACTACTACCCAGACCTTTTTCAAGGTAATACTTCCTCAGGTTATAAAACGTGCCTTACCCTCTATAACCAACGAAATAATAACCCTTGTAAAGGATACATCGCTTGCCTTTGCAATCGGCGTTACCGAGATGTTCACCATCTCAAAGCAGCTCGCCTCGAGAGAAACCAATATGCTCCCCTATCTTGCAGCCGGAGTTTTTTACTACATATTCAACTACCTTGTGGCCTTTATAATGGAGCGAATCGAGAAAAAGCTCGCCTACTACAAGAACTGAGGTGAAGAAAATGCTGCTTGAAATCAATAATCTTTGCAAAAGCTTCGGCGACACTGCAATAATCAAAAATATATCGTTACAGGTGGATAAGGGCGAAACGGTATCGATAATAGGCCCGTCGGGGTCCGGGAAATCCACCCTGTTGCGATGTGCAACCATGCTTGAAAAGGTATCCGGAGGCGAAATTAAATATTCCGGCGATACCCTTGTAAAAACCGTAGACGGCAAACCGGTTTATGCGACCGGCGAGCAGATAAAGCGAATAAAAAAGCGTTTCGGGCTTGTATTCCAGAATTTTAATCTTTTTCCTCATATGACCGCGCTCGAAAACATAACGCTGGCCCCCGTCTCGGTACTAAAAAACGACAAAAAGCAGGCGGCGGAAACCGCTCTTAAGCTGCTTAAAAAGGTCGGACTTGAAGACAAGGCAAACGCATATCCGTGCGAGCTTTCGGGCGGACAAAAGCAGCGCGTGGCCATTGCAAGAGCACTCGCCTTGAGTCCGGATATTCTGTTTTTCGACGAGCCTACAAGCGCTCTCGATCCGGAGCTTACCGGCGAAATATTAAAGGTCATAAAAGACCTGTCGGCAGCCGATATGACCATGGTAATTGTAACTCACGAAATGGCTTTTGCGCGCGATGTTTCCGACAGAATAGTTTTCATGGACGGCGGCGTCGTTATCGAAAGCGGCTATGCAAAGGACGTTATAAACAACCCCAAAAACGAACGTACAAGGCTGTTTTTAAGCAAATTCAGTCAGTGAAAGCAAGGAGGAAACGCAATATGTCCGACATCAGAAAAGCCGTACCGTCTGACATAGACGCCTTGGAGCTAATTTACGAGCATGTGCACGACGCCATAGAATCAGGTGCCGAGACGACCGGCTGGCGTCGCGGAATATATCCCACGCGTAAAACCGCCGAGGCCGCCCTTAAACGCGGCGATATGTTTATTTTCGAAACCGACGGTAAAAAACCGGCAGCCAGCGCGATAATAAATATGATTCAAGGCGAAGAATACAAGCTGTGCGACTGGAAAATTCCGGCCGAGCCTGACAAGGTAATGGTGCTGCACACCCTTTCGGTCGACCCAAAATATACCGGACAGGGAATCGGCAAGACCTTTATAGAATTCTACGAGGAATATGCCGTAAAGCACGGATGCAAGGCACTCAGGATGGACACAAACGCCCTCAACACCAAGGCCAGAGCCATGTATAAAAAGCTCGGATTTATCGAAAGCGGAATCATTCCCTGCACATTTGAAGGCTTAGACGGAATAAATCTCGTCTGTCTCGAAAAGGCGCTTTAAATTCAAAAAAGACGGAGGACATTTTTGTTCTCCGTCTTTTTGTTCTTTTTTATCATTATTCTTCCGGACCTACATAAACCTTACGGCTCAATTGTTATAATGTCGAGCTCGGGTCGGTTAAAAAACCTGAGCGCAACGGGAAAATTCCCGAGCCCTGCCGAAACATACATTTTAAAATCCCCGTAATCGAAAAGTCCCTTGTCGGTTATTTCCTCACTGTTTCCTCTTAACTCGGAAAAAAACTCTCCGTCGAAAACGACCGGCCCTATTATCGGCAGCTGTATCATTCCGCCGTGAGTATCGCCGCAAAAGGCCATGTCGACGCCGAATTTTTTGTAAGCCTTTTTGTTCGGAATATGAGCAAGCAGTAAATTAAGCCGGTTTTTATCAAGGGTAAATTCTCGCTTTAAATCAAAATTCGAGCCGAAATAGACGTTATCGATTCCATATATTGAAACATCGTTGCCGTTTACCGTTATAGCTTCGGTTTTGTAGGTTATGACGTTTACGCCGTCCTCGGCAAGCGAACGCATGAAATCGTCGTTATTATCATGCTCGCCAGGCACAAAATAAACCGGCGCTATATCGGTCAGCGAAGCGATAAACTCCTCGACCCGCACACTTGTACCGGGACTCGTAGACGAATACATATCCCCCGTAACAAAGATTAAATCGGGAGATTTTTTCTCAACAGCCTTATAAAGTATCGAATTATCCTTGCCGTAAACGGCTCCGTGTAAATCCGAAAGCAGGGCAATTTTAATTTTTTCGGTAACCTTATCGCTTTTAACCGTCGCTTCATTTATGTGAAAGGTGAAGTTTTCAAAAGCCCAAAAAAGAGTGAGCAGTAACACCAAGGCCGCAAAAGCTTTTAATCCGCGACCCTTATGCCCACCCTTATCTTTTTTTCGTCCGATTACAGACGACATAACCGTCTCCCTTTTATTAAATACTTTTCTTTCCGCACATGACAGAATAAATATCATTTTTCTTAAATCCTGTAATTAGGGACGCAAACTTCGCGGCGGCCGAAGCCGAAAGTCCGCCCTCCGCCTTTTCCAAAGCAATCGAAACCGCGTCCTCCAACGTAAAATCGGTCTCATTGTCCTCAGGCGGCGCATCGGCACCCTTTACAACCAACACAAACTCACCCTTCGGCACCGTTTCGTCATACATTTCGACCGCCTTTGAGATGGTCGTAAGAATCACCTGCTCGTGAATTTTGGTCAATTCCCTGCAAACCGATATCTCACGATCGCCGCCGAATACCTCGTAAAAATCCTTAAGGGTGTTTTTGAGCTTGTGCGGCGCCTCATAAAAAATCATAGTACGCCGTTCGTTTTTCAGCGACTCAAGGTGCTCGTTTCGCGACCTTTTATTAACGCTCAAAAAGCCCTCAAAGCAAAATCTTCCGCCTGTAACGCCGGAAATCGCAAGCGCAGTTACAAGGGCGCTCGGTCCGGGAACCGACTCGATATCGATTCCGCTAAGTCTGCACCGGCGGACCAGATTCTCCCCGGGATCGGATATAACCGGCATTCCGGCATCGGTTACAATTGCACAGCTTTCTCCGGAAATAAGCCTTGATACAATTATATCGCCCTTTTCAAATTTATTATGCTCAAAATAGCTTATAAGCTGTTTTTTAATTCCGAAATGATTAAGCAATCTCAGGGTGACGCGGGTGTCCTCGGCGGCTATAAAATCGACCGATGACAGCACGTCGAGCGCGCGCGGAGAAATATCGCCCAGATTACCTATGGGCGTTCCTACGACATAAAGCCTTCCGCTCATTTTTTAACCCTCCTGTGCCTGATAGCTTTTTTTCAGAATTTCGTCAATTTCGGCCGACTGTCCGCCCTCGTCGTTTTCGATAAAAAGGGTTTTAAGGACGGTCATCCCGGGATTCGCCCCGAATCTCCCCTCAAGAAGAACAAGGGAGGCATCGGCGCTTTTTCGCTGCTGAACAAGCCGCATTTTTTTAGGCTCAATACGGGCGTTTTTCATGCAAAGCATAAGCTCGCAAAGCCTTGCCGGCCGCTGACAGATGCAAAACCGACCGCCGAAGCGCAAAAGCTTTGCGGCAGCATTGCAAATCTCTTCAAACGTACACAGAACCTCGTGGTTGGCGCCGGATTTTTCCTTATCATCCGACACGATCCCGTCGTTCGCCGCCTTGTAGGGCGGATTCATGGTAACAACATCAAACTCGCCGAACGGTAAAATTCCTTTAAGCGCCTTTAAATCGGCATTTATAAACTCGACGGCAGCGTTTTTTTCGTTTGAAGCATTGGCACATTCGCAAAGCTCTATGGCTTTTTCGGAGATATCCACCCCGACGCTTCTCCCGACGTGTCCTCTCGCCCTCAGTATAAGCGGTATTATTCCGCATCCGGTGCCGAGATCGACCAGCCTGTCTCTGCTTTTCGGAGCGGCAAAATCGGCAAGGAGCACGGCGTCGGTCCCGAAATTATGCGCCCCGTCGCTGAAAACATATATCCCGTTTTTCAAATGATACTTTTTCACTTAAGGTCTACCCTTTATACTCGGCGCAAATCGCCGACCAACCGTTTTCTCTTTCAACACAAAGCACCTCGAAGCAATCGGGCAGCGAGGCGATGACCTCGTCCTCTCTGGTGTCGATAATGCCGCTCATTATATACCTTGCGCCTTTTTTCATAAAGTCGGATATATTAACGTTCAGCCGTATTATCGCATCGGCGACGATGTTAGCGAAAACAATGTCGTACTTACCGCTTATTTTATCGGTAAGATCGCCGCACACGGCGCAAAACCGCTCGCTTACGCCGTTATCGTACGCATTTTCATCGGCCGTTTTAACGGCAAGCGGATCGATGTCGACGGCGTCGGCATGTCCGGCGCCGAGAATAAGGGCCGCTACCGAAAGTATTCCGCTGCCGCACCCGACGTCGAGCACTTCCTCATTCCCCTTTACAAACCTGTCGGCAAGCGAAAGGCAAAGCCGGGTGGTCTCGTGCGCTCCCGTACCGAAAGCCATGCCGGGCTCCAAAAGCAGCACCTTTCTGTTGTCCTCATTTTCGTCCTTTATCCATGCCGGACAAACAAGCAGCCTTTTTCCTATTTTAATAGGCCTATAATACTTGCGCCAGTTGTTAGCCCAGTCCGACTCCTTACACACCTTGCAGTCGATCTCATAATCAATGCCGCTTAAAGAAAGCCTCTCGCGCAAAAACGACACCGCCTCGCCGGGATTTTGCTCGGGATCTATATAAATATGAATAAGCCCCTTTGAACGATCCTTTAAAAGCAGCTCTTCGTCAATAAGATCGATATGCGCTATAGTATGCACATCATCCTCTAAATTACTGTAATCCTCAATGTAAATACCGTAGGGCACCGTCATATTCGCTATTGCCTCGGCTGCATCGAGATTTTTAACATCGGTAGATATTACAATTTCGGTATAGTCCACCGTATATATCACTCCAGTCTTAATGTTGTCCTGTAAATTTAAAGCGTTTCATCCGGTTAACAGACAACACCCGTCTTGTTTTTTTGCGTCCGCAAACCCTTTTCAGCGGATATATCCCATTTTTCTCATAACCTTTGAAAGGGTCTTTACGGCTATACCTTCGGCGCGCGTTGCGGCTTCGCGGTAAAGAGCTTCAAGGCTGTCCTTATTGTTCATTAAGTATTCGAATTTTTCTCTCACCGGGCGCAAATGCTCGGCCACTGCCTCGCCTACCGCAAGTTTAAATTCGCCGTAGCCCTTGCCCTCAAAGCGGTTTTCGATCTCCTCAGCGGAATATCCCGTAACGGCGCTGTAAATGGCTATAAGATTGTTGACGCCATCCTTCCCCTCGCCGACGCACACCCTTGTATCGCTGTCGGTGACGGCACGCTTGAATTTTCTTATTATATCGTCGGGGGTATCGAGCAGGGCAATAAATGCATTGGGATTCGAGTCGGATTTCGACATCTTGCTTTGCGGATCCTGCAGGGACATTACCCTTGCGCACACCTTCGGGATCATCGGCTCGGGCACCGTAAAGGTCGGCGAATAGGCGTTGTTAAAACGCTCGGCAATTGTACGGGTTATTTCAAGATGCTGCTTCTGATCGTTGCCGACCGGCACAAAATCCGCCTGATAAAGCAGTATATCGGCCGCCATTAAGGCAGGATAGCTGAAAAGTCCGACATTTATGTTATCGGCATGCCTTGCTGCCTTATCCTTAAACTGGGTCATACGGGAAAACTCGCCGAACTGAGAAAAGCAATCAAGTATCCAGGCGAGCTGGCTGTGGGCCGGAACATGCGACTGTATAAACACAAGGCTTTTTTCGGGATCGACCCCGACGGCAAGCAGTATTGCATAAGTTTCGAGTATACGGCGGCGGAATTCGGCCGGCTCCTGTCTTACCGTAATGGCATGAAGATCGGCTACCGAATAAATGCAGTCATATTCATTCTGGATTTCCACCCAGCTTTTAAGTGCGCCGAGATAGTTGCCGAGGGTAAGCTGACCGCTCGGCTGTATGGCGCTGAATACACGTTTTTTCGCGTTTTCCATAATTAAATTCTCCTCTTTTTACTCTTTACAAAAGATCATAAAGTATCTTCATGCCTTTTTCTATTTCCTCATCGCTCGGGGTGGAGTAATTGAGCCTGAAGCTCCGACACTTTGCCGACGGATCGGTCAGAAATGCGCTTCCCGGGACCACTCCGACCTTATTTTCGGCCGCTTTTTTGCAAAAGGCCTCCATATCGATTCCCTCTTCAAGAGCGCACCAAACAAACAGTCCGCCGTGAACCGGAAAACGTGTAACCCCTTTTTCCTTTAGCATGGTATCGATAAACCCTAGCATAAAGGAGGATTTTTTGCGGTAGATTTCGCGAAGATGTGCAAGATGTGCCTCAAAATCATATTCGGTCATAAACCGGTAGGCTATCATCTGGGCGAGTATGTTGGTGTGGACGTCCTGGGTCTGCTTGCACACGGTCATTTTCCCAAGTATTTCGTCCGGCGCTATGGCGTAGCCGACCCTCATTCCGGGGGAAAGCACCTTCGAAAAAGACCCGGCATATATAACTATTCCGTCGGCATCAAGGGTTTTTATCGCCGGAATGTCCTCGCCCTCAAAGCGCAAGTCGCCGTACGGATTGTCCTCGATCACAATAACCGAGTACTTTTTCGCGAGTGAATAAAGCGTTTTCCTTTTTTCGAGCGACATGGTAGCGCCCGAGGGATTCTGGAAATTCGGAATGGTATATATAAACCTTGCGTTTTTATTTTCCTTTAAAGCCTGTTCAAGGGCCTGCATATTCATTCCGTCCGACTCCACCGGGACCCCTTTGAGCTTTAGCCCGTAAGAACGGAAGCAATTAAGGGTACCTATAAAGGACGGATCCTCGGTTATTACGGTGTCGCCCACGTTGCAAAGCGACTTTGCGGCAAGATCCATAACCTGCTGAGCGCCCGACGTTATAATAATTCCGTCGCCTTCTGATCCGATACCGTATTTCCCCTTACAATATTTTTTTAAATGATTCTTAAGCGGAGTATAGCCTTCGGTGACCGAATACTGCAAAGCCGTTATCGGATCGTTTTGCATTATATCGGCCGTAATTTTTGCAACCGCCTCACAGGGGAATGCCTCCTGCGACGGATTTCCCGCCGCAAAGGAAATAAACCCCGGCAGGGACGAAAACTTTAAAATTTCACGTATGGCCGATGCCTTAAGATTCTTGACGTTTTCGGAAAAAATGTAATCCATAGCTTTCTTTTCTCCTTTTCCGGATCAAAGCCGGCTTTCTATTACAATAAACTCATTAAGCAGCGACGTTTCGGGGATACTATCCTCGGATATCGGCGTTATCCGTCTCAAAAAATCAAGAAGATGCCTGGCCGTCTCGTAATTCTCGTCACTCTTATTTACCTTTTCAAGCAGCGGCAGGGTGTTTTCCGCAAACACGCACGGCTCGTACGGATGCAGCGTGTTGATATTAAGATCGGCCGTCCCCATATACGGAGCTATATATTTATCTTCGCCGGCTACAACGTTGGTCCAAAGGTGAAGTGTATTTTGGGGACTCGAAGCCCGATGGCTGAAATCCCTTGTCATCCGCCGCATGAGCCGTAGCTCACGCGGAGTTACGACGGTCTTATCCCCGTCGGTTATTCCCTCGCCTATGCTTACATAAAGCTTTAATATATTTATACCCTGTATCTCCTCAAGGGCATTGACAAGCAATGGATTAAGCGCATGTATTCCCTCAAGAATCAGCACACCCTCGTCCTTTAAGGTGACATTTATTTTATCTTTTTTCGGAGCGCCGACGGAAAAATCAAATTCCGGCATCATACAACTGCCCGTTATCATAATATCCGAAAGACATTCCTGCAAAGCCGTAATATTGAGGGCATATATACTTTCGTAATCACGACTGCCGTTGGGCAAAAGCGGTGCATCATCACGTCCGCGATAAAAATTGTCAAGCGATATTGTAATAGCCTGCTTGCCGGTCTTTTCAAGCTCGGCAGCTATTTTATTCGCCGAGGTGGTCTTGCCCGATCCCGAAGGTCCCGAAAGCAGCGCAATGGTGCGTCCGCCGTATTTTGTAAACTCATCAGACACCGTCTTTACGGTTTTTGCGTAATCCTCTTCGCACCTTGCGATAAACCCGAGCGGATCGTCCTTTGCAAGACGGTTTATCATGCCAAGCTCATGCACCGTGTTAAATCCCATATTTTTCATAAAAGGCTGTCACTCCTTGCTTTCTTTCAATAATTTCGTCAAAACGCGATATGTATTCATACGGATATTTAAAGTTGAATATTCGTTCTATTTCGGAAGAATGCGGCGCCTTAAGCCGCGTTACCGCACCTGCTCCGGCCGACAAAACGGTGTGCAGCTCGTTCATCATGTATATGTTATAAAGGCAGTCAAAGCCCTCTTTGCTCCAGCCTACGTTTTCCATGTTACCTACCGTCTTGCTCTGCCGATAAAGATAATAGGGCGAATATCCGGCCTTATAAAGCCTGCTTGCGGCATACCCGAGCATTTCGTTTACAGATGTGCTAAGCGCCTTATATTCGGCCGCATTTGAGGTTACAAGTCTTGAAGAACGTTTAAGCGACAGTGTATGCACCGTAATATTCTCGGGAGCAAGTTCGATTATTTTATCAAACGACGAGCAAAAGCCCTTTACGTTATCATGGGGAAGCCCGGCGATAAGATCGGTATTTATGTTATCAAACCCGCATTTCCTTGCAAGATTAAAGGCGTCGAGCATATCCTCGCTCGTGTGTTTACGACCGATTTTTTCGAGCACACTGTTGTGCATTGTCTGGGGATTAATACTTATTCTCGTAACCGAATGCTTTTTAAGCACCTCAAGCTTTTCCTCGGTTACGGTATCGGGACGGCCGGCCTCGACGGTGTATTCAAGCAGACCCGAAAGCTCAAAATTTTCCTCAACCGCACAAAGCAGCCGGTCAAGCTGGTCGGCGCTGAGTTGGGTCGGAGTTCCTCCTCCGAAATAGATCGTTTTAAGCTTCAGGGAATTTTCACGCGCGATCTCGGCCGTTTTTTCAAGCTCCTTTATAAGCAGCCCGACATACGGCTCGACCATAGCGGCGGTTTTCTCCACCGAATGGGAAACAAAGGAGCAATAGCTGCACCTTGACGGACAAAACGGTATCGAAACATAAAGACTGTAACTGTCCGGAGACGAATACCCGGCAGCTTTGTCCTGCGACGATACGGTATCGGCCGCAAGGGCTGTTTTTTCCTTTGAAACCAAAAGCACCTTCGAAAAATACTCCGCCGCGGCTTTTTCGCTGCCGAGCTCCTTCGTTTTACGGGCAAAAAGCTTTGCCGGTCGTACTCCCGTGAGTATTCCCCAGCGCGGAGCAAAGCCGAAAGCCTCCGAAAAAATCTCATAAATAAGGGTCGCAGCCGCTATTTCTTCGGGTGCATCGCCGAAGCTTTCGTCGGACGAAACACTCCTCGAATAATATTCCCCGTCAAGACAGACCTTGACTTTTACCTCGGAAAAAGCCTTTTCGGCGTCTTTAGCGGCCGGATCTATACCGACAAAAACGTAATCGTCATCTAAGGCGGACTCTCCAAACTCGCCGGTATCGCATTTTACAATACCGACCTCGGGAATAAAAAGCCTTATTATATTTTCGCATTCGTATTGCAGCCGTTTATCCGCAAAAAGCTTCATAGTATAATTGCCTCTTTAATATAGGGGTTATTCTCTCTTTCGTAACCGAGGGCGGTAGTGTCGCCATGCCCCGGAAAAACCTTATAATCGCCCTTTAAAAGATAGAGCCTTTGCAGCGACGTTTTAAGCTCATCCGAATTTCCCGACGGAAAATCGGTTCTGCCGACACTCTCCTTAAAAAGAGTATCGCCCGAAAAAAGCATATCGTCAATAATATAACAAACGCCGCCTGCAGTGTGTCCCGGGGTATGCAAAACGCGTATATCGTGACTTCCGAAGGGAATAACGGTCTCTTCGTCCTCAAAACACAAGTCGGCCCTTATGGGACTGAAGCTGTCTCTGCACATATTAAGAGCGGATGCCAGCGAATCGTGAACGCTGTAAAGTCCGCATTCGTCAAGCCGATGAATATAGACATCGGCCAAGGTTAGCGCCTTACAGCGGGCCGCCGCCGCAAGGTGATCTATATGCCGGTGGGTAATTAAAATCATCTGCATATCGTACTTTATTTCGGCCACACGTTTAATCAGACGTTCGGCCTCAAACGGAGCGTCGATCATAATGCTTTTTCCGGTATCCTCATCGGTTAAAATATAGCAGTTGGCAAGATAACCTCCGCACGCAAAGCTTTCTACCTTCATTTTCGTTTGAACGGGGCGGTCGTTCCGGGCAGCAAAATAATCTTCTTTAGCGGATAAAATTCACCCGCCGGTACGACATAAAGCACAAAACACAAAAACCCTATGCCTTAACCCCTTAGCTCCTTTGTATCAAGAATAATAGTCACCGGTCCGTCGTTTAAAAGACTGACCTTCATATCGGCTCTGAATATTCCGGTTTCGACGGCTATTCCGTGCTCGCGGCAGCACTCGCAAAAACGCTCGTAAAGGCCGTTTGCCTCTTTAGGAGGCGCGGCATTTACAAAGGAGGGCCTGTATCCCTTTTTGCAGTCGGCGCAAAGGGTAAAATTCGAAATCGCAAGTATTTTTCCGCCGACGTCCGCGAGCGACAAATTCATTTTTCCGTTTTCGTCCTCGAATATCCTGAGTCCGCTTACCTTTTTGGCAAGATATTCGCACATATCACCCGTGTCGCCGTTTTCGACGCCCAAAAGCACCAAAAAGCCACGGTCTATTTTCCCCGCAATCTTTTCCTCGACCTCAACCTTGGCCGAGGATACACGCTGTACTACCGCTTTCATACTTACTAAACACCGGTCCTTTCAACCGAAATAACGCCGTCTATACCGCAAAGCCTTGTAATTATTCCGTTTAAATGATCAAGACTTTGGGTCGTAACGGTAAGAACTATAATGTAATCCCGGTTACGGTTTTCCCGTGCGTTTATCGAATGGATATTCACATGCATGGAGGCAAGCAGGGTCGATATATCGGCCAGAAGCAGCGGCCTTTTATTGGCTTTTATAAACAGATTCGCATTAAAGCTGTCGGTCTGTCTGTTGGCCCAGTATGCCCTTACCCAGCGTTCCGGCTCCTCGGCCGAGGAGATGTCGCGCGGGACATTCGTGCAGTCGCGTTTATGAATCGAAACGCCGTGACCCCGGGTTATAAAGCCTATTATATCATCGCCCGGCAGCGGATTGCAGCAATGCGAAAAGCGTATAAGACAGTCGTCAATACCGGCGACCACAACACCCTCGCGCGAAACCTTTCGCTTGTCCGAAAGGGTGATCTGTTCGATCTCCTGCTGTGCCCGGGTCTTGTAATGACGGTTATATTCCTCGCGAAGTCTGGGCATTATACGGCTTAAAAGCAGTCCGCCGTAGCCTATTGTCGCATAAAGATCGTCCACCGTATTGCAGTGATATATACGGGATACGGCTTCGAGAAATTCGCCATGCTGCTTATCGTCACCGAAAATTATCATATCTCGCCGGAGCTCGTGCTCGAGCGATGATTTTCCTCTTGCAATGTTCTCGGGACGCCGCTCCTTTTTGAACCACGCCCTTATTTTGGTTTTGGCCTCGCTGGTGCGTACTATCGACAGCCAGTCGCGGCTCGGTCCGTGTCCCTGCTGGTTTGTGGTCAGAATCTCCACAACCTCGCCGGTTTTCACCTTGTAATCAATAGGCACTATGCGGCCGTTGACCTTCGCGCCGACCATGCGGTTGCCGACCTCGGAATGTATCGCATAGGCAAAATCTATAACGGTCGAACCGTTCGGAAGATTTATAACGTCCCCTTTAGGCGACATTACAAAAATATCCTCCTGATCCAGATCGCTCTTTATGGTGCGGACTATCTCCCCGACGTCGTCGGCGTCCTTTTGGGATTCGAGCAGCTTTCTTATCCACGCAAAATGCGCGTCGTCCTTGGAGGCCTTGATTATGCCGCTTTTGTATTTCCAGTGGGCCGCAACTCCGTATTCCGCCGTTTTATGCATATCCCAGGTGCGTATCTGTACCTCGAACGGAATTCCGGCGCGGCTGAGCACCGTCGTATGCAGCGACTGGTACATGTTTGGCTTAGGAGTAGAAATATAATCCTTGAACCGCCCCGGAATGGGGGTAAACATATCATGGATTATACCGAGAATATTATAGCAGTCATTAACCGTATGGGTAATTATCCTGACGGCGTAAATATCGTATATTTCGTCAAACGATTTGCCCTGCATATACATCTTGCGGTATATTCCGTGAATGGACTTTACCCTGCCCTCGATGTAAATATCGGGCCATGTATCAATAAGACGTTTTTTGACCTTCTCCTGAATATCCTTTAAAAACGCGTTACGGTCGGAGCTTCTTGACAAAAGATTTTCGAGTATCTCGTTATATGCTATGGGGTCGAGCTGACGTATACCTAAATCCTCAAGCTCCTCCTTTACCGCCCGTATACCGAGTCTGTGAGCTATCGGAGCGTAAACCTCCAATGTCTCAAGCGATTTGTCGCGCCGTTTTTGCTCCCTCACCGCGTCTATCGTGCGCATATTGTGAAGCCGGTCGGCAAGCTTTATAATTATTACCCTTATGTCCTCCGACATGGCCATAAGCATTTTCCGTAAATTCTCGGCCTGCTCCTCTTCTCTTGAGCAAAAGGGAATTTTACCGAGCTTTGTAACACCGTCGACAAGCAATGCAATGTCGTTTGAGAAGTTCTTTTTAACATCCTCAAGGGTAGCGTCGGTATCCTCAACAACATCGTGCAAAAGCCCGGCGACAACACTCTCGGTGTCCATTCCGAGCTCGATAAGTATACATGCCACCGCCACGGGATGGGTAATATACGGATCGCCCGATGAACGCATCTGACCGTTGTGCGCGTTATACGCAAACAAATAGGCCTTTTCTATAAGCGGAACATCGTATTCCGACGTCTCCTTCAGATGATTGTAAAGCGGTTCGTAACACCTTTTTTGTTCATCGGTCAAAGCTTTCTCCCTCCCCGTTTTTGCTGTTTTGTTCACGGTTTAAGCCATGAAGATCCCTGTATATCTTCGACCCCTCAATAGGCCGTTTACCCTCGATTTTGCAAGCTTTCAAATAAAAACCTGTTTTTAGCATTTTAACCTTTAAAATCCCGAGCTCCGATAAAATCGCCGCCGAGATCTCGAGCTTTCCTATCGAATCCATACCGGTTCGCAAAAGCAGCACATCGGCCTCACCGGAAAACTCCTTATTAACCGACATGAATTTATAAAGAACACCGACCTGTACCCTGGACGGGGCAAGCCGCTTTAAGGCAGCGTCCGGCATCCTGACCCCCGAAAAATAATCGTCGCAAAGCCGGCTGTCATAATAAAAGCTTTCGTAATCAAGCAGAGCCGGCCTTATATCCCTTATAAGCACCGAAAGGTTCTTTTCGCCTCTGAATTCGCCGCATTCGAGATTTACCGCAACGTCTACCGTATCGCCCACACGGTAAGCAAAAGCCTTTATATCCATCCCGAAAAATACCGTCCTTACGGCATATCCCGAACGGGAAAGGTTAAGCGATATATGCTTTCCGCCCGAAAGGGGATAAACGGCCTCTATTTTCATACCGCAAAGAGCAAAAAGCGGCATGGAATTTTCCTGTCCGAACGGCTCAAAGCCCTCAAGCAGCTCGGCCGTCTCGACGGTCACCCCAAGCGGATTCAGTTTGCAGTCGATATGAAGCTCGGGCATTCTCGGACGGGCAACCTTAAAGCAATAGTCGTTAAGCCGTTTTCTGAAGTTCTCAATATTCTCACACTTCACGGTAACACCGAGTGCCATTTTGTGTCCGCCGAAGCCCAAAACGGTATCACCGGCATACGAAACTGCATCGTAAATGCTGAAATCGCCGACACTCCTTGCCGAACCACGCGCCAAATCTCCCTTATACGAGAACACAACGGCCGGCTTTAAGTACCGCTTTACAAGCCGGGAGGCGACAATTCCCAGCACGCCCTCGTGCCAGTTTTCTCCACCGACAACTATTATCGGTGCGTCGAACAGCCCGGCGCTGCCGTCTATCATCCTGACCGCCTTGTCAAAAATTTCCGCCTCGGTATTTTTTCTCGCTGTGTTATAATCGTCCACCTTGGCCGCAAGAGCAGCGGCTCTTTGTGCATCATCACAGCTTAAAAGTTCAAAAACACTCTCACAGTTGCCCATTCTTCCGGCGGCATTTATGCGCGGAGCAACGGCAAATGAAAGTGCTGTGGAATTAACCGGCCTGCCCGTCATGCCGGCGACATCGATAAGGGCCACAACCCCTGCCGAAGGATTTTCCGCAATAACCTTGAGTCCGGCCTTTACAAGGGCCCTGTTCTCGCCGGTAAGGGGAACAATGTCGGCCACCGTCCCTATTGCGACCAGCTCGCAATACTCCTTAACAAATTCGTAGCTTATATCGCCCTCAAGGGCACAGATGAGCTTTAGCGCCACACCGACGCCGGCATAATACCTGAAGGCCTCGGGAAAATTGTCCTTCCTGTGCGGATCAACCACCGCCACTGCCTCGGGCAAAGTGTCCCCGGGAAGATGATGGTCGGTAACGACCGTATCAATCCCGAGCTGTGAAGCATATTTTATCTCATCTATGCACGAAATGCCGTTATCCACCGTTATTATCAGCTTAACGCCCTTTTCGGCAAGCCTGTCCACGGCGCCGTTATTCATACCGTAGCCTTCGCTCAGTCTATCCGGTATGTAGTGTATTACATCGGCATCGCGACGTTTTAAATACTTATGTAAAAGCACCGTCGAGGTAACGCCGTCGGCATCGTAATCCCCGAAAACGGCAATGCGCTCGCCGTTTTCTATCGCCTTGTTTATACGCCCGACGGCTCTGTCCATATCGGTAAGCAGGTACGGATCTTCTATCTGCAACTCCTCGCATGAGAAAAACTCGTCTATCTCCACCGGATCATCGATTCCGCGCGAGAGCATAAGCAGCGCGCAAAGCGGCTCGATTCCGCATTCCTCGGCAAGAGAACGCGCGGCTTCCTTATCGCACTCGGGGAATATCCATTTTTTAGACGACATCGCACATTCTCCTTTCTCAACATACCGAATCGTTCCTGATATAGCCTGAACCTTTATTATACCTCATTAACGGTGTTTTGTCCACCTTTATGTCGGCAAGCTCCTCAAACAATTTAAATCTCGATATAACCCTTTTTCAGCATTAAATCGGCCGCCGCCAAAACGCCGACCTTGGCGCTGTGAAAATTCAGTCCGCCCTGCATCCAGACGGTGTACGGCTCCCTGATGGGCGCGTCGGCCGAAAGCTCGATCGATGCTCCTAAGGTAAAGGCTCCGGCTGCCATTATCACCTTGTCGTCGTAGCCCGGCATATCCCACGGCTCGGGCGTTGCAAAGGAGTCGACCGGCGCGCATTTTTGTATTCCCTTGCAAAATTCTACAAGCCTTTCGGGGCTTTCAAGACATATAAGCTCTATTATATCGCTCCGGTCCTCGTCAAAGGTCGGGCTGACAGAAAAGCCCAGCCTTTCGAAGAGTGCCGCCGCATAAACCGCCGTTTTTATCGCCTCTCCCGTAACATGAGGAGCGTTAAAAAGACCCATAAAAAGCTCGCGGGAAAGACCTAAGGTCGCTCCGACCTCCCGTCCGGTCGACGGAGTGGTAAGACGGCCGGCACAAAGCTCAACAAGATCGTGTCTTCCGGCAATATATCCGCCCGTCGGCGCTATTCCGCCGCCTGCATTTTTTATAAGCGAACCGATAATCAGATCGGCCCCTGCCGATACCGGCTCGGTCTTTTCGGTAAATTCGCCGTAGCAGTTATCCACCATAACCACAGTTTTTGGGGAAACACTTTTAACGAGGGCGCAAATCTCGCCTATCGTTTCAACGCTAAGGCTTTTTCTCAGCGAATATCCCCTTGAGCGCTGTATGTAGATCACCTTTACAAACGAGTCTTTGAGCCGTTTTTCGATCGCATTAAAATCGGGAGAGGAATCATCAAGCAGATCAATCTGCTCGTATTTAATACCGAATTCGGCCAGTGAGCCGTCGGCCGGAGTAATACCGAAAACACCGCGAATGGTGTCGTAGGGCTCGGAACTCACGCAAACGACGGTGTCTCCCGTCCTTAAAACGCCGAAAAGAGCCACGCACAGCGCATGGGTCCCCGAAACAAAATTATGCCTGAAAAGCGCATCCTCGGCGCCGACGGCATCGGCGAAAACATGCTCTATGGTCTCCCGTCCGATGTCCCCGTAGCCGTATCCGGTAGACGCCGCAAAGGAGCTTTCGCTCACACGGTTTTTAACAAAGGAGGCCAGCATTTTCTGCTGATTGTATTCGGTAACCGAATCGATTTTTTTAAACCTGCCGGATATTTTATTTTCCACCTCGTCCGAAATACGGTTCAGTCTCTCGTCAATCTCAAAAAATTCGTTCATCTTATTTTCCTTTATTCTTCCGGACGCTGCCTAAGCGACCGTTTTTTAATATATTTTTACTCTGCTGCTTTTGTGTTGTACCGTATAGGGAAAAGCCGCCTGAAAAAGCGCCCCTTTTACGCCGTATGCACTCAAAAAATCAAAGCTTCTCAGCGAATTTTTCCGGGCGCATCTGACGAGAAAACTACATCTTTTCAGGTGCATAGCGATTTTGTCTCTATATAGTGCAACGCTTATATTTTAAAAAACAAAACACGCCGTTTTACCGCACAAATCCGGCAAAACGGCGGATTTTTAGATCAAATTAACGCTTTGCCGATGGAATCTCTTTATTTTGGCTGTTTTTCCATGCAAAACCGGTGAATTTCCGAATCATGCTCTGTTTTAATCCGACGATAAAACCGGCGGATTATTCGCCGAGACCACTGAATGATGCGAGCCTTTCGGCAAGCTTTTCGGCAAGGTGCGCAACGCTTAGCATGTCCTCCCTTGAGGCAACGCTCGCCTGAGAATGTATATACCGGCACGGCAGCGACAGCGCGGCCGTTTTGACCCCGCCTCGCGAGCGGATTATCGAACCGGCATTATTTCCGCCGGCGACCGCCCGTTTTATCTGGAATTTGATGCCGTTTTCCTCGGCCATGTCGCTCGCCAGTTCAAACAGTCCCCTATCGTACACCGATGCGGAGTCCATAAAGGATATTACCGCTCCGCCGCCTACATTGCAGACCTCCCTCTCGGGCTTTACGCCGCTTACATCGGCGGCCGTCGTGGCTTCGATAACCACGGCGTAATCGGGATCGACCCCGTATGCCGCCGCTTTGGCTCCCCTTAAGCCTATTTCCTCCTGAACCGAAAAGGTAAAGGTAAGGTCATAAGGCTGCTCGCGCTTTATCATATCCATAAGCACGGCGCATCCGAAACGGTCGTCAATGGCCTTTGAGCGGATAAGTCCCCGGCCGAACTCGATAAAATCCTCCTCAAAATAGGCAATATCCCCGGGTGAAACGTATTTTAAGGCTTCCTCTTTGCTGCTCGCGCCGATATCGATGTACAGGCTGTCGCTGTCGGGCATGGAATCCGCCTGATCGGAATCGAGCAGGTGTATCGGAACACCGCCGATAACTCCGGTTTTTCCGCTTACCGTCACCCTCGCACCGCAAAGCACTGCGGTGATAATTCCGCCGACGCACGCAAAAGAAAGAAGTCCGTCGGAGTTTATATCGGTAACTATAAGAGCCACTTCGTCCATATGAGCATCGAGCATAACGCGGTTTTTCGCCCTCATTTTACCCTTTTTCTCGGCAATTATATTGCCCATGGCGTCAACCCTTACGTCGGCAAAACCCTTTATTTCGTTTATTATATAATCCCTTACGCTGTCCTCGCGGCCCGATGTACCGCAAAGGCCGCACAGCTTTTCAAAATTTTCAAAAAAAGCCTTCATTACGCCTTCCTCCCATCGACATAAGTGAAAATAATATCGGCCACCGCCTGAATATCGTCAATATCAACCGTTTCGACCGGAGTGTGCATGTTTCTTTGCGGAATCGAAAGCAGACCGCATTTTACGCCGCTTTTGCAAACGGTAATTTCGTCGGCGTTCGTGCCGGTCCTGCCGGACATTACTTCATTTTGGAGCGAGGCGCCGCAAAGATCGGCCGCCTGCCTTATTCGTTTTGCAAGAGAGCTGTCAAGCACCGGAGAAATTCCGAGCATGGCGCCGCCTGACATTTTTTTTGCCTTCGGCTCGCTTATTCCCGGATACGCCGCAAAGCTTACATCGACCGCTATCGCCTCGTCGGGATCGGACCTGAAAGCCCCCGTCATAGCCCCCATGGCGTTTATTTCCTCAAGATCCGACAAAATAAGGGTAACGGTACAGTCGGTGTTTTTTTCGCAAAGCCGCTCAAACGCGTTTATAACGGCCGCACAGCCGGCGCGGTCGTCAAGGGATTTGGCCGTGACCCTGTTTCCGAGAAGCTCGCGCATATCGCCGTCAAAATAGATTTTATCGCCCGGCATTACGCTCAGCACCGCCTCGTCGTGCGAAAGGCCGATATCAACCGCAACATCGTCGAATTCTATTGCTTTTTTTGCCTTTTCCTTTAAAAGATGCGGAGGGGTCGTACATATGATTCCTTTGAGCTTTGCTCCGTCGGACGTACAAACGGTGACCTTTGCGTTTTCAAGAATACGCCGGTCGACTCCGCCCGATTTTGCCACCTTCAAAAAGCCCTTTTCGTCTATCGAGGTCACAACAATACAAATTTCGTCTATATGAGCGTCAAGCATTATATTAAAATCGCTCCTGCCCTTTTTAACGGCGATAACTCCTCCGCAAAACTCGCTGCACTCGCAATTAAGCTTACTTAAATACCCGAGAGCAAAGCTTTTGGCCTCTTCGGTATTCCGACTGACAAGCTCTCTTGTCAAATCCTTTATATTCATGTTTTCCCCTTCTTTTATTGTTTGTTATTATTCGTTACTTTCCGTTTATTACCCGCCAAAACATCCGACAGCGGCGGATATCGCTGACAAAAAAGGTCTTTGCCTTTAGCTTTTTACCTTGCAGTACAGCAACAACGCCTCATCGGCCGTACAGGACGTTTATTAAACATTAAAGGCGGTTTACAATGTCCTTGAAATGATTCCCGCGCACGGCGAAATTCGGGTACATATCAAAGCTGGCACTGGCCGGGCTTAAGGTAACAATATCGCCCTTTTCGGCAATACTTTTCGCCTTTAATACGGCATCCTCCATACTCTTTGCCCTTATTATCGCCGGATTCCCCGGAGTATATCCCGGAGCCTCCCTTACCGCCTTTTCTATCGCATCGGAGGTTTTCCCCATAAGAACAAGGGCCTTCGCCCCGGTGACAGCCCTTTCGGCAAAGGGTTTAAAGGGAATATGCTTATCGTATCCGCCGGCTATTATTATAAGCTTCTGATTAAAGGAATTTATTCCGGCTATTGCCCTTGTGGGGCTTGTGGCTATCGAATCGTTATACCATTTTACCCCGTCTGTTTCCCGCACGAATTCTATTCTGTGCTCGACCCCGGCGAATTTTCTTGCGGTCTTATCCATATTTTTGCTCGATACAAGCCCCAGCGTGGCCGCTGCCGCCGCCATGTAATTCTGGATGTTATGATCGCCCGGTATACGTATATCGCAAACCTCAAAAAGCGGCGATTTAACCCCGTTTTTATAGAAGGAAACCACCCCGTTATCCACAAAAACGCAATTATCCGAGCTAATATCATGCCCGAAGGTTATAACCTCGCCTGCCGCCTCATTAATGAATGAACGGGTTATGTCGTTCTCGAAATTCAGCACCAAACGGTCATTCGGCTTTTGGTGGGTAAAAATATTCTTTTTGGCGTTTATATATTCGTCCATGTCCTTATGAACATCAAGATGATTCGGTGCAATATTCGTTATAACGGCCGTAGATGGGCTCATATTCATCGAAATAAGCTGAAAGGACGAAAGCTCGGCCACCGCGATATCGTTTTTTGTCATATCCGTAACCCTCGGAAGCAGCGGCGCGCCGATGTTTCCGCCGAGAAACACCCGTTTCCCCTGGGCCTTTAAAAGCTCGGCGATGATCGAGGTTGTAGTGGTTTTCCCGTCCGAACCGGTAACCGCAATAATTTTCGACGGGCAAAGCTTAAAAAACTCTTCTATTTCGGAGGTTATCTGCACGCCCTGCTCGCGAAGGGCCGCAAGCTCGGGCAGATTGTAGTTCATTCCCGGAGTTCTGAACAGAATATCGGTTTTTTCAAGACCGGCGAGCCAGTTTTCCCCGAACTGCATTTTACATCCGGTTTTTTTAAGCTTATCAATTTTATCGCCGAGCTCGTCGGCGCTTTTTTTATCGCAGACCGTAACCTCGGCCCCGAAATCCGTATACATGCTAACAAGCGGCATATTGCTGACCCCGGCTCCGCAAAAAGCGATCTTCTTCCCTTTTACGGATTTACGGTACTCATCAAGACTTATCATAATCGGCAAAACAGTCCTTTCGGCAAGGTAATTGTATGTAATAAAGGGTAATAATCAAAATTGCGTCATATTTTAATATTATAATAAATTCACACAAATAATTCAAGATAAATAAGACGCGAGCAAAGATTTTTATAATATTTTTTAATGTACTATTGTACAAACACCGGTTACGGGTTATAATATGTATGATTGTACTTAAAAACGAAATATCCGGAAGGGGTTTATTAATAAATTATGTTTACACGCGATATCGGTATAGATCTCGGAACTGCCAATACCCTCGTTTGCATAAAGGGTAAGGGAATCGTCATGCGCGAGCCGTCGGTCGTGGCGGTTGACGTAAAAAACGAGGCGGTAATGGCGGTCGGCAGCGAGGCTAAGGAAATGATAGGGCGCACCCCCGGCTCAATAGTGGCCGTAAGACCGCTTAAAGACGGCGTTATCGCCGATTTTGACGTAACGGCGGCGATGCTTAAAAGATTTATACGCGACGCTCTTAAGGGCTCGATGTTTTCACGTGCCAGGGTAATGATATGCATTCCCTCCGGCGTTACCGAAGTTGAAAGCCGCGCCGTGCACGACGCCGCCGTACAGGCAGGCGCCAAGGACGTCGATCTTATAGAGGAGCCTATGGCCGCCGCAATCGGCTCGGGGCTGCCGGTTTTCGACGCGAGCGGCAGCATGGTGGTCGATATCGGAGGAGGAACCTCGGAGGTGGCCGTAATTTCGCTCGGCGATATAGTAACGGCCCAGTCGGTAAGGGTAGCCGGCGACGACATGGACGACAGCATAATAAGCTTTGTAAGAAAAAAACACAATCTGCTTATAGGCGAAAGAACGGCCGAACAGATAAAAATTCAGCTCGGCTCGGCCTTTGAATACGAAAACGAGGGACAAATGGAGGTTCGCGGACGAAATCTCGTTGACGGTCTGCCAAAAAACATCACCATAACCTCAGCCGAGGTAAGAGAGGCATTAAGCGACGTTGCCAACAGCATAGTCGACGCAATTAAGGGCACGCTTGAAAAAACCCCTCCCGAGCTTGCGAGCGACATTATCGACCGCGGAATAATGCTTACCGGCGGCGGTGCGCTTCTTCGCGGGCTCGACAAGCTTATAACAAACGATACCGGAATAGCCGTTACAATAGCGGAAAACCCGCTCGATTGCGTGGTTGAGGGAACCCTCAGGCGGCTTGAAATGGGTATGACCATGGATTATTTTGACCGAAGAAAGAGATATTGATAGGCGGTAAGGGTTTTGAAAGCATTTTTCAGCAGCAGAGGTTTTAAGGTTATAATCACCATTTTAGCGGCTCTTATTACAATCTCGGTTATTTTTGCGGCTATCGGCAAGGCCATGTCGCCCCAGTCGAGCATTCTTTCGGCCGTTACGGTTCCCATCCAGCGGCTGGCCGATTCGGTATCCGGGTCGATTTACGATCTTTTCAGCGCACAGGACAGGCTTCGCTCGCTTGAGGACGAAAACAACCGTTTAAGACAGCAGATCCGCGAACAGAACGAAAATCTCATAGATTTTGACACATATAAATACGAAAACGAGTTTTTGAGGAGATTTTTGGAGCTCAAGGAAAAGAATCCCGATTTCAGCTTTGTGACCGCACGGCTTTCAGCCGTGGATACGGCAAGCGATTATTATTCCTTTACAATAAACCGCGGAACGGCCGACGGCGTAAAGGCGCACGATCCCGTTATAACGGCCGACGGACTTGTCGGCTACATAGGCGAAGTGGGACTTACCACCTCGAAGGTATACACCATCCTCGACCCAAGGCTCAATGTGGGCGCTATGGACAGCCGCACCAGAGATACCGGAGTAATAAACGGAACACAGGAATTGGCGGCTCAGGGCTTTTGTAAAATGTCCTATCTTTCGCGTTCATCATCAATATCGGTCGGCGACTTTGTCATTACATCGGGCGTCGGCGGAATGTTTCCCGACGGAATAAACATCGGAACGATCACCGCCGTAACGCAGGAGACCGCCGATATTTCGGTTTTTGCAACCGTAAAACCGACCGTTGATTTTACCGGTATAACCGACGTCATGATAATCACCGATTTTGAAGGTCGGGGAAATGTTTTGGAGTAAATTTTAATGCATAATAGAATTACCGACGCTACAAAAAGAAGAATAATTCTGTGGATAATCGGCGGAGCACTCGTCCTTTTGCAAATGGGTGCCTTTACCGGGAACGGTATACTTCGCGGCAGCTGTCTGATGCTTCCCCTTACGGTGGCCGTCGCCATGCATGAAAAGGAATATTGCGGCGCCGCGTTCGGTCTTACCTTCGGGCTTATTCTCGATTGCTTTTCAAGCGGAGTAATTGCATTTAATGCAATTTTGCTAATGATAATCGGCTGCACATGCGGCCTTTGCTCAAGCCTTATTTTCAATCGCTCGCTTAAAAGCGCTCTGCTCTTAAACCTGCTTTCAGGCGTTGTATATTATGTGTTTTACATATTTGTATTCAAGGTTTTTACCGGCTCGCCGGATCCTGTTTACTTTTTTTTGCACGGAACGGCAATAAGAGGTTTTGTGATTTCTCTTGCGGCAATAATACCGTTTTATTTTATTGCAGCCTTTATTTATCGTTGTTTTAACAGAAAGGATCCCCGTAAATGGCAAAAAAGAAAAACGACCCTCGAATAAGGGTTCTTTGCATAATTCTTGCGTGTGTTTTCGCGCTGTATTCGGCGCGGATAGCCGTATGGCAGATAGGCGGACATGACGAATACTTATCACAGCTCCGTTACACCACGGCCGCTTACAGCACGATCAAGGCCTCCCGCGGAGAGATAGTCGACCGCTACGGCCGTCCTCTCGCCAAAAATACCGACGGCTACAACATCGTTTTCGACGCCTCGTACTTCGACAAGGATAATACAAATGATATTATTTTAAAGCTCTGCACCCTTTTAACCTCCCTGAATGAAAGCTGGAACGACAGCATTCCGCTTGACGAAAACGAGCCCTTCGGATATACCGACCGTGGAGGAATGTCAAAGGCGGTAATGTTTTCCAAAATAGGCGTAAACGATTATGCGACGGCCGAAAACTGCTTCGACGCCATGGTCGAGCGGTATTCTCTGCAACAGTTCAGCCGGGCCGATCAGCGCACAATAATGGGAGTACGCCTTACAATGGAGGTTGCCGATTTTGCCCCTTCGATTCCATTTACCTTTGCAAAAAACGTATCGCTTGAAACGGTAACAACCATAAAAGAGGCCTCCTCTTCGATGCCGGGAGTGGTATGCGAGGTGGTTGCAAACCGCGAATACGTCTCCGGGGTGTATGCTCCCCACATAGTCGGCAACATCGGCCCGATATATGCCGAGGAATGGAATGACGTAAAGGAAAAGGGCTATTCATACAGCGATTATATCGGCAAAACCGGCATTGAAAAATACGCCGAGGATTATTTGCGCGGAAAGGACGGAAAACGCCGCGTTATAAAGGATTCGTCCGGCAACGTTTTGTCCTCCGACGTAATCGAAGCCCCGGAATCCGGCGGAACGGTCTACCTTACAATGGATCTTAATCTGCAGTCGGTCTGCTACAACACACTTGAAAATCTGATAAAAAGCCGCAGTACCACCAAGGACGGAGCCAGTGCCAATGCCGGAGCAATTGTCGTAATGGATGTAAACAACGGTGATGTTTTAGCCTCGGTGACCTACCCGTCATACGATATGAACACCTACAATTCAGACTATGAATCGCTGCTTAAAAACTCCGCAAAGCCGCTTTTCAACCGGGCCTTCAACGGCACCTACGCCCCCGGCTCGACCTTTAAACCGGCCACCGCCGCAATAGGCTTGCAGCTGGGCAAAATAACAAGCGACGAGACCATTTTCTGCGCTCATACCTACACCTATTACAACGACTATCAGCCGACCTGTATGGGTTATCATAAGGATATAAACGTCATAAATGCGCTTAAGGTTTCGTGCAATTACTTTTTCTACGAGCTCGGCCGCCGCATAGGAATAACCGAACTCAACAATTATTGCAGGCAGTTCGGCTTCGGCGAAAAAACCGGAATTGAGCTTAGCGAATCAAGCGGTATTTTAGCCGGAAAGACATACCGGGAGAGCATAAACGCGATATGGAACGACGGCGACACGCTGCAAGCGGCGATCGGCCAGTCTGACAATCTGTTTACACCCCTTCAGATGTCATCGTATATAGCCACCCTCGCAAACGGCGGAACCAGATACCGCGCCCATCTTATAAAAGAGATACGAAGCAGCAACCTCGAGGAACAGCTCGAATACACCGATCCCGAGGTGCTCGGCAAGGTGCAAATAGAGCAGCGGTATCTTGACATAGTGAAAAAAGGAATGCTTTCGGTAACCACCGAGGGGGCGATATCCACCGTATTCAAGGACTATCCGATACAGGTAGGCGGTAAGACCGGAACCGCAACAATCGAAAGCGACGGCAAGCGCTACAATAACGCCCTGTTTGTCTCTTTTGCACCTTACGAAAACCCCGAAATTGCCGTAATTATACTCGCCGAAAAGGCCGGTTACGGCTCGACGATAGCCTATGCGGCCGAAAGTATTTTCGACGCTTACTTCTACTACGGCGGCAATACCTACAGCGGCGGTGCATCCAATACCCTTTTACAGTAAAAAACAGTAAAGCGTTCCTTTATTACCATTTGCCGTATACAATTTCGTTTTCCCTTTAAATAAGAACGGATTATACGCTTTTGTATACATATTTTTAAAAAAAATCTTTTTGACAAACACGATTTGATATGCTATCATATTGATTGGTATATGTTGTATATTGATTTTTTGGAAAGGCGAGCGGTTTTATGGCGCATATAACGGTTGTATCGTCCGCGACCGGAGCGGCCGGAAAATCATTTGTCAGTACGGCTCTTGCCGATTCCTTCACCCGTATAAACGGTGCGGGGCGTGTGTTGCTCCTGGATCTTTGCCACCCTTTCGGGACGCTGGATGCCTTTCTTTCAAAAAGCGAGGAACGGCTTTTTGATCTGGGCGATATACTGGACGGAAGATGCGACGCTTTGTCGTGTGAGCTTGACACACCGATAGGCTTTAGGCTCCTGCCGGGATGTATAAGGCCCGATTGGACCCTGCAGCACGACAAATTTAAAGCGCTCTTATATGAACTGGGTGACAGGTATGATGAAATTATTATCGACTGTCCGTCATATGATATACAGCGTATAAAATCGGCTTTTTCGCTAAGGGCAACCGGTATAGCGGTCACACCCCTCTCCCCTTTTTCGGTATCGCTTACCTCCCGGCTCGCCGATATGTTCTTTTCTTCGGGTGCCGAAAACGCCTTTTTGCTGATAAACCGTTTCCGTTGTATTAAGGGGTTGCCGGTGCCGAATCTCGACGATATTATCGATCAGGCAGGGCTTAGGCTCATAGGAATAGTACCGCAGACCGTTTTTGAAAACGGCGAATCGGTAAAAAATACGGCCGATGCGTTTTTCCGTATAGCTCAGCGCATTACCGGAAAAACCGTACAACTGCCCGATCTTTACAACCTGTAACTTTTAAAATTATACCGGAATGAGGTTTTTGATATGAATATTGCAATTATAGCGCATGATTCAAAAAAAGAGCTCATGGTTCAGTTCTGCATTGCATATTGCGGTATACTGTGCCGTCATGAGCTTTGCGCAACGGCTACGACTGGCAAGCTGGTGGCCGAGGCGACGGGACTTAAAATTCAAAGATACCTAAGCGGCTCCCAGGGCGGCGAACAGCAGATCTCCGCTCGTATAGGCTGTGATGAAATAGACCTTCTGCTTATGTTCCGCGACCCCATGGCCGGCAACAATGAGACCAACGACAACAATCTTTTGCGCTTGTGCGACGTTCACAATATTCCCTTTGCGACCAACATCGCAACCGCCGAGGTGCTCATCAGAGGGCTTGAGCGCGGCGATATGGATTGGCGCAATCTTGTAAACCCCAACAAAAGGCAGTAAAAAAGCTGTTTCGCGTTGTTTTAAGCAGCGATTTGAGGCTTTTTGAACAGGTATTAAGTCATTTCCCCGATAAAACGCTTGTTTCAAGGGATAAAACCTTAAATGCTTTAAAATGAACTCACGCTTGCTGGCGGTTCGGCTTATTTAATAACAAGTCGATGAACGAAGCTGTGTCCGTACATAAAAACGAGCAGCAAACAAGCACTTAAAATTTAATCGTCCGGCCGTAAAGCTTTTTACCTTTCAGCCGGACGATTTTTTTATCTTTATTTATAATCCCTTCAGCCATTTACAAGCCTTACTTTGCCAAAACTCTGACTGTCTGATTTATAAAAAACAAAAATGCACCGAACCGAAACCGATCCGCTGCATTTTTTATTATTAACCTTAAAGACGATTGCAAAAACAATCAAAGCAATCAGATGGAAATGCTGTTCGCTATTTTGAAAAGCTCGGTCTCAAAGGGCTTTTTCATCTGAAGCGCCTCAAAAATATCGAAATCGACGATCTCGCCCTTTTGCATGGCTACGGTCCTGTTACCGATGCCCCTGCTTAAAAGATCAACGGCATGATAGCCCATTTCGCTCGCTATAACACGGTCTCTTACGGTCGGGCTGCCGCCGCGCTGTACATGGCCGAGAATAGTGGCCCTCGTCTCAATTCCGGTTACCTCTTCTATATGGCGTGCGATCTGCTCCGTTCCGCCGACACCCTCGGCAACTACGATTATAAAGTTCTTTTTGCCCGAAAGCTGGGTGCGTCTTATCTTGGGAATAACATCCTCATCAACGCTCATGGGAACCTCGGCACACAGAATCGACGTTGCACCTACGGCAATTCCGGAATGAAGCGCCAAAAATCCTGCATTTCTGCCCATAACCTCAACTACGGTGCAGCGCTCGTGCGACTGAGCCGTATCTCTAAGCCTGTCGACCATTTCCATAGCGGTGTTAACGGCAGTATCAAAGCCTATTGAATATTCGGTACAATCTATGTCGTTATCTATGGTTCCGGGAATGCCGACGCACGGAACGCCGCGCTCGGAAAGATCTCTCGCGCCCCTGAACGAACCGTCGCCGCCTATGCAGACAATACCGTCTATTCCTACATCGCTGCAGGTCTTAAGGGCGGTACGCATGCCCTCTTCGGTCTTGAATTCCGGGCTGCGCGCCGTAAACAGCGTGGTTCCGCCGCGATGGATTATATCCGAAACACTGCGCAAATCCATCTCACATAAATCCCTGTGAATAAGGCCGTTATAACCTCTGCGGATACCTACGACCTTCATGCCCTTATAAAGTGCGGTTCTTACAACCGAACGTATAGCGGCATTCATTCCCGGCGCGTCTCCGCCGCTTGTAAGTACACCTATTTTCTTTGCAGACACTGCAACCACTCCTTAACTCTCTACCGAACACTTAAACGTTCATACCCGAAGCCGAAAAATTAGGCTTTTTCACTGATATACGGCCCGGATACCCACTGTTACGCCATACGGTACAATATCTCTGAGCTTTTATCATACAACACTATTTTAATTTGTCAAGGGAATTAACATTCGAAAATGAAAACCTTTAAATTTTTTCTGTTTTCTACAATTTATTTCAATATTTTAACCCTTTCCTCTCCTAACAATCGCCTGATTTCACCGAGCATTACCGGCTCTATACTAACACTTCGGTGTCCCGTCATCAAAAAGCGTTTGCCCGTATCGGCATATTTTATATATACCGGAGTTGTCCCTTCGAAAATTGACAGAATCGCCATTATGCGCTTTGCAAGGGGAGAATCCTCGCTGTCAAGCAAAATATGAAGGCCCGGATATTTAGATCCTGTACCGATTGCCGAATCCGCCGACGATGCATTTGTGCCTGCCGATTTCCCTGCCGATGTTGGGCCTGTTGCTGTTGCTGTTTTTGTCTGTGTCGCCGTACCGGTCCCGGCTGCCGAATACGAATTAACAAAGCCCTTGCCGTATTCGCCGGATGCGGCAATTCTTCCGCAGCTTTTGTTATTATAACAGCCGCTATTATATGATGCTTTGATATTCCGACCGTTATTCGCAACACACGGAATATTCCCGGCATTTTCTTTAAGCAGCTCATCGGCCGGATATATCTCGCGGCATATAATCTGCGGCTCTCTTTCCTCCCGTATGCTTAGCGTACCTAAGAGGAAAACCGCCTCCCCCTCTTTAATTATATGCGAATACAAGGCAAGCGTTTTCGGAAAAACTATCATCTCGGCCGATCCGGATATATCCTCTATCTGGACATAAGCCATCATCTGGTCGTTTTTGGTGGATTTTAGCCTCGGCTTAGAAAGCACACAGACGATTCTCACGGTGTCGCCGTCCTTATAGGACGAGCTGCCCTCCTGATTATCATCAAAGGCAAGATTTGCAAGAGAGTCAAAGGCAAACCTTTCGGCAACGTCGGCATATTTTTCAAGCGGATGCCCGCTGATGTATATTCCGGTCGTCTCCTTTTCCATTTTTAGCAGCCTGTCAAGCGGAAATTCCTCGCATTTTTGTATTTTAAAGCCGCTTTGTCTGAAATCGCCGAGCATTACCTCCGTTGAATTGAAAAAACCGAGCTGCCCGTCGATGTTCAGCCGCCGGTCGCTCTCGATAACGTCCAAAACCTCGTTAAAGGCCATAAGCATGGTCCGGCGGTTTTCGCCCAAAGAATCGAGCGCTCCGCATTTTATAAGGCTTTCAAGGGCACGCCTGTTGAGCTCCTTGCCGTACATACGCCGGCAAAAATCGAAAAATGACGTAAATCGTCCCGACATATTGCGCTCGGCGATTATCTTATCTATCATACCCTCGCCGAGATTTTTAACCCCGAGCAGGCCGTACACTATTCCGTCGTCGGTCGGGGTAAAATACTTGCTTCCGGTGTTTACATCTGGGGGATACAGCTTTATCCCCAGCTTTAAGCACTCCGCAATATACCGCGAGACCTTGGGTGTATTATCCAGCACGCTTGTAAGCAGCGCCGCCATAAATTCGCGCTTATGATAATATTTAAGCCATGCGGTTTTATAGGCTATAACGGCGTACGACGCGGCGTGAGCCTTGTTGTAGGCATAATCGGCAAAGGACATCATCTCGTCGAAAAGCTTGCTCGCGCATTCCTCGCTTACTCCGCGCTTTAATGCTCCGTCGCAGGCAAGACCGTTTTGCGCCTCGGGATTGCCGTATATAAAATTGTTACGTTCCTTTAAAAGCTCGTCATGCTTTTTCTTCGCCATGGCACGCCTTACTATATCCGAATGCCCGTAGCTGTATCCGGCCAGATCGCGAAAGACCTGCATAACCTGCTCCTGATAGACAAGGCAGCCGTAGGTTACATCGAGTATCGGCTTTAGAAGGGGTGTGTCGTAGGTTATTTTCGAAGGATCCTTCCGGTTTCTTATATAGGTCGGGATATACTCCATGGGACCCGGACGGTAAAGCGATACGGCGGCAATTAAATCCTCGAGCGACGTCGGCTCAAGCTGGGAGAGCATATTTTTCATACCGGCCGACTCGAACTGAAAGACCCCCTCGGTAAGTCCCTTTGAAAAAATCCCGAAGACCTTTTGGTCATCAAGATGGATATCCTCATCCCTAACATCGGGCAGCGACTTTAAGGTTTCGGCGATAACGGTCAGGGTGCGAAGCCCTAAAATATCGAATTTAAGAAGCCCGAGCTTTGCTATATCGTTCATTGTAAACTGGGTAACAATTGCGTCATCGCTCTTTGAAAGGGGGACATAAGTACTCACCGGGTCCTTGGTTATAACCACTCCCGAGGCGTGTACCGATGCATGTCTCGGCATTCCCTCTATTCTTCTTGAAAGGTCTATAAGCTCCTTTATTTGTATGTCGTTTTCATATTCGGCTTTCAGCTGAGGGTTTTTCTCCATGGCAGAATCTATCGTGGTGTGGAGCTCATGAGGGATCATTTTGGCGATTTCATCAACACGGTTATACGGAATACCGAGCACCCGTCCTACGTCCCGTATTGCCGCACGAGCCGCCATTGTGCCGAAGGTTATTATCTGAGCCACACGATCGGCGCCGTATTTTTCGGTAACGTAATCGATTATCTCCTGCCGTCTTACAAAGCAAAAATCCACGTCAAAATCCGGCATGCTGACGCGCTGGGGATTCAAAAACCGTTCAAAAATCAGCGAATATTTTATCGGATCTATTCCGGTAATCCCTATACAGTAAGCCGCAAGGCTCGCCGCTCCCGAGCCTCTTCCCGGGCCGACGGCGATACCGCTCTTTTCAGCAAAACTCACAAAATCCCAAACGACAAGATAGTAGTCGACATACCCCATTTTTTCGATTACCGACAACTCGTATTCGAGTCGGTCGATGATTATTTTATCCGGATTCTCTCCGTACTTTTCCCGTAATCCCTCGTAGCATTTATTTCTGAAATACACGCGGTTGTCCGAAACCCCGTCGATTTTAAATTCCGGCAATTTGTTATGTCCGAAGGAAAAATCAAAATTGCACCGCTCGGCGATTTTTACCGTATTCTCCAAGGCCTCGGGATACATGGCGAAAAGCTCGTACATCTCCTGTGAGCTTTTAAGATAAAACTCGTCGCTGTCAAACCCGAGCGGATTTTCTCCGCCCAGCGAATTTCCGGTTTTTATACAGGTGAGTATTCTCTGAACGCGTGAATCCTCGCGGCGGACATAATGCACATCGTTCGTTGCGACTGTAAAGAGGTCCGCATCCTTTGCAACCGAAGCAAGTCCACCTAATATACGGAGCTGGTCGTCTATTCCGTGATTCTGCAGTTCTATAAAATAATTGTCCTTACCGAATATCTCCTTATATTTTTTGGCCGTTTCCAAGGCCGCACCGTAATCCCCGGCGACAAGCTTTTTCGAAACCGCTCCCGAAAGACAGCCCGACAGGGCAATAAGCCCCTCGTGATGATTTTCAAGCAGCTCCAGATCGACCCTCGGCCGCGAATAAAACCCCTGTGTAAATCCGAGCGAAACAATTTTTATGAGATTTTTATATCCGGTTTCGTTTTCGCAAAGCAAAACAAGGTGCTCGTTTTCGGAATCGACCGAATGCACCTTGTCAAACCTTGTACGCGGAGCAACATATACCTCGCACCCTATTATCGGCTTTATACCGTTTTTCTTCATGACCTCGTAAAACTCCACGGCGCCGTACATAACGCCGTGATCGGTGATCGCGACGGCGCTTTGACCGGCGCTTTTGACCGCCTCGGCAAGATCCTGCAAGCGGCAGGCTCCGTCAAGCAAACTGTACTGGGTATGAAGATGTAAATGAACAAAATCATCCATTTTAACCCTGCTGTCCGTCCTTTTCGAGTTTTTCGGCATATTCCGTAATTTTTTTAAGCCTGTGATTAATTCCCGACCGGCTTAATGTATTATCCATCATCCTTGACAGCTCGCTCAGCGACGTATACGGATTTTCCTTACGGAGCAAAGCGACCTCATAAAGCTCTTTGGGCAATATCCCGAGTCCGCCGTGGCGCTCAATAATATTTATCGCCGATATCTGATCCTCGACCGCCCTCATCGTACGGTCGATGTTGGCCGTCTCGCAATTGGTCCTTCGGTTAACGCGGTTTCTTATGTCCTTTTCTATCTTGATGTTCATAAGCGAAAGGGATGAATTGGTCGCGTGCATCATGGTGAGCAGATCCTCAATACCGCCGCTGTCCTTAAAATATATAACATAAGCGCCGGCTCGCTCGGTGATTTTGGGACTGAGTCCCGCTTCCTCCAGTAAATTTATAAAATCAAGAGAAAGCTGTTTTCTCTGCACCAAAAACTCCGCATGATAAAACGAGGCCGGATTACTTGTCGTACCGCAACACAAAAATGCGCCCCTGATAAAGGCGTGCTGACAGCACTCAAATTCGACATTCGCCCGGTTTATTCTTAAAACCACCTCACGCCCGGTATGGTAAAAATAATCGAGCACGCGCTGTATATCCTTTTTGGCGACCGAAACGGTATACATGCCGCCCTTGGCCGTCGGCTGCCTTATTACGGCCGATACCCCCACGGTTAATTTCAGCATATGGGCGTACCTTTTGGCCGCCGCCTGACTTTCGGTCTGAAACGAAATATCGCTCTCGTTAAAGGAACGCGAAAACAGCAGCATTGCGTAACATTCGGCCCTTTTGCAGCAATTCTTATCGCACACTACCAAGGCCAGCTCGTTTTTTATATCAGATGCAAAGCTCATACTGGGAAAATGCCCTTTCCAATGTTCAAAGACGAAAACGGGAGATTTAATCCCCTGTTTTTATCGGTTATCAATGCCGCAAAATATCCCTGTGCAGAGTCTTGCAGGTAAGTCCCTTGCCGTTTAGATATTCGCACAGATACTCCGCAAACGAAACCGAGCGGTGCTTGCCTCCGGTACATCCGAAGGCAATCGTAAGGGAGCTTTTGCCCTCGTCCGAATAAAGAGGAATAAGATAATCGATCATATCGGTCAGCTTTTTGGCAAAAACCTCAGCCTCGGGCTTCATCATAACATAATCGTAAACCTGCTTGTCCTTGCCGGTTTTGTCGCGAAGCTCGCTGACGTAAAACGGGTTGGGAAAGCATCTTACGTCGAACACCATGTCGGCCTCGGTAGGCATGCCGTATTTAAATCCGAAGGACATGCTTGTTATTCGCATCCCCTTTACCGAATTTCCGAGGAATATATCACTGATTCTCTCTTTAAGCTGCGCCGGAGAGCTAAGCGACGTATCGATTATATAATCGGCCCGTCCTCTAAGCGGCTCAAGCATTTTCCGTTCCTTGGCTATTGCCTCTCTTACCGAAAGCACGCCGTCGCTTTGCAGCGGATGCTTGCGCCTTGTTTCCTTATAGCGGTTTGCAAGAATATCGTCTGAGCACTCGAAAAATATTATTTTAAACGGCCGTGCTTCTCTTTCGAGGAGGTCGAGGGTACTGCTAAGCCCCGAAAAAAGATCGCCGCCGCGCACATCGGTAACAACGGCTACCTTTTCCATTTCCTCCTCCATGCAAAGGTCATAAAACTTAACTATAAACGACGGCGGAACATTGTCAACGCAAAAAAATCCGATATCCTCAAGCGCATCCACGGCCTTCGATTTACCCGAACCGGAAAGCCCCGTTACAATAATAAATTCCATTCGACAAACACCTTTCCGTCACACATTAAAGCCGGAAAACGGCAAACAAAAAACTCATTCCGGCTTTTTTACTTCAGCATTTTTATTTCGCACTCGAGCGAAACGCCGGTCTCGTCAAAAACCCTTTGTTTTATTATATCCACCAGTCTTAAAACATCGTCGCAGGTAGCGCCGCCCTTGTTTATCACAAATCCGGCATGCTTTTCGCTCACCGCGGCGCCTCCTACCGAAAAGCCCTTAAGGCCGCACTGCTCGATAAGGGTACCGGCAAAATAGCCTTCCGGCCGTTTAAAGGTGCTTCCGGCCGACGGGAATTCAAGAGGCTGTTTTTCCTTTCGACGACCTATAAGATCGTCCATTTTTTCCCTGATCTCATTTTTGTCACCGAAGCTGAGCGCAAGCACGGCGCTTACTATTATGCCGCCGTTAGTATGAAAAACACTGCTTCTGTAGCCGAATTTTATATCTTTGTTTTCAAGGGTTATAAGCTCGCCCGAACGGGTAATGTAGTTGCATTGCTTTACTATATTTTTCATTTCTCCGCCGTAAGCACCGGCGTTCATGTAAACGGCACCGCCTATACTCCCCGGTATTCCCCAGGCAAACTCAAGCCCCGAAAGGCCGTTTTCAAGGGCAATCGAGCACACGCGAGAGACCTTGGCGCCGGCCATACATTTTATAATTTCCGACCCGTCATTCGTAACATCGGCCAGTCCTCCGGTGAAAATCACCGCACCGACCACCCCGAGATCACTTACAAGCAGATTGGTTCCGCTGCCGATAACGTTTATCGGTACTTCACATTCGAGACATTTTGCGACGGCAAGCGCAAGCGCATCCACACTTGCCGGACGCACAAAAATATCGGCCGGACCGCCGATTTTAAAGCTGGTATGGCGGCTCATCGGTTCATTTTCGCTGTAATCGCAGTTTATTTCATCCAGATATCTCTTAACCTCAAAAATGTCGGTCAAATCAGACACCCCTTACAAAACAATAAAATGCTCATTTCCAAAGCATGGCCGCGCCGATAATTCCGGCGTCGTTGCCGAGCTCGGCACGGATTATCTCGGTTTTCTTCAGTGCTTTGTTATAATCTCCGAGCGCTACCTTTTCTCTTAACGGCTTCATTAACGTCTCACCCTCGTTGCATATCCCTCCGCCGACACATATGAATTCAGGCTGGAATATGTTTATAAGGCTTATTATACCATATGCAAGGTAGCTTATGTATTTGTCTACAACACGCGAGGATGTCTCGTCGCCCCTTCTCATCCCGTCAAAAGCGGTGCGGCCGTTTACCTTTTCGAGGCTGCCGGCTATCTCCCACATTACGGAATTTTTATCACCTTGCATTGCTTCCCTGGTCTGCCTTATAAGAGCCGTGGCCGATGCATAAGCCTCTAAACAGCCTCGGTTCCCGCAATTACAGATGATGCCGTCGCAGTTGATTGTTATATGTCCGAGCTCACCGCCCGAATAATTAAAGCCGGTATATATCTTACCGTCTATCACGATTCCGCCGCCGACGCCCGTGCCGAGGGTAAGGGCAATAAAATCCTTTACTCCTCCCTTTCCGGCTCCTGCGAGTAATTCGCCGAGGGCGGCCGCATTCGCGTCGTTTGCAATACCGCATTTGAATCCGGTAAGCCTTTTAAACTCCGACAATACAGGCGTATCGCGAAACGGCAGGTTATTCGCATAAACCACCTTGCCCTCAACGGGATCCACCGTTCCGGGAGCGGCGATTCCGACGTAAGCGATATCGGATTTTTTAAGCCCGGCATTTTCAATCGCCTCATAAGCCGTTTTGGCCATATCGGCTATAATGTCGCCGTAATCGCGGTCGGCACCGGTCGGATTTACCGCTCTGCCTACAATATTATAGTTTTCGTCCACTACCCCTATTGAGATATTGGTTCCTCCGAGATCCACTCCAAGATAATACATTTATATTTTCCTCCCTAAAAGCGCCGCATATGCGATCCGTTAAATAACCTTTTCTTAATCTTTACTTCAAAGCTACCGTAAGCATTTTCGTTACGGATAATCTTCTCGCCGTCTTCAATCTTAATTCCTAACGGTACAGGCTTAAAGCTTACCGCTCGATATAAGAAGGCAGGATCAAAATGCCTCCCAGTCGGCCTTTTGCTCGGCACTCAGCTTTTGAGCGTCGCTGTCCATGCCGAGATTGTGAAGCAGCTCCTGTGCCGCATTATAGCCCATCTTTTTCTGACGGTTATTCATGGCGGCGACCTCTATAATAACGGCGAGGTTGCGTCCGGGCTTGACCGGTATGGTGACCGACGTAATATCAAGTCCTAAAATCTGTGTAAATTCGCTTGTCATTCCCATTCGGTCGTAGACCTTGTTGGGGTCCCAAAGCTCAAGATTGATTATCATGTCAATCTTCTCGGTCAGCTTTACCGAACCCATACCGAATATACGTCTGGCGTTGACAATCCCTATGCCACGCAGCTCTATAAAATGCCGTATGTTGTCCGGCGAGGTGCCGACAAGGGTCTTCGACGAAACGCGCCTTATCTCGACCGCATCGTCGGCAATAAGACGGTGTCCGCGTTTTATAAGCTCTATGGCCGTCTCGCTTTTTCCGACGCCGCTTTCGCCGAGCATCAGTATTCCCTCTCCGTACACCTCAACGAGTACTCCGTGACGGGTTATACGGGGGGCGAGCTCTATGTTAAGAAAGGATATAAGAGCCGACATAAAGCTTGAGGTCGTATCCGATGTGCGAAGCAGCGGCACGCCGTGCTTTCTCGCGCTGTCCTCCATTCCGTCAAACAGCTCGATATTACGGGTTATAACCACGGCCGGCGGACGGTTTGACACAAGCTCTTCAAACTTCTCGGCCCGTTCCTCCTGTGAAAATTTAAGCAAAAACGACATCTCGTTGCGCCCTATTATCTGTATGCGGTTACCGTCGAAATACTCGTAAAACCCGCTGAACTGCAAGCCCGGACGGTTAAGATCGGCCGATTCCACATACAGCTCGTTCGGCTTATCGGGCAAAAACACGGTTTCCAGCGAAAATTCCTTTATTATCTTTGCAAGCGATACCGAATATGTTTGCGCCACCTTCAAGCTACCTCCGAAAATACATATTATCTTTATTATACATTATCATAGCTGTTTTGAAAAGTTTTTTTTGGGAAAACGGCATTATATAACTAAATCAAGTTAAAAAAACGCAAGATAGTTTTAAAATATATTTAAAATCCCCGTTTTTACAGCCGCCGAAAGATAAAAGAATCATCCGCCGATGCCTCTTACAATAAAGTACTTAAATCGGCCCATTTTCTCGCGAAGAAGCCCTTCGAAACGCCCATGACGCTCGCATATGAGCTCGATTTCGCCGTCGGTCGGCCGGATATGACCGTATCTGAGTCCGGTCATTATCTCAAAAATCATCCACTCATCGGAACAAGCATCGTCATCCTCGCATTTATGGTTCACGACAGTGTAAAGATGTTCTGCGTTTTCGCTGTAATCCCGGCCGGTTGAAAAGTCCTCAAGCTCCCGACTCAGCCGCCTTTCAAATTCCAGCATGGTTTCCGACGGAGCCATCCTTATCCCGTAAAGCTTAAGCTGATAAAGGGTATCGCGATAGAGGTATTCCGCCTGCTGTACAGTGTCCGGCTTTCGCTTCCTTATCTTCTCAAGCGAATATTTATCCTTTGTATACCTGTACCTGAGAGCCGCAAAAATACACACTCCGACAAGAAATATAAAAATTGCTATATAAAGCGCGGCATTGCGCAGCAGCTCAAGCAAGCCCTTAATAAATCCTTCGAAGCCGTCCCCTTTATTCTCGTTGTAATACTTCTCCCGATCCTTCGAAGAGCCGCCGTTTTGTTCGCCGTCAGAGGAGGTATTCTCCCCGTCGTCCGGCGATTCATCCGACTCGGCGTCCGATTCGCTGTTTTCTTCATCGCTCTGGTCGTCGCCGGGGTCACCTCCTAAGGGATTATGCTCGGTATCGATAATCAGCGTTTCTTTAAAATCGGTATACGGCTGTGCCGGAGTAGGATCAAAGCTAACCCATCCGAGCCCCTTTATATAACACTCGACCCATGCATGGGCAAAGCTTTCCCTGCTGACCCAGTAGTTGTTTCCGCTGTTAACCATGCCGTAACCGCTTACCATGCGCGACGGTATGCCGAGCGAACGCGCCATAGTTGCCATTGCGGTGGCGAAATAGACGCAGTATCCGCGCTTGGATTTTATAAAATAGCTTACAAACTCCTCGCCTTGCGGAACATCGCCGGTAATAAGGGAGTAGGTGTAAAGCTCGGAATTTTTAAAGTAACTTTCAAGCGCACCGGCCTTTTCGTAATCGGTGTAGATTTCAAAGGTAAGGCTCTCGGCAAGGCTTGTGACCCTGTTTGAAAAATTCTCCGGGAGAGCCGTATATTTTTTATAAAAAGCACTGTTATCGTAAAGCTTATCCGGCTCGTTAAGAAAGCTTTTAGCCGCCTTGTTTATTCCGGAGCGATCGACATAACCTCCCGAAAGCATAAGATTCTCGCTGCTGTACGAATAGCCCGAGGGAAGATAATCAAAGCTGAATATCTCCGACCGCTCGTTAAAACGCAATACATTCTTAACGCTTTTGTCCTCATACAGCTGCAAGGTACGTCCCATGGAAAATACGTTTTTAAGCGGCTTCATATTTATAATTTCAGCCGGATATCTGTAGATATCCGCAAGATCACTCGCCTCACCGCTTAGGGTCTTTCCGAGCGCGTCCTCCTGCGCCGTGCGCGACAGGCGGTCGTTTAATACATATATCGATTCCGAACTGTCAAAGCTCCAGCTTTCACCGTCGTAATCGGTATAAACGTAGCATTTTAAAAGGGAGGCATATTCCGAATACACCCTTGCAACCTCGCTCTGATCGTCAAGCGATATGCTTCCGCCGAGCACCTCAAGCTCGGGCTGCAAACCGTTTTTTCTCAGTCCGGCAAAATTGGAATACTTCTGGTCGAAGGTATAAAGACCGGATATCTGCTGCACCTTGGCCGCCGTTTCCTCGGCGATACGGCTGTCCTCGGGATTTATTGCAAACGCAAACGACAAAACGGTACAGACCGCCGCCGTAAAGACGGCGCAAAAACGAAACGCAAAACGCTTAAAGCCGGACTTTTTCGCAGGCAAACACACCTCATCCCTGCCGTAAACGGTATAAGCGAGCAGCGATATACCCGACAAAATGCACAGTATTATACCTATCCAGTCGATTTTATAGCTGTCGAGCACCGCTCGCATAAAGATGAACGCAACAAGCACCGAATAACGCAAAACGCCTCTTGCCTTGTAAAAGCATATCCTCACCGCAAGCGCCGAGCCTATTGCTATTATTGCAATAACAGCTCCTTTACAGACCCCGGCCGAATACACACTGTCCTCCGGAAAGGACGACACCCACCACTCAAAAAAACCGAAAACGGCAGAAATATAGTTTTTATATCCGCCGAAAAATATGCCGCCGAACAAAACTGTCGCCAGTATAATCGACGCGGTTATAATCGCAACCCGTTTGTTGAGGGTTGCAAGATGGACAATTACGGCCGCCGCGCATCCTGCCAAAACAGCAAAAATTTCGGAAAGCGCAAAGGGCAGCACGCTGTTAAGCAGCAAAAACACGCCGACACATGCGGCAAGGGTCACCGGAAAGGTTTTTAACGACGTAACGTCGTAAAAAAACTTCGATGAGGCCGACTTATTAGATGAAGCCGGCTTATTAAGGGTATATGATTTTTTCATCAATGCCACTCCCCCCATTCGCCGCCCGGTGTATTTTCGTACAGGTCAAGAGAGTACACCGAAATTCCGTCGCCGAGCTCATCCTTTGCAATATCCTTGCCGTAAAAAGGCACGAAGCATACAAAGGGAAGGTTTTTAAGACACGACGACAGCTCCGAAAAGACAGAACCGCCTATCCGGTCGCTGAAAAAATACAGCTTACCGGTGCCCTTCGCCGCAAGGCCGACCTGTGCCGCATCACCGAAATCGGACTCAGATTTGTAAAATCCGGTTTTCGCCAGCATCATACAAAGCTCAAAGACCTCGGTCTCATTCGAAATATCGGCCGATCCTTCAATATCCGAGCAGTAAACGCCAACGCTCTTGCATGAGCTTATATATGACGCCGCTATCGAAACGGCCGCCTCGCAAACGGCGTCCTTATATGCCCTTACATCGCCAAAGCCGCAATAGGTATCGATAAATATGACGGCGTCGTGCTCGGAGGAATCCTCATATTTCATTACATGGAGCTTACCCGTGCGGACCGACTGCTTCCAATGGACGCTCCTCAGGGGATCTCCGGGATAATACTCCCTTGTATCCGCAAAGGTACCGCAGTCGTGCGGGGTCATTTCGGTTACGTTTACCTGCGCGTTTCCGAACGCAGCTGTATCGTCGAGCGAGACCTCATGCGGCTTCGGGAGCACCAAAAGCTGTCTTTTGCCGTCGTCACGTCTGATTTTAACCCTGAAAAAACCGAAAACATCGCCGGCGTAAACCTCGGCACCCAACCACATATACCGTCCGCTGTGTTTACATCCGGCCGAAGCATCAACCTCGGCATTTATTCTGCCGCCGGTATGCTCGTACACCTTACGGCGGCGACTTTTCATTTTTTTATTTGCGGACGGATTATCCGGCTCATCCAAAACGATATATATTACCGCCGGAAAAAGACAAAAGCCCTTTATTTTTACCCTTACGCTGATTTCATCCGACCGATAAACCGTTTCCGGCGTATATACCGCACATTCGGCACCCTTGCAAAGAAGGGCCGCCGCACCGCTTAAAATCAGGACCGCCCCCAAAGCCAGCGCCGCCGAAAGCAATCCCGGCGAAATAAAAATAAGACCTGCCGGTATCAGCAAGACGGTAAGGCAAATTGCTGCAGTTGCGCGCTTAGTCATATTACGGCCCCTTACCTTGCTCTCGGCACGTCGACCGATGACAAAACCTCTTCAACCACCTTCACGGCCGATATATTACGTTGCGAAATACGGCTTTTCACTACAATACGATGCTGTAAAACCGGAATCGTCACCGCCTTTACGTCGTCCGGCGTGCAGTATTCGCGCCCGGATATCATCGCATGAGCGCAAGCGGCATGAAAAAGCGCTATCGAGCCGCGCGGACTTACTCCCACTAAAACCTCCGGATGGGAACGGGTCTTTTCGGCAACTGAAATTATGTATCGCATAATATCGCTTCCGCAATGAATATCGTAAAGCGAATCCTGCAATAATACCACATCCTCTGCCGAAGCGACCGGCGATGTTTTTAAGTAGGACTGTCCGGTTTTATGCTGCAGCAGTATTCCGAGCTCCTCCTCCGCCGAGGGATATCCTATGGAAATTTTCATGAGAAAACGGTCAAGCTGAGCCTCGGGCAGCGGATAGGTTCCGGCCATATCGACCGGATTCTGGGTCGCAAGCACCATAAAGGGCCTTTTAAGCTTGATAGTCGCTCCCTCAACCGTCACCTGCCGCTCCTGCATGGCCTCGAGCAGCGCCGACTGAGTCTTGGGGGTTGTACGGTTTATTTCGTCGGCCAGAATAATATTATTCATAATAAGCCCCGGCTGAAACTCCTTTTTGCCGGTATTCATATTGTAAATGTTAAATCCGGTTATATCCGACGGCAAAACATCGGGTGTAAACTGGATTCTTTTAAACGAACATCCGAGCGAATCGGCAAGCGCCGACACAAGGGCAGTTTTACCGAGTCCCGGAACGTCCTCGATAAGCACATGGCCCGAGCAGATAAGGGCAATAAGCATAAGGTCTATCACCCTGTCCTTACCGACCATCGTTTTTTTCATGTTTTCTCTGATTTTGCCTACGGTTTCAAGCTGTTGCATGATAAGTATTCCTCCGTTTTCGGTTTTGGTGTTTTCCGGTCTTGTGTTGTACCGGATAGAAAAATCGGTTTTGGTGAAAAGCATTTCCTTGGCGATTGCTTCATTTCCTTACCCGACAAAACCCTTACATTGCACCGGTATCACAACCGGCGTGATACAGAATTCTTGATGTCGTGCAGGAACCGGCAACCGAGAAGCCGGTTGCGTTCCTTTTCGTTTAATCATACCCGGGCAAGATCATGTCCGAAAGGAAATTCATACGTTTTTTATTATACAATGATAAACCGGTTAAGTAAACAGTGTTTTTTGTTTTAATTCACTGTCATATAACGGACAGGGCCGGAATAATATCAATTAGAAACAAAACGGGAGGATCGCATAAATGGAACCTACAATAAACAGGCAGGCCTTCAGCGTTTGCCGCTGTATTTTCGAACAGAACTTTGAAATTCCGGCCGACACCGAGGCCGTGCTCCCCGATTACTGTCCCGACGCCGCCAGAATACTCAAAACCACGGCGACGGCCGGGGTGACATCGCGGCGTTTTACCCAAAACGGGCTTGAGATTGAGGGAATAATGCACATTACGGTAATTTATTCCGATGCCGAAAGCAGTGAGCTTCATTCCTACGAGATAACCAAAAGCTTTGAGCAGACGACCGAGATCGGCGACACAACCGGTGAACTGACGGCCGACACGGTAACGACAGCCGACAGAATATCCTGCCGTATGCTGACCCCGAGAAAGCTTGATATCCACTCGACAATAAGCATGGGAGTAAAGGTATTTGCCACCGAGAAGCACGAAACGGTATGCTCGGCCGAAAATCTGGGGTTACAGTCCAAATTCGAAAGCGAAAGCTCGCTCGAGGTGCTTTATTGCGGCGAAAAGTATATAAACGTAAGCGACGAGATTGAGATCGATCCGTCGATGAAGCCGGTCCGCTGTATTATAAGAAGCGAGCTTGGCGTTTTAAACGCCGAATGCCGTTTAGTGGGCGAAAAGGCCATTGCAAAGGGCGATGTAACCCTCGGCATTTTATATTCGACCGACACTCCGATGCGGCTCGAAAAACTTGAAACGGCCATTCCGTTCAGCCAGATAATTGATATCCCGAGCATGGACGACGGATATGAGCCGGTATATTCCTTCAGAATATGCTCGTATGAAATACGTCCGCGTACCGGAATGGACGGCGAATGCCACTCGCTTGCCGTATCGGTAAGGGTCGGGGTATCGCTCAGCATTTCAAAAAGCAGCGAGGTAAGGGTCATCACCGACGCATACTCCACACTTTACGATCTTGACATCGGCCGCGAAAAAACCTCCTGCCGTATACAAAACGGAACCGTCGACGATGCGATAAACTGCAAGGCAACGGTACAGCTCCCCGACGAAGCGGCGGCCGTACTTGACGTATGGTGCGAAAACGACGCGCCGATAGCCAAAACCTCCGGCGGCAAAAAGATCTTAAACGGCAGTGTAAGGGTCTGTATTCTCTTATCCGACGGCGACGGCAATCCCATGTATGCCGAAACCACCTCCGATTACACCTACGAATGCGACTCGGTCGCCCAAAACGACGAGCTTAAAGCTTCGGTAAAGGCCGAAGCATCGGGCTATAATATAACCTCGAAAAATTCGGCCGAGGTAAACCTTAAAATGCATATATCCGGCGAGGTTCATAAGGTCCGCGAATTTTCGTTCGTAAGCAGCATCACGGTAAAGGACGAAAAGGACAAGAGCAAAACGCCGCCGCTTATCCTCTGCCGCACCGACGCCGGAGAAGCCCTATGGGACATAGCAAGAAGATATTCCACCACCGAGGACGCCCTTCGCTCGGCCAACGGGATAACCTCCGATGTCCTCGAAAAAAGCGTTATGCTGCTTATACCCGGAGTTTGATTTTAAGATAAAAGGAGGAAAGACCAATGGAGCAGACGAATATTTACAAAGATATAAGCGAGCGCACATCCGGCAACATATATATCGGCGTCGTCGGTCCGGTACGAACCGGAAAATCGACCTTTATAAAAAAGTTCATGGATACGCTCGTCGTTCCGAACATCGGCGATCCCGCAAGAAGAGAGCGCGCGACCGACGAGCTTCCCCAATCGGCGGCCGGCCGTACAATAATGACGACCGAGCCTAAATTCATTCCCGAGGAGGCCGTTCCGATAAGCCTTGACGGGGTAGCAGAGCTGTCGGTACGTATGGTCGACTGCGTCGGCTACATAGTGCCCAGCGCCCTCGGATACGTCGAGGGCAGCGAGCCGAGAATGGTCAAGACCCCATGGTTTGAGGACGAAATTCCCTTTAACATGGCGGCCGAAATCGGCACCAAAAAGGTAATATCCGAGCACTCTACAATAGGGCTTGTTGTAACCACCGACGGCAGCATAAGCGACATTCCGAGAGAGGAATACGAGGAGGCCGAGGAACGGGTAATAAACGAGTTAAAGGAAATAAACAAGCCCTTTGTGATACTGCTCAACTGTATGTATCCCGGCTCCAACCACGCTATAGAGCTTTCATTAAAGCTCTCGGCAAAGTATTCCGTTCCGGTAATGCCGGTAAACTGCTTGGAGCTTGACGACTCGGATATACGGACCATTTTATCCAAAATTCTGTACGAATTTCCGGTACAGGAGGTGGATTTCGAGTTCCCGCACTGGATATCCGGATTAAGCGGCGACCACTGGCTTAAAAAAGAGCTTTTCTCGCTTATAAAGGACGAATCTACCGAGCTTAAGCACATACGGGACATCGAGACGCTATCCGGCACCCTTTGCGAATGCGAGCACATAATATCGGCCAAGGTAACCGGCATTGAGCTCGGAAGCGGCAAGGGAACCTTAGAGATACACACCGCCCCCGATCTGTTTTATCGCATAATAACCGAAACCACCGGCCTTGAAATAAAGAGCGAGCCCGAGCTGCTCGCCAAGCTTACCGAGCTGTCAGACACCGAGAAAAAATACAACAGGGTAAAATTCGCGCTCGAGCAGGTGGAGGCCACCGGCTACGGAATTGTTATGCCGTCGGCCGAGGAATTAACCCTAAAGGAGCCCGAAATAATGCGGCAGGGCGGCCAATACGGCGTTAAATTACGCGCCGAGGCTCCCTCAATCCACATGATGAGGGCGAATATAAAGACCGAGATTGCTCCGGTCGTCGGATCGGAAAAGCAGTCCGAGGATCTTATAAAATATCTGCTTGAAGAATTTGAGGATGATCCGATAAAAATCTGGGACTCCAATATATTCGGAAAATCGCTGCAGGATCTTGTAAACGAGGGACTGAGCACCAAGCTTGCCCATATGCCGTCCGAAGCGCGTCAAAAGCTGGCCGAAACCCTCGAAAGGGTAATAAACGAAGGCTGCAGCGGACTTATCTGTATAATTCTTTAGCCTTTAAATTTTAAGCTTGCCTAAAGCTGCAAAGCCGCCCGGTAGAAAGGTTTTTTTAATAACCCTTCATACCGGACGGTTTTACTTTGCTTTTTTACAGCGTCAAGGTTCCGCTGTCGGTTTTTACAAGCAGCTTTATATCCTCCTGAGAAAGGGTATCTGCGTTTATATACACAAGCAGCCGATCGCCGTTTTCGCCGTCGCACAAAAACTCATAGCACAGCCTTTCGGCCCTGCTGTTAAGCGGCACTACTGCAAGCGAACAGGATTTTACCTTTAAAAGCGGAGAAAGCACAGACTCGGCCTTTTCGGCGGTCATCTTGGCATTTTTTACTCCCCTGTCGGTGTGGTTCATAATAAAGCCCTGGGCTCCGAACATGACCGCCTCGCCGTTATCGAGGGCAATTCCGACCTTTATAAGATCGGTATAATACACCACCGGATTTTCAAAATATGCGAAGTTGACAACGCATATCCCCTCGCTCACCTCGTAATAGCTGTCCTTAAAATCGCCGAGGGAAAGCCCCGACATATATTCCCTCGCCCTTTCGAGGGCCTCCTCGGGAGAAATGGTCTGCTCACCTATTTCCCGGCTGTTGATAAAATAGCTGCAATATCCGCCCTTTTTTGTAACGGCAGCCACCGTAGTATCCCCGTTAAAAACATAGCAGGGTATAGCTCCGTTTTCGTCGTGAGAATAATAAAGCTGATTGCCGCACATTTTTTCGGCAGCGGATCGTGCGTCGTCACGCCCCGTTTCCTCCTTGTTTTTAAGCAGTTGTGCCTCGCTTTGCAGAATATGGCTTGAAAACGGACCGTCGTACAAAAGGGTGGGATAATCGGTAAGGCTTTCTTCTATCCCCTTTAGCCCCTCGTACAAAGCGGAGGGATCCTCATTTCCGTTTTGCTCCACGGCGTTTTTCAGCTCTATCGTCCAGGCGCTCGATGTGTTTATCTCGTCAACCATGTCATCAACGGCCTGTTTCATCTCTCCCGAATATCGGGCAAGATCTGATAGTGTCGCCCTTTCGTCATCCGAAAGCATTCCTCCGTCGGATACCTTGTCCGAAAGGCTAAGTGCGTAATTTCCGACCTGCGACAAAAACTCGTAGGTTTTATCAAGCTCGTTTGAGGTCGAAGGTATCTGAGAAAGGGCCGTTTTTGCGGCCGACGCCTCACTCCAAAGATTCATCGAATATTCCGAAAAGCCCTTCGCCGTGCCGGAGTACATACCCTTAATAAGAGCGGTGTTTATACTGTCCATATGCTCAGACAGCTCGCTTACTCCCCTTTGATAGGTGTATTCTAGCTGTGTTTCATATTTTTTAGCCAGCGAAAAGCCCTTTATGCAAAATCCCGTAACCGCAACAAAGGACACAAAAACGTAGCACATTATCCTGACAAGGGTGCGTTTTTTCATGCCGCGGGCCGTTTTTTCAAGCAATGCCATTTTTCTTTCCTCCGTGAAATCTCCCTTTTTGCTTAATATTGCCCCAAAAATGCATTTTATACGTTATAATCGGATTGAAAAAACCGCCCGAATGTTGTATTATTTTTATATTGATTAAATTTGATATTATCACCGATGATTATACAAGGCCGGATACAGCCTTTCGGTCAATAAAAACATTAAAATAAAATTTCGGAGGAATGAAAATTGGAGCATTTTTGCGAACAGCTTATTGCAAGAAAAAACACGGCAAAAATAATCAGGGTTAAAATCGCCGTATGGGTGATAATGCTGATACTGGGGATTCTTATTGCTTTGGGCGGCGTGCTTTTGGGCCTTAGAACCGGCCTTTCGATGCTTTTCCCGATAGCCGTTGTGGCCTTCGCGCTGAGCATATACATGGCAATAAAATTCAGCAAGGCTTTAAACATCGAATATGAATACATCTTTACAAACGGCTGCTTTGACATCGACAGAATTTCCGCACGCACCAACCGAGTCCGCCTTATTTCGGCCGATTGCAAGGATGTTGAGGAATTCGGCCCGTATAATCCCCGTGAGCACGAAAATAAAACCTACGCAAAAACCGTCTCGGCGGTATCGGCCCCCGACGCAAAGGGGCAGTATTTTGCCGTTATAAGGCAGCCGGACACAGGCAGGGTTTTAGTTGTTTTCGAGCCGGACGAGCGTTCTTTGGAGCATATAACAAAATTCATTCCGCGGAACGTGCTTGCCGAATGTAAAAGGAACGCCGGCATATGAACGTGACGGGAATTGATCTTGTGGAAATAAAGAGGATTGAAAAATCGCTTAAAAATCCGAGATTTTTAAAACGAATCTACTCCGAAAGCGAGCTTTCCCGGTATGCCGACGGAAATATTCCGCCGCAAAGCGCCGCCGGTGCTTTCGCCGCAAAGGAAGCCTTTTTAAAGGCTTTAGGCGTCGGGATTTTTGATATTCCGCTTTGCGAAATAAGCGTGATGCACCGTCCGTCGGGCGCGCCGTATTTTTCGCTTTCCGGCAAAGCGGAAAGTCTCGCAAGTACACGCGGATTATCCGACATTGCCCTGAGCATTACCCACACCGATTGCTACGCCGCGGCCGTTGTTTTCGCAAGCATCGAAAAAAGCGACAACCTGTCTAATTAACAAAAAAAGCGACAGCCCGTTTGGCTAACCGAAAAAGCGAGAGTCTGTACGATCAATCGGGCAGAGTTTGAGAGTTTTATTCAGGAGGTGTAATATGCTTATACTTTCACCGGACGAAATACGCTTGGCAGAGCTTTTCGCCGCAAAAAACGGAGTTTCCCTTATGACCCTTATGCGCCGGACGGGGAAAGCCTGCTTTGACGAAATAACCGGGTATATAAGTGAAGAGGAAAGCGCCCGTTTTGCCGGCAAAACACCGAAAATAGCGGTGCTTTGCGGCATGGGCAACAACGGCGGCGACGGATTTATTTGCGCCGCACTTTTAAAAAAAGCCGGATTAGACACGACGGTACTCGCCCTTTACGGGCCTCCGCGCACCGAAAACGCATCTAAAGCTTTCGATGAGCTGAAAAACACCGACACCGAGATCGTCGATCTGAATATTAACCCCCGGTTCGATACGGAAAAGCTAATTTCCTCATGCGATATCATAGTCGACGCAATATTCGGCATCGGCTTTAAAGACCGCGAGGATCCCGTATTTGAAAGAATCGCGAAAGCGGTAAATAAATCCTCCGGGGCGGTTTTTGCTGTCGACATTCCGTCGGGTGTGTCATGCGACGGTATTATACACAAAAATGCTGTCAAAGCCGATATGACGGTAACCTTCCAGTTCATGAAAAAAGCCTTTATCTCTAATGACTCAGCCGATTTTTGCGGCAAGGTCGTATGCGCCGACATCGGGATTCCGAAGGATGCGACCGCTCATTTTGAGAAGCTTTGTATAATCACCGAAGAAAATGAAATAAAGCCCCTAATAACAAAGCGCGACGGCGACGTAAACAAAGGCGATTTCGGCCGGGCGCTGCTTGTTTGCGGCTCTTACGGAATGGCCGGAGCCGCTATTTTGGCCGCAAGGGCCGCCATGCTTTGCGGCGTCGGGATTGCTGAGCTTTTCATTCCGAAAAGCATATATGAAATATGCGCCGGCGCTGTTACCGAATGCGTTTTCACGCCTTACGATCCCGAGGATATAAGCGGCGCAGTACAACTTTTAAAAAAGCGGATCAAAAAGGCCTCGGCCGTAGCTGTCGGTTGCGGTCTTTCGGTAAGCAATACGGCCAAAGCGCTGACCTTCGCCGCTTTGGAGAGCGCAAAATGCCCCCTTGTAATAGATGCCGACGGAATAAATTGTATATCGGAGCATATAGATATACTGAAAACAGCCGACGCCGACATACTGCTTACCCCTCATCCCGGCGAAATGGGCAGACTGATCAAAAAAAGTGCCGATTATGTCAATTCCGACCGGATAGGCATATCAACGGCATTTGCGGAAAAATACGGACTTACCCTGTTGCTTAAAGGGCGTTTTACGGTAATAGCCGACCCCGACGGCACGGTGCATATAAACACGACCGGCAACGCCGGAATGGCCAAGGCCGGCAGCGGCGACGTTTTGACCGGAATTGCCCTCTCCCTTGCCGCTCAGGGAATTCCGCTTTGCTCGGCAGCATCGGCGGCGGCCTTTATTCACGGTAAAGCCGGCGACATTGCCGCAAAGGAGCATTCAAGGCGCGCCATGACCGCGAGCGACACGGCTTCCTCCCTTAAAAAGCTGTTTTCAGAATACGAAAAGGACTGATAACGCTTGCCGAGGTCTTCAAATTCCGGAAAAATTCAGGCGATGATAATAATACTGCTCACCGCTTTGCTGAATTTTCCGTTTCTTTGCGGATGTAATAAGTCTCCCGTTTACACCAAGGCCGAATTTCCCGCGAAATGCCGGTTCGAATACAGTGTAAACGGAATAGTTTTTTCGGGAACAATAAAAACCCTGGCAAACATACCAACAAAAACAAATGAAATAACCGAAAGCAAAACGGCCGAAAAAAATGCCGAATTCACCTTCGATTCTCCGGACAGCTTAAACGGCGTAATAATTAAAATCCGGGACGGCGAATCACAACTTACCCTCATAAATCAAATCTTCACGGAGAATTGCAATAAGTTGCCCTACGGATTTGTTCCGGCGCGTCTTTGCGATTTATTTTTTACCGATATTTCTTCGCTGACCCCGAAAACCGACGATGGGCAAAACCTTATTTACAGCGTTTTTTCAGATAAAAAGGATGCGGAGCTTGTATTCGAAAAAGAAACCGGGGTCCTTTGCGAGATTCGCCTTGAAAACACGGTTGTAAAAATAACCGATAGCTTTGTGAACAAAACAGATATAACGGAATAAACCGGACGTTTGATACTTTTGACGTTTAATCCTTTAAGGAGGAAAAATGAAAACTGCAATAGTTACCGGAGCATCATCCGGAATGGGAAAGATTTTTGCTTTGAAAATGTGCGAACGGCGAGACATCGAAAAGGTCATAGCCATAGCAAGAAACGAAGAAAAGCTTGAGCTTTTAAGAGCGCATTGTCCCCAGAAAATAGAGATACTCCCCCTCGATCTAAGCCGCCCCGACGCCTATAAAACGGTTGTGGACAGGATTTCATCCGACGAAATGCAGGTCGTATGGCTTATCAATAATGCAGGATACGGAAAGTTCTGTTATTACGACGATCTGTCTCCCGAGGAATCGGCAAACATGGTGGATCTTAACTGTCGGTGTGTGCTGACCCTCACCCTCGGCATTTTGCCATTTATGAAAAAGGATTCAAAGATACTGAACCTGTCCTCCGCCGCCTCCTTCGGACCGCTGCCCGGCGCCGCCGTATACGCCGCCTCAAAGGCCTTTGTAAGGAATTATACCAGGGCTCTTGCAAGGGAGCTTAAAAAATCAGGAATTACGGCGACGGCGGTATGTCCCTACTGGACCAAAACCGACTTTTTTGCACGGGTGCACCAGCACACCGGAAATAAGCTTATAACCAAATACGAGGTTATGTACGACGCCGAAAAGGTGGTCGACAAGGCCATAAAAGACGCCGAAAAGGGTAAGGATATGTCGGTATACGGCGCGCTTAATAAATTGCAGCATGTCGCCATAAAGCTATTACCTCAAGCCCTTATAATGACCCTTTGGCAAAGACGTCAGCACCTTGATATATAACGGATATAGTTTTATTCCGCCTATTTTCACAGCCCGGCTTTTACAGTTGACAGTTTTAAAACACAAAAAATCTCCCGCTTTCGCAATGTGAAAATAAATCCGCCAAAAACGGAGCTTTATAAAATAAATTATTATATCAAAAAAGCAAAAACCGATCCCTTCAAAAAATGAAGAAATCGGTTTTTATTTATGATATTTTGACGGTTACTCCGGAGCAGTGATATTACAACTTACAACGCCTACCGGAATACAAGTTCCCGTCCTGCCAAAAAGCCGTATTGTTTAAAAGCTTATTTAAGCGCTTCTTCAACCGCAACGGCGCAGGCTACGGTCGCTCCGACCATGGGGTTGTTGCCCATGCCGATAAGACCCATCATCTCAACGTGAGCCGGAACCGAGGAGGATCCCGCAAACTGAGCGTCACCGTGCATTCTGCCCATAGAGTCGGTAAGACCGTAGGAAGCAGGGCCGGCCGCCATGTTGTCCGGATGGAGCGTACGTCCCGTACCGCCGCCCGAGGCGACCGAGAAATACTTCTTGCCGTTCTCGTTGGCCCATTTCTTATATGTGCCGGCGACAAGATGCTGGAAGCGGGTGGGGTTGGTCGAGTTACCGGTTATGGAAACGTCAACGTCCTCCTTCTTCATTATGGCAACGCCCTCAAGAACGTCGTTAGCGCCGTAGCAGCGTACAGCCGCGCGCTCGCCGTTTGAGAAAGCAACCTCGCGAACAACCTTGAGCTCTCCGGTGTAGAAATCGTAATCGGTCTCAACATAGGTGAATCCGTTGATTCTGGAGATTATATAAGCGGCGTCCTTTCCGAGACCGTTAAGGATAACCCTGAGCGGATTTTTACGTACCTTGTTGGCGGTTTTCGCAATACCGATAGCGCCCTCGGCAGCGGCGAAGGATTCGTGTCCTGCAAGGAAGCAGAAGCAGCCGGTATCCTCTTTAAGCAGCATTGCTCCGAGATTGCCGTGTCCGAGACCTACCGAGCGCTGCTCGGCAACCGAACCGGGAATACAAAAGGCCTGAAGGCCGATTCCGATTGCAGCGGATGCGTCGGAAGCATTTGCGGTTCCCTTTTTGAGGGCGACCGCAACACCGAGGGTGTAAGCCCAAACAGCGTTGTCAAATGCTATCGGCTGAACGCCGCGGACAATTGCGTCAACATCTATTCCCTTTGAAAGACACAGCTCTCTTGCGGCTTCAAGACTCTCAATTCCGTACTCTTTAAGACAGGCTTCGATTTTGGCCTCTCTTCTCTCTTTACCTTCGAAATTTACATTTATAGCCATTTTCGTCGTCCTCCTTTCTTATTCTTCTCTGGGATCGATGTATTTGGCGGCGCCCTCAAAACGGCCGTAGGAACCGGTATTCTTCTTTACCGCTTCTTCCGGAGATACGCCGTGGCGAATATCCTCAAGCATCTTGCCTACACGGATAAACTGATAACCGATGACCTCGCCGTTTTCGTCGAGAGCCATCTTGGTAACATAGCCTTCGGCCATTTCCATGTATCTTACGCCCTTGAATTTGGTCGAGAACATGGTGCCGACCTGCGAGCGAAGTCCCTTACCGAGGTCCTCAAGGGCGGCGCCGACAAGCAATCCGTCCTCGGAAAAGGCCGACTGGCTACGCCCGTAAGCGAGCTGTTTGAATATCTCCCTCATGGCAACGTTGATAGCGTCGCAAACAAGGTCGGTATTAAGGCACTCAAGCAGTGTTTTGCCGGGAAGAATCTCAGCCGCCATGGCTGCCGAATGGGTCATGCCCGAGCAACCGATGGTCTCAACCAGAGTTTCCTCAACAATTCCGTTTTTAACATTGAGGGTGAGCTTGCAGGCACCCTGCTGAGGTGCACACCAGCCGATACCGTGCGAAAATCCGGAAATATCGGATATCTGGTAGGATTTTACCCATTTCCCCTCCTCCGGAATCGGAGCAGGACCGTGATGCGGACCCTTTGCGACGGTACACATCGTTTCAACTTCATGCGAATAATTCATGATATTGTCTTTCCTTTCATCGCTAATATGCAAAATCGCATTTAAAAACTTTACTTGGTTCCGAAAATCCTGTCGCCGGCGTCTCCGAGGCCGGGAACAATGTAGCAATCGGAATTGAGCTTCTCATCAAGCGAGGCCGAGAATACCTGCACGTCGGGATGAGCCTCGGAAAAAGCCTTTACCCCTTCGGGAGCGGCTATTATACACATAAATTTAATGCTTTTCGGATTGCGCTTTTTTATCTGGGTAACGGCATCTATCGCCGAGCCGCCGGTGGCAAGCATGGGATCGAGCACAATAACGTCGCGCATGGGAAGATCGGACGGAAGCTTGCAGTAATACTCAACCGGCTTTTTGGTCTCGGGATCGCGGTAAAGTCCTATATGACCGACCCTTGCCGACGGTATAAGGTTGAGCACACCGTCAACCATGCCGAGTCCGGCACGGAGAATAGGGACAAAAACAAGCTTTCTGCCGGCTAATACATTGGTCTGCATTTTGGTTATCGGGGTTTCGATTTCCACCGATTTAAGCGGCAAATCACGGGTCGCCTCGTAGCACATAAGCATTGCTATCTCGCTGACGAGACGTCTGAAATCCTTCGAGCTGGTGTCAACGTTTCTCAAAAGCGAAAGCTTGTGCTGTATGAGAGGGTGATCAACGACCATAAAGTTTTCCACGGTTATCATTCCTTTATATTGAATTTTTATTATTTATTTATCGTCTTACAGACGGCCTTCCTCAATATCGGTTATCATCTGAACACGGATCGCATGGCGGCCGCCCTCAAACTCGGTATTAAGGAAAATATCCGCAAGCTCACAGGCCGTACCCGGTCCTATCACCCTGCCGCCGAGGCAAAGGATATTCGCGTCGTTGTGAAGCCGTGTGTACTTTGCGCTGTAATGGTCCGAAACACAGGCCGCTCTTATCCCCTTTATCTTATTGGCAGCCAATGACATTCCTATTCCCGTACCGCAAACGAGTATACCCTTTTCGCACTCGCCGGATGCAACCGATCTTGCAACCTTAACGGCTATTTCGGGGTAATTGACCGATTTGAGTTCGAAAATTCCGAAATCCTTGAATTCCACGCCGCTTTGCTTTAAATGCTCAAGCAAAGCATCTTTAAGTTCAAATCCACCCTGATCACAACCGATAGCTAACATATTACCGCTCACTACTCCTTATTTTTAAACTTGAGATTTCTCTCGGCCTGTGACGGCCTGAGATAAAACGGAACCAGCTGACCGTTTTTAACCGCCTTTCCGTCGGCATAAAGCCCTTCAGCCGCCGATGCGACCGACGACGCACGCTGATACAAAAGCGTAAAAGGCGCCATGTTCACGTTTTGCAATTTGCTTTTCACGATATTATAACACATCTGAGCGCCGTCGCCAACAAGAAAAATTCTTTTTTTCTTAATTTTTTCCAAATCCGACAGCAAAAAGTCAATCGACACCGCCCTGTCATCGCAAAGCCTTACCGATTTGCCGTTTTTAATTTCAAAAATCGCATTATAAACCTGAGAACAGCGGGCATCCATAACCGGACAGATTATCGCACCCTCGGCCGAGGTCAGATTAAGGCTCAGCGAATGAAGCGACGATACCGGAATACAGGGTCTGTCCCCGAAAAAGGCCATTCCCTTTACGGCCGACACCCCTATTCTGACTCCGGTAAAGGATCCTGGCCCGACATTCACCGCAAAGGCGTCAATGTCCGAAATATCAAGATCCGAGCACTTCAGCATATCCCTTACCATAGGCATTAAGGTCTGCGAGTGCTTAAGCTTTACGTTTACAAAGCTCTCGCAAATGAGCTTTGAGTCCTCAACCACGGCACATGACGCCGCGACGGCGGTAGTATCAACCGCAAGAATTTTCATTGTATCACCTGAAAAATAATCATATAAAAGCCAAAAAACGAATGTAAGCCCCAAAAAAGCAGTCCGCAAAAACATCCGGAAGGATAGATCCGCAAAGATTGTTCCGTAGTTTTTCTCCTCCGAAAAAAACCGATTACGAAAGAGTGGGCACGGCGAGACATCAAATGTGTATTAACCGAGCGAAAAACTACGCTTTTAATCCGGAGATCGTTATTATACGGCAGTTCTCGTCACTACCATAGCGCTCAAGATTTATCCTCAGACAGTCATCGGGAAGCAGACTTTCGATATTCTCGCTCCATTCTACAACAACAATGCCGTCCTCGTCAAGGTAGTCGTAATATCCGCACGAATAAAGGTCGTCCTCCGATTCGATACGGTACATATCAAAATGATAGACCGGAACCCGCCCGCCGATATATTCGTGAACTATTGCAAAGGTCGGGGACGATACCTCCCCCGTGTATCCTACACCCTTACAAAATCCACGGACAAAGGCAGTCTTGCCTGCTCCCATTCCGCCGAAAAGGGCAACAACGCCGCCGCTTAGCGTCTTTGCTATCTGTTCGCCGATATTCTGTGTTTCCGAAGGACTGTGGGTTATAATTTTCTTTTCCATTAAAACAGCCCCCTGACCGCGCCGTCCGAGTCAATATCTATCCCCTCGGCAGCAGGAACCGGCGGCAACCCCGGCATGGTCATGATGTTACCGGCATAAACCACCGTAAATCCGGCGCCGGCACAGTATTTAAGATCCCTGACGCTAAGCGAAAAGCCGCTCGGCGCGCCAAGCATCGACGGATCGTCACTGAAGGAATACTGGGTCTTTGCAATGCAAACGGGAGCCTCTGCCGGTGCAATTTTTTCGGCATTTTTAAGAGAATTTAAAGCGACCGCGCTGAATACGACTTTCCCTGCGCCGTAAATCTCCCTTGCCACCGTTTCTATTTTTTCCTTTATGCTCAGATCATCGGCATATATCGGCGAAAAATCACTTTTCTCCTCACAGGCATCGCATACGGCGGCTGCCAATTCCGTACCGCCGGCAGAACCGCCTGCAAAAACGTCGGCAACGGCAAAGCGCACCCCTATCGATTTGCAATAATCGGTTACAACCGCTGTTTCCGCCTCGCTGTCGGCATAAAAACGGTTTATCGCCACAACAACCGGGATGTTGTATTTTTGCATGTTTGAGATATGCCGCTTAAGGTTGCAAAGACCGTCTTTCACGGCGGCAACGTTTTCTTTAATAAGCTCCTGCTTTTTTACTCCGCCGTTATATTTTAAAGCTCTTATTGTGGCAACAAGAACTACGGCATTAGGTCTCAGCCCCGCCTTACGGCACTTTATATCGAAGAATTTCTCCGCTCCGAGATCCGAACCGAAGCCGGCCTCGGTAACACAGTAATCGGCAAGAGAAAGTCCTAATTTGGTAGCTATTACCGTGTTGCAGCCATGGGCTATATTCGCAAAGGGTCCGCCGTGCATTATGGCCGGGGTTCCCTCAAGGGTCTGCACCAGATTCGGCTTTACGGCATCCTTTAAAAGAGCTGCCAAGGCTCCCTCGGCATTTATCTCCCGTGCTCTTACCGGCCCGCCGCCGAAATTATAGCCGATTATAATATCTCCCAGACGCTTTTTCAGATCCTCCGGGTCGCTTGCCATGCATAAAACGGCCATTATTTCACTCGCCGCCGTTATTGTAAAGGCATCCTCGCGTGGTATGCCGTTAACCGGCGATCCGAGTCCCACAACGGTTTTTCTCAGCACCCGGTCATTCATATCCATACAACGGAAGAAGGTAATGCGGCGCTGGTCTATTCCGAGCTTATTCCCCTGATATATATGATTATCGATCATGGCGCAAAGCAGGTTGTTAGCCGCCGTTACGGCATGTATATCGCCGGTAAAATGCAGGTTTATGTCCTCCATCGGTACAACCTGCGAATAACCTCCGCCGGCTGCCCCTCCTTTAATTCCGAAAACCGGACCGAGAGATGGCTCCCTGAGCGCGATAACGGCATTCTTGCCTATTTTGCAAAGCGCCTGCCCCAAGCCTACGGTCACGGTGGTTTTGCCCTCTCCTGCCGGAGTGGGATTAACGGCGGTAACAAGAATAAGCCTTCCCTTTTTGTTGCCGGCACGGTTTTTAACGGCCGCCAGCGATATTTTAGCCTTATAATCGCCGTAAAGCTCTATTTCATCACGTGAAAGACCGAGATCACGCGCAACATCCTCTATCTTGCGCATTTTCGCACCCGCCGCAATTTCAATATCGGAAATCATATCGGTATAAACCCCTTTGCATTGTTTGTCATATGAATTCAAAATGACGCTGTTTGTCATTATACCATACGCTTCAACAAATTTAAAGTGTTTTCACTTGATTTGCCGACCGAGATAAATTATAATACAGGTATTGTATGCGGCAGGCATAAAAACACCTGAAAACCAATCTTCTTTTCGTCACATACTTCCCGAATAAAATCAGCCGTAAAATCACGTTAAACCAATCAACGGCAGATAAGTATATTTTTGACGAAAAACAGATTTGCGGAATACACGGCAGTTTTGCCGATATAAGAAGCTTTTGCCGGATACGGTACGATATATTACAAACGACCCGAACGGAGAGATTATGAAAAGACTTTTTTCATCCATAGCCGATTATATACGCGAAACCGACAAGCTCCTTATAATTCTTTGTCTTTGCGCGTCGCTGTACGGCTCGGTAATAATACTTTCGGCCACAATAATCGGCAGCGGTTATCAGCGTTTTATTGTTCAGTGTATAGGTACCCTTTTGGGGCTTGTGGTCGCTGTAATCGTTTCGCTTATCGATTACAAATATCTTATTAAATACTGGTACATATGCGGCGGATTGGGCGTGGGGCTTGTTCTGCTGACCTTTGTTATCGGCTTTGCCCCTGCAGGAACCGACGATAAGGCGTGGATCGCTCTGCCCTTCGGCCAGTCGTTTCAGCCGTCAGAGCTGTTGAAAATAGCATTCGTAATAACCTTTTCGACACATTTGAGTTATTTAAAAAATGAAAAACGAAGCTCGTTCTTCAATGTAATGCTGCTTTGTCTTCACGGCGCGGCTCCGGTGCTGCTTATACACCGTCAGGGCGACGACGGTACCGCTCTTGTGCTGTTCTTTATATTCCTGACCATGATGTTTGCTGCCGGGATCAAGCTCAGATACTTTGCCGCCCTCGGCGGACTGGTGCTCGCCGCCGTTCCGCTCGCGTGGTTTTTCGTCATGAACTCCGACCAGAAGGACCGCGTACTCGCTCTTATATACCCCGACCAGTATGCCGCCGAAATATACCAGCAGGCACGAGGAGAGCTCGCAATAGGCTCGGGCGGTTTTTTCGGCACGGGACTGTTTAAGGGCCCGTGCGTTCAGGGCGGACTCATCCCCTTGGGTTTTAACGATTTCATCTTCGCCTCGGCCGGCGAGGAGCTCGGATTTTTCGGCTGTTTGCTTATAATAGCCCTGCTGACCGCAATATGTGTGAGAATACTGAATGTTTCCAAAAAAACACGCGACGAAAGCGGAAAGCTTTTGTGCTCCGGAATATTCGCCATGTTTGCCGCTCAGTCGATCATTAACATCGGTATGGTTTTGTCCTTTTTGCCGGTTATAGGTATAACTCTTCCGTTTTTCAGCGCCGGAGGAACGTCGGTTGTAACCCTTTATCTCGGAATAGGAATCGTACTGAGCGTTTATAAGCACCGTAACATGCGCCCGCTGCTGCTCAGAGATTAATCCTTTTCCATGTTGATTAAGCGGACTGTTTGCCGCTGTTCCCATTTCTTAAATCATTTTCTAAATACTCTTTTGTGATTGTTTACCGTTTTGTACCGGTCCGCTATTGTGTATTTTCAAGCTAAACAATCACTGAAAAATCCGCCTTGGAGTAAGCCCCAAAGCGGATTTTTGTATTTTAAATTAAGCCTTCATTTTTATTTTTTTCTGCTGCGCTTATCTTACTTCTCCTCAACCGGGAATTTGGTTATCTTCCCGACCGAATACTGAAGAATAAGCAGTGCGTCGGTAGCCGTAACTCCGGAAACGCCGTCAACATCGGCGGCTTTTGTCTGTTTTTCGTCAAGGACGACCTTGCCGACCGAAGCCTGAAGTGCGAGCAGTGCGTCGGTCGCGGTGACTTTGTTATCCTCGCTCATATCGACATTGCCGTATACAACCCCGAACTCGGCAAATTTCTCCTCGGCAGCTATAAGCTTCTCAAGCTTTGTTACCTTGGCCTTTACGGTTTCGGCTGCCCCGTCATATGCCGTTCTCGCGGCGGTAATCGCATCGCCGCTGTTCTCGTTGACCTCGCCTATTGCATCAATGAGATCGTCGATGTCCTTTGCGAGCAGCGTTGCATAAGCATCAACGGCTGCCGTTAAAGTCTCAAGCTTTTCAACGTAAGATTTTGCTACGGCATCGAGATCGTTATACGACTTTTGAGCATCCGTTACAAGCTCGGCCTTCTCCTTTGTTACCTCGCCTATGGCATCGATCTTGGCATCAACCTCAGCGGCTGCAGCCTTGCAGTTTGCAATATATGTCTCGGCATTGGTAAGAACGGTGTAATTGGTTACCTTATCCTTAACCGATTGCTCTGCCGCATCATAAGCAGCGCGGGCATCATTAATTCTGCCCTCGGCAGCCTTATCAACATTTCCGATGTTGCTTATGGTATAAACGACCTCTTTGGCGGACTTTATGTCAGCAATGTTTTCATAATAGCTCTTAACGCTCATGATATGAACGTCGCCGAGAGTAAATGTGCCGGCACCTTCGTTTTTGTTGGAATCGCTCCAGACTCTGACATACCCCAGGCTGTAAATATCAAAAAGCTCTTTTTCCTCCTCGGAAAGATCGTCAAGATCGATACAAACGCCTATTGTATTCCAGCCCTGTTTCCATGTCGAATTGCTTACATATCTCCTGCCGCACCAGTGATAAAGCATTACGGTTGTGAAGGCCGATTTGGTGCTTCCGCTGTATATGGCATCGTCGATGGCATCGGTGCTTCCCAAATAAAGCAAAAGACGCCCGCGGTTAAGGAATGCGGCAACATCGTCGATGAATATATCAAAGGTTACATAAAAACGATTTTGCTCGTTTACGGCACCTGAAATATTGAGACCGTCGTCATCATAGAAGGTCATCGAATGGAATTTGGTGGTATCCGGCCAGTTCTGGGTATAGCATCTGTCCTTGGCGGTGTAACCGGTTTTAAGGGTGGTTACATCGTCGGGAACCGAAGCATAAGCCTTTCCGAAGGAAACGTCAAAATCCCCCGCCTGGTTGCAGAATTTATAATCGTACTCGAGCTGTTTTAACAAAAGATCATCATAATTATTTATGGGATGGCTGAGCGAATTAACCCTGATTTTGAAAAAAGCATTGTACTTTGCGGTTACGCTTTCAAGCAGCGCACCGTCGTCGGCCGTCATAACGTCAGGCAATGTACGGATAGCTACCTCAACATCCTTAGCGGCGTTGTAGTGCATATCGGCGCCATTATCCATATATGTTTCGCCGGCAAAGTAAATGTCGTCAACCTGGAAGTATCCGGCACGGTTAAAGCCGTCGGCCATAAATCTTACGAATCCGACCCTTTTGGGATCCCACTTATCGGTATTTTGGGTGAAATCAGACTCAAGATTAAGGGGAATGCTCACGTGGTTCCAGCCGACTATCCAGCCGGAGCTTTTAGAAAGAGCACCCTTTTCTCCTACCGTAACGTTGGCGTTGTAGCTGCCGTCCTTGATATTGATATCAAAGCTCTGTTTCCAGCCCTCAATACCGTCCACGCCGCCTATAAATACCACGAGGCGGTTAAGGGATTGTATGTTGTTTATCTCAGCCTCGTCCTTAACAAAAATATCGAAGTTGAGATAAACCGTCCCGGTAACTCCGGCAAGACCGGTTATATCCACACCGGATGTGCGCGGAAAATATGTGCTGAAATTACTCCGCGATTCCCACTGCTGAATACTCGAGCCGGTGCCCTGCGTATAGTTTTTGTTATCTATGGCAGGCGCGGGGTTGCCTGAGGTTACCGAATCACACTCGGCAAAACTAATGCTCGTGGGCGCTTCTTCGGCCGCGCCCGGAATAACAAAGCACGAAACCGCAAAAGCGAGGCTGAGCACAGCGCAGATCAGCTTTTTAAATGTCTTGTTCATGTTTTACCTCCTAAAAAAACAAAGCCATGCAGAAAACAAAAAAACATTCTCGACCGAGCAAATGTCTGCCGCAGGCCATACTTCATGTTGATTATACAACATATTTTACACAAAAAACAGTGATATAAATGCCTAATATATATTGATTATTGCTTTCTGCCGTTCAAAAGAGTGTTTTTATGGGCGTTGTGCCAAATATCAATAAAACGGTGTAATTTACGAAAAAAAACCAAAAAGCCTGCCGTTTTTATCCGGCAGACCGCAGCGTGAATATTGAAATAAGCCGTGTGCCCGCATTTTTTTAAAAGTACACCGTTTCGGCGACGGTGTCGCAAAACGCTTTGAAGACAGGCGCGGCATCAACACTGCCGGAGGCCGCATCCTCGCAAAGCACACATATTGCCCACTTCGGATCATCGGCAGGATAAAATCCCGAAAACCACGCCTGATCAACCGTTCGTCCGTTTAATTTCGGTATTCCGGTCTGGGCCGTCGCGGTTTTACCGCCTGCCCCCCTTGCTTTCGGAGATGCCGAGGCGCCCGTGCCGCTTTGTACCGTTTTTATCATCATCTCCTTTAAAATACCGGCTGTTTCCTGCGACATCACCCTTTGACCCGAGCCGGAAACACTCGGCAGTGACTGCTTTTCATACGGCATTACACACTTTATAAGGCACGGCTCGTAGAGTATTCCCCCCGATGCGACGGCCGCCGTCATGCGCGCAAGATGAAGGGGCGTGGAAAGCAGCTCCCCCTGGCCTATGGAAAAATTCGCAAGCGCCGCCGGAGAATCGCACAAAATATCGGCATTCGGCATATTAACCTTTGCGACATCACCGTCAAAAAGCTCGATATCATCGGCGAGACCGAGTCTGTAAGCCATATCAAGAACTGCCCTTGCGCCTACATCCCGTGCAAGCTGTATAAAATAAACATTGCACGAAAGCGCAAGCGCATCCCTCATATTAAGCTCACCGTGGCCCTCTTTTTTGTGACAGGAAATAATATTTCCGCAATCGATGCTTCCGCCGCAAAAATAGGTTTTGTCCGGCGAAACGCCGCTTTCTACGGCCGCCGCCGCGACACATATTTTAAATATCGAGCCGACGTTGTACGATGCGGTGCTACGGTCAAAAAATGGGGAATTTGCGTTTTCGAGCGCGCTTTCCGGATCATTTTGCGAAAAATCCGGAAATGATGCCAGCGCCCTTATATCTCCGCTTTTTACATCAACAACAGCCATGGCGCACGCCTTTTGTCCCGAATTCTGCAGTGCTTTTTGAGCGGCTGACTGCAAAGACGAATCGATTGTAAGCTGAATATCGCCGCAATCGGCATACCCGTTACAAATCATCTCCGGCGGAATCCCCGCAAGCGTACGTCCGGCCGCATCGCACGTAAAGGTAAATTTCATACCGCCGGATGCACAAAGCAGATCATTATATGCCCGTTCAATTCCGCAAACACCATTTTCGCCGGTCGAGTCGAGATACCCTATTATATGTGATGCGGTTTTTTCCTCGGAATATCGCTCATAGACAAAAACGCCGTATGCACCCTCCGCTTCAAAACCGGCTGGCACTTCGCTTAAAACCGGCTTTCCGCTTTTAAGTCTTTTTGCTAAATCATCAGCCTTTTCTTCGTCAAGCTGCTCATACAAAGCGGTTATAACCTCGGGTGTCGGCGTTAAAACGGCCTTTTTGACCCTTTTTGCATTGGTAAGCGGCTGCATATTGCAGTCGTAGATCGTTCCGCGCATTGTATCGACGTTTACGGTGTAGCTGCTTTGAGAAGCAGCGGCCGCACTGTAGCTGCCCGTCGCCACAAAAAACATCCGCACGCAAACGCCGCATAATATCACCGCGAAAAGAATAAAGGCGCCTATCGAGCGCTTTTTGGTTGTATAAATAATATCACTCATGCAAATATTATTGACCGATTTTTCGCATTTTTGCAATTTATCGTTGAATTGGTAAAAGATATTTTATATAATAGCAATGATCTTTAAAAATCGGGAGAAAATGAACCCATGAAAAAATCCTTGGCCATAGTGCTGATTATTTCGTTTCTTATTACGCTTTGCGGCTGCTCGCTCGGCAGCGGCAATCTCGGGACGCTTGAGCTTGAAATGAATTCTACACCTAAAAAGCTCGATCCGCTGCTCGCTGCTTCGCTAAGCGAAAAACAAATAGTATCGGCGCTGTTCGAAGGCCTTATAAGACTCTCCGAAAAAGGCGAGATTCTTCCGGCAAGCGCCGAAAAATATGAGATATCCGACGACGGAATGACCTACACCTTCCATTTACGGGATGGGCTTTCATGGTCGGACAAAAAGGAGCTTTGTGCCGAGGATTTTGTCTTTGGAATGAGACGGGCCGTTTCTCCCGAAACCGGAAGCTTGTATTCCTCGCAGCTGATAGGTATAACAAACGCCGAGGAGATAATAAACGGTGAAAAATCGGCCGATACCCTCGGGGTGACTGCCACAGACGAAAAAACCCTTGTAATAACCCTCAAAACGCCCGATAAAAACCTTTTGCGCAAGCTTGCCGGATTCGCCGCAATGCCGTGCAGAAAGGACTTTTTCGACTCGTGCAGCGGTCGGTACGGAATGGCCGGAAAATTTATAATCTCAAACGCCGCATACCGCATTACCGGTTGGGTGGACGACTACGATCAGAAAAAAATAACCCTCAGACAATCCTCGTCATATAAGGGGGATTTTCCGGCGACCCTTGCCGGCGTGAATATTGATTTTAAAGAAACGACCGAGCGGACAGACCGGCTGACAAAGGGAAAAATAAATGCCGCCCAGGCGACTCCTCAGCTTATTAACTCGGCGGATAGTTACGGTCTTTCCTCCCTTACCTACCAGCAAAAATGTCTCGGGCTTATTTTTAATACGGAAAATAAATATTTCAAGGACGCGGATCTGACGACCGCCCTTGCGCTGGCGGTGGATCGCGAAAGCTATAAGGATCATCTTCCGGGCAGCTACAATGCGGCCTACACCCTCGTTGAAAAGGATGCAAAAGCGGCAGCACTGCCGTATAACGCCCAAAACGAAGCCACCGTACCGGCCTTTGACGTAGCGGCGGGAAGCGAGCATTTCTCGGCATATATTTCGAAAGAAAAGAAGGTGCTTCCCGAATTCACGATAATATTTGACGATTCTTCCCTTAAGACCGCACTGTCATACATCGTACAAAGCTGGCAAAAGCAGTACGGGATATATGCGGTCACAAAGGAGGTATCCTCGGCCGAGCTCAGCTCGGCTGTATCGTCCGGCAGCTACGAAATCGCCCTTACATCTTTTACTCCGAGCGATAACGAAGTTTATTCAATGCTGAGTATCTTTTCATCCTCCGGGCGCTTCGGCAACATGGCGCCGGCGGAATACGACGGTCTTTTACAAAGTGCGGCTGCCGAGCAGGACGATTCATCGGCACAGGAAAAATATCTTTCGGCCGAAAAAATGCTGCTGTCAGACGGCAGAATAATTCCCCTCGCCTTTACGCTTGACGGATTTATTTATGATTCCTCGGTAAAAAGAATAGAGTTTTATCCCGACAACGCCTTTATAAATCTCACATCAACCGAAGTAAAATACCAAAAATAACAACAAACAGATTAAAACAAAACCGCCGCTTTAAGCTTTTTAAAAGCTAAGCGGCAGTTTTTTATTTGGATAAAATATCAAAAACCAAAAGCGATTTAATACCTTCGCGATCAAGCCGAAAAGCGGCCGGTTGCATCACACATAGGATCACATATACGGCCCGATGTGAGAATCGGTTCTCAGTTTTCCTTTAAGGCACGCTCAAGCCATATCGCGCCGATGTCCATTGCATCATAAAGTCCCGGCTTGGTGCTGGTTTTTATAACGCGGTCACGCGAGCGTATATCCTCATCGGAATACATAAGCTGAACGGTCACGCTGTCGGCAACCTCTAAATCGTCGACCTTTTTTTTACTGTTTATTTTAAGGCAAACAATGTATTTTTCCTTGGTATCACCGTAATAAATGGTATCGCCCGAGCGAACCAGCGGACGGCCCTTGTAGGTAAGAAACTCCTTATCTTCAGCCATTAATGCCACACTCCAATTCCATCAAGTATTAAGGTAGTTGCGCACAAGCTCTCGCAACAACTCGTCGCGGTCAATCCTTCTGATAAGACTCCGCGCGTTGTTGTGGGTTGTTATATAGGTCGGATCCTCCGAGAGGATATATCCGACTATCTGGTTTATCGGGTTGTAGCCTTTTTCGGTGAGTGCCTCATAGACCTGCGAGAGTACGCTTTTCATCTCATTGTCATGGTCCTTACCAAGCGAAAAGGTCATAGTCTTATCTAACATAAGGATTAACACCTCCTGAATTTTTAGTATAAACCATTATCGGCTGCAAATCAAGTGCAAAAGAGATATTTCGTGCTTTTTACACCTTGTTTTTTGCAAAAATGCTATTTCGTACTGCTTGAGGTAAACCTCATATTGTCGATACGTAAAATATAATCGCTTTTATCGCTGCTTATATTGGCCACAAAAAATCTGAAATAGTTGATATCCGATTTATCAAAGCCTTTTTCTCCCGACGGGGTGATTGATTTCGCCTTTGAAAAGCCGAACGACACGGTATTCCATCCGGCCTTAAAATCCTTGGTTACCATTTCGGCCGGATACCAGCTGACCTCGCCGACATCGCTCATTCCGGAGGACGAAAGCTCAATCTGGCCGGCACTGCCTATAAACAGCGATGGATCCTCAATGTAAACATCAAACGTAAACAGATCGTTATATCCCGCATCCACGCCGTTTTCAAGCTTTAAAATCATCGAAAGTGTTCTTGTGCTTTTTATATCGTTTACGGTTTTGACACTGGCCGCTCCTTCGGTTTTCTTGCCGGTATCAAGCTCGACTACAGCACCAACCGACTCTCCCGTCTGCCAGCCGTGCGCACTGTCGCAGTTTGAAAAAACAACGTCTTGCACGCTGCCCGAGGGAATGCCCGGCGTATCGATATCCGATCCGCTTAATTTGCCGTTTTTATCGTAGACCTTTATCGGCCTTGCATAAAGGTTGCCGAAGGAAACTGCCCCTTGTGCCCGGTCGCCGATGTAAATATCGCTTGAAACGTCGGTCTGTCTTGATATAATGCCTGCCTTTACAAGGGTTCCGCCCATTACCTGCATTCCGTTTTTACCGGCACGGAGTATTGTTCCCGAATAGAACCTTAAATCGGCCGATCCCTGATAGGTAAGATTGGTCGGGGTTCCCCAGAAATTAGTGTTTATAAAGGAAATGTCGCCGCGGGAGAAATCCTCAACATACACATATTCCATGCTCGATCCGCCCGATGTGACAAACTGGCTGTTAACCAGCTTTACGGTTTTATCACTGTCCGAACGGATGTAACACGAATAATTCGAAGCGTCGGTCCCGTGTGCGAGCACAAAGGCGTTTTTAGGAGAGCCTTCTATTACCAGTCCGGCATACGAGCCGAGCAAAAAATTGTTGTAAAAAATCTCATCCTCGGTAGTGCCGAGGGTTATTCCCTCGACAAATTTTTTACCGTAATCCGAGGTTTTTGAGGTGTTATTTCCGAGCGAATAAATGGGATTATCCATAAAATAATGGACATTAAACTGGGTATCCCGCACAACTCCGCCGCGAGAACCGCCGCCGGTTTTAATGCCGTTTTTAAGCGGCATTCCGGTAACTCCCATAACAAAGTGATAATCGCAGCGATTGCTGAAAAGATCGATTCCGTAGTATGAATTGATAAGCAAAACATTTATTATACGGGCGTTATAGCCGGTTGCCCTGACCGTATAGCCGTATTTATAAACGCCGTCCTCTTTGTCCGAATCGGCCTTCTGGTCGGCATACATAACATTGAATCCGCTTATGCCGCCGTTGCCCTCAACCGTTATAAGGGCTTTTTCCTCGGGAGAACAATCCCGTCCGTAGGTCGTATAAAGGGTCGTTGCCGGAACATGGGAATGACGCGATACGTCCGAGCTTCCGCGAAGCTCGACCCCGTGGCTTACCGTAACGGGCGAATTGAGATAATACCTGCCGGCCGGTATATAAACTACCCCTCCGCCGAGCTCGTAGACCTCGTCTATGGCCTGCTGAACCATCGCGGAAATGTCCCCGGCTGCATATTCGCTTATACCGTACGACGCACTGCCGAGGTCTAAAAACGCACTGCCGAGCGGACGTGTGCGGATTTTCCTGTCATAATCATAGCTGTCGGTATTTACGGTTTCGGTCTTATATTCACCGAAAAACTGCTGCACCCTGGTTTTGTCTCCCCGAATGGTAAGTGTATCAAATGTCATACAATTGACCGTTTTTACCGTTGCATCGGGGGTCGCAAAAATACAGCTGCCCTTTCCCTCAAAGGTACAGTTCACAAGGGAAAGGCACCCCGATCCGTTAAGGCTCACCGTCCCCGAGGCGAGGGTTTCGGCCTTTGACGAAAAGCTGCAATCGGTAAAGCTCATGCTGCCTTTAGACAACATGACGGCGCTGTCCCCGGTCGATTGCAGCAAAACGTTATTAAAGGTAGTACTCGTTGTAAATGTATCGGCCATGCATACCGGAACCTTAGCAATAACGGTACCGTTTGTAAACATATGCCCTATATCGTTTACATATTCGCCGTAATAACCGTATTCGCAGTTTTCAAAGCGGAAGTTGTACATTTCTCCGTTGCACGCTCCGCCGCCCTCCCTGCGCGAAGAAAATCCCGTTTTATAGGCGATGTAGGCTCCGTCGACCGATATATCGTTCATATACGTCCAATCGACGTTCTCTACCAAAAAGGCGATACAGTTTTCTTTTACAAAGCTTCTAAGCGCCGTCTCGTCAACACTGTCGAGGCCGCTTTTTATCCAGTAATCGGGCGAAAATCCGACATTTTCCACCCGGCAGATATCGACGTTGTAATCAATATAATACCCGTTTTTAAGCACCGTGCCGTAAACGTTGCGGACCGTTTGCAGAGCGTTTACCCTCGGTCCGAAGCAGATTCCGTTATAACTGTTTACAAGCAGTATGCTTTCGATTGTCGGCCCGTACTGATCCTCCTCTTTAAAGGTGTAGGAGCACGGACGGATGTTATCCGCCTTTTGCTCGGGATAATAAACGGCCATGTTTTTTACGGCCGATCCGGCATTTATTCTGAAAAGCGACAGTCCGTCCTCGTCGTCCATGCCGACATAGCTGTATATTACCGTCCCCAAAACCTCGCCGGCATTCGGAACATCCGGTGCATCGCCGCGAAGGGTAACCCCGTCGGGAATAGCCAGGGAGCCGGTTATTTTATATTTTCCTACCGGTACAAAAACGGTGCCCCCACCAAGCTTTGAGGCAAAATTAAGGGCTCTTCTGAAGGCCGTTGTATCGTCCGCAACCCCGTCGCCAACAGCCCCGAAATAAATTACGTCGGCCACCGCCGCAACCGGGGTACCGCTGCCGTAAAACGGGGTTACAAGACGCGTTCCTTCGATATTTATTTTCGACATGTAATCGCCGTGTTTTATAACACCGTCGCGCCCAAAGCCGCTTATTTTACCGACCGACCGCTGCAAAACGAGCAGTGCGTCGGAAGCCGTGATTTTTCCGTCAAAATTAACGTCCGAAAGGGTCATAAGATCGCTTTCAAGCTCATATTTACCGACGGCATTTTGCAGCACTATAAGCGCGTCCGACGCCGAGATTCCCTCGCCGTTTACGTCGCCGTAGACTATTTTTTCGTCATTTATTACAAGGCCTGCTCCGGCGGTATAACCGGTTTGCGGACTAACCCGGGCATTGCCTCCGCTGTTTGTAAAGCGTATATTGTCTACACATATGCCGGTGATTCCGCTCATTCCGGTAAAATAAAGCGAAAGGAAATTGACGGCCGATCGGTCGAGCCTTCCGGATGTACTTGAATCCGAAAAATTAAACCTGATTTCGTTCCATCCGCTTTTTAAAGAAAGCTTTGAAAGACCGGTGCTCCAGCCGGCTTTATCCACCACCGCAAGCCCTGCCGACGATACCGTAACCGTAAGACCGACATCACGCACACTGTCGGCGTTTTCGATATAAAGCGAAAAGCTCATCCCGTCATTTTCGAGGGCGTCTATCGCCTCCGCCGGCATATAAACAAGATTTAAGTTCCTGTACTTGTCGCTGAGCGCAAAATATGCGGATCCGTCCGAGGTCTTTGAATTTTCGAGTTTTACCGCCTTGTCCATTCCGACAGAGGGCTCACTCCAGTGCATTCGGCTGTCGCAATCCGACAAAACGACCGTTGCCGGTAATTTCCCGTCGGCCGTCGCCGAAAAAATATACGGCGAAAACACGATCGCTGACGCCATGCAGCAAAATGACATAAATACGGCTAAAACAGATTTTATTTTTCTGGTCATAAGAAATGTATACTCCCGGTTGCTAGTTGGATTCAAGCTGAATTAAGCTTGATTAGGTAAGTCGGATTAATTTAAATGCCGAATAAACTATTATCATTATTTATTCCCCAGCGTGCAGGTAAACCTCATATTGTCTATCTTTATGCAATAATCGGTAATGTTACGCTTTTCGGCCGTTACAAACATGCGGAAATAGTTTACCGAATGCTTGTCAAAAATTTTAGTTTCGTCGGTGGACGAGAATATTCCGCCCTGAATTTTAAATACTATGTGATTCCATCCGTCCTTAAGTCCGTCCACGGCCGCCCGATCAAGATACCAGCAAACCTCAGCAACATCGCATTCGCCCGATGATGTAAGCTCCATTAAAGCTCCCTTATCCTTTATCGCCGAGGCGTCCTCAAGGTACAAGTCGAATTCCAGAATATCGTTTTCGCCCATATCCACGGGGGTGGCGAGCTTTGCGCACATCATTATAAAGGGATCGCTTGTAAGATCAAACTCGGCCGAAACGCTGGCATAGCCATTGGTTTTGGTCTCGGTATCGTTTTCGAGAACGTTACCGTTGGCACCGTAACGCGACCAGCCTATAATATTGTCGCATTTATGAAAATTCACAACCGAGGGTAATCCGTCGCGATCAAATGAAACGGTATCGCTGCCCGAAAGCTTATTATCGGGCGCCTTGAATTTTCCTCCGCTTTCGTATATGTTTCCGTTTATAAATGCTCCGTCGGCCGCCTCATCAACCACGACATCGTATACCGTATCCGGCTGCCACGATATAATTCCGACCATTTTAAGGCTTCCGCTTTTAAGCTGCATTCCGTTTTTTCCGCAACGAAGCAGAGTACCCGAATAAAACTCGATGTCACCTCTTAAAACGGCCGCATTATTGGGAGTTCCCCAGAAATTCGTCTGTATAAACACAAGGTTTCCGCTGAAATTATCCTCAATATCGACATAATGCATCTGCCGTTTTCCGCCGACACACACAAACTGACTGTTTACAAGGGTAACCGGATAAGGATTATCTCCTCTTGCCGTTATGGAATGGGTAGCACCGTCCGATCCGTGAGCAAGTATAAAGGCATTTTCGGGACCCTCCTCGATAACAAGTCCCGATAAAGCTCCGAGCATGAAGTTGTTGTAGTATATTTCGTTAACCGTCTTGCCGATAACAATGCTTTGTACGTTGTCGCGGTTGTAATCCCAAACGCCGCCTACATCGGCGCCGTTGCTGTACTGTCCTCCGCCGGCATAATGAACATTGAACAGTATATCGCGGACGATTCCGTTTGCGCTTCCTCCGCCGGTCTTTATGCCGTTTGCAAGGACCGTTCCGGCAAGTGCCTCAACATAGTGCCCGTCGCACCGATTGGTGAAAAGATCCACCCCGTATGTAGCGTTTATAAAGGTTATGTTTACTATGCGGACATTGTAGCCGTCGCCCCTTACGGTATACGAATAGGTATCACTCGGCTTTCCGCCGGCAGGACAGGTGAGCTTGTCGTACATTATCTTAAAGCCCGCTATGCCCGACTGGCTTTCGAGGGTAAACAGGGCTTTCCCCTGAGGCATTACCCCCTTGCCGAAATCGGTATAAATAACGGTCGACTGACAAACCGAATGATGCATATTTGAGGACGAACCGATAACCTCAACGCCGTATTTTACCGTAATCGGATTATCGACGCGGTATGTCCCCGACGGCAGATATACCACGCCGCCGCCGGAATTGTAAGCATCATCAATCGCCCTTTGAAGCGAAGATGATATGTCCTCCGATTTGCCGGGCATCACGTTGTAGGGCGCCTTGGTTATATCTATAAATGCGCTGCCGAGTGCCTTTGTCCTGACCCGGCGTTCGTAATCGTAAGCATCCGACTCCACCGTTTTGGTGGTGCAGTTTTCGTCCCATATCTTTTTAATCAGCTTCTGGACTCCGCCTACGGTTAAGGTCTCCTCGGTATTGCAGTTTATAAGAGCGAGTTTCGAATTCCTGTCGGGTATTACATCGGTATCGAAGCCTTTAAACACACAGTTGGTAAGAGCCGCATCGACATCCGGCGAGCTTTTAACCCCGTCGGCCGGCCCTCCCGAAACGTTGTTGAAGGTGCAGTCGGTAAAGGTTACGTCCCCGGCCGCAATTTTAACACATTCGCTGCCGGTATTCTCAAACACAACATTGTTAAAGGTGTTGTTGTTAACGCATTTTTCGCCTATTACAAGAGGTTTTTGCGCCGTTATTCTGCCGTTTGTGTACATGTGTCCGATCTCGTTTACGTACTCGGCATAAATTCCGGTAACACAATCGGTAAAATTAAAATTGAATATCTGACCGTTCGGCGCGCCCCTGCGGGTACCCTCTTCGGCGGTACGGCGTAAATGCATGGCAATATTGCAGCCGCTTATATCGATATCGGTAAAATACGTCCAGTCGACATGCTGAACATCAAGAGCCGTGGTGTTCTGCTTCATGTATTGTTTTACCGCATTGACATTTACGTTTTTATCAAGCGTGCTTTCGCACCAGTACCTCGGCGATATGCATAAATTTTCTACAACACAGATATCTACGTTGTAATCTATAAAATATCCGGTTTTAAGTGCGGTCATGCCGATATTTCTTACCCTTTGCAATGCATTTGCAGCCGGACCGAACTGAATTCCCTTATAGCTGTTGACAAGTATTACGTCCTCAATCGTCGGGCCGTGCTGTCCGCCCTCTTTGATTGTCCAGGAATAGGGCACTATGTTTTCGGAATCCTGTTCCGGATAATATATCGACAGATTCTTAACGCCCGACGCCTGATTTATATATATAAAGGGCTCTCCGTCAGGATCATTCCTGCCCACAAAGGCTAAAAGCACCGTACCTTCGGTCTTTCCGGCCTCGGGGTGGGTCGGTGCGTCGCCACGGAGCGTAACTCCGTCGGGAATATAAAGGGTCCTTGTTATAACATATTTGCCTACCGGTACAAAAACCGTACCTCCGCCGAGCGAATCGACATATCCGAGCGCCCTCTCGAAGGCCAGAGTATCATCGGTAACGCCGTCGCCGGCGGCGCCGAAATACACAACGTCGGCATCGGCGATTATTGTTTTATCGTTTTCAAAATACGGAGTTATACGTCTCGAACCCTTGATATCTATCTGGGACATATAGCTTTCGTTTGCCTTTACCGTTGCGTTTGCCGGAAAACCGGTAATCTTGCCTACGGTATACTGAAGCAAATGCAGCGCGTCGTTCGCCGTAATGCTGCCCGAGGCATCAACATCGGCTCTTAACAGCTCGTTGTTCTTTAAATAAACCTTGCCTACCGAATATTGCAAAACGACCAGCGCGTCGCTCGCACCTATGCCGTCGGTCTCATCCACATTTCCGAGCATAAGGTCCTCATCCGATACCGAAATTCCCTCCGGCAATGTATACTCGCCTTTTACATCCGGAGCAGGGACGGAATTCTTGGACGTGAAACGCATATTGTCTAATTTCAATACATACTCATGACTTTCGGTAACCGGATTTAACTGGTACATTCTGAAAAAATTGACCGCCGTTTTGTCAAAGCGGCCGGTTGTTCCGTCATAATATCCGGCTCTTGAAAGGGACAGCTGCACACTGTTCCAGCCCTTTTTAAGACCGCTGTATATTGCGTTTATTCCCCAGTTTATCTCGGAATTATCGGCTCCTCCGGAGGATGAAAGCTCTATCTGGCCGTTACCCGCTTTAAAGACCTCGGGATCGTCGACATAAATATCAAAGGCCAGTATGTTGTTTTTGCCGATATCTACCGGCTGTCTGAGCTTACACGATACCGACAGTATACCGTCGCCTTTGGCGTCATTTATGAATTTTACACTCGATACTCCCTCGGTACAATCCTCGGAATCGACACGAATGTTTAGGTTGTTCGGCGCGTGCTTCGACCAGCCGTCACGCGTTTCGCACCGGTTAAAATAAACCTCGGTTAACTCCTCGGCGCTTACCGGCACCGAAACCACCGTTAAAATAAAAATCAGACTCAAAACAAAGGAAAGGGCTTTTTTCACGAAATAAAACCTCCTGTATTCCGAATATCGGAATATACTTCATTTAAGCATTATACATATAATAAACCTTGTAGTCAACAGAAAAAAATATGTATTTTCAACAATTTAAAAATCAGGTTTTTTTCACATTATAAAATCATGATTATTACAAAGATACAGATCCGAAAAAGAGCATTAAATCCCATAATTATAAGAAAAAATGGTGGTTTAGGCAGGCTTTTCCTGTGTTTTGCCACATAAAAGCGAAATGGGTCGTTTTCGTTTCATGCCATAATAAAACACCGCAAGCCGCAAAGCTTTAATTTTTCAAATCAGCTTTGCGGCTTTTTCACTTAAAATAATTAATATCAGTACTGTACGTTTTGTGTAAGCTCTTCGGGAAGAAATATTTCGCCTTGCTCTTCTTCGAATCCTCTTATGCATTTTCTGACAAGATACAAAATCTGCCGGTTTACCGACCGTCCCTCGTATTTCGCAATGTAGCTGAGCTTATAATGCAGAATCGGATCAATTTCTATACCCAAATGCTTATTGTTCTTGTTTCTCATAACACCACCAAAGACATATAACACTTAAATCCATTTTAAGATTATTTTGCGTTATGCTGTTGAAAGTATACTTATTTTAAGTATACTATGTTATTGAGGTGGTATAATTGAAGATAGCTGTTATCGGCTCACGAAGTCTCAAAATTGACGATATAGGCAGATATCTGCCGGAAAATACATCCGAAATAATAACGGGCGGAGCAAAAGGAATTGATAAATGTGCCGAATACTATGCAAACGAAAACGGAATCAAGCTGACCGTTTTTTTGCCGGAATACGAAAGATACGGTCGTGCAGCCCCATAAAACGAAACGCTAAAATAATAGAAAACGCCGACGAAGTAATCGCCTTTTGGGACGGGAAATCCCGGGGCACCCTCGGAACGATTGAAAACTGCAAAAAGCTCGGGATAAAGCTGACCATTCACAAAATACACCTGTAAACGGCTTTTAACGGCCGCAAATCATTTTATTTTTCAAACTGTTGCACATCGGCGGATTTTGTATTATAATCGTACTTAACAATATGTTATACGGAGTAATGTTAAGATATGAATGAAAAGGTAATTGTTCTTGACTTCGGCGGACAGTACGCCCAGCTTATTGCAAGGCGCGTAAGAGAAGCCGGCGTTTATTGCGAAATACTCCCCTCTACCGTCAAGACGGAGGTTCTCCGCCAAATGCCGGAATTAAAGGGAATTATTTTTACCGGCGGACCCGCGAGCGTTTATGAGTCCGACTCTCCCGACTGCGATAAGGACGTGTACAATATAGGCGTTCCCGTTCTCGGAATTTGTTACGGAGCACAGCTCATTATAAAGCACTTCGGCGGACGTGTCGAGCATACCGAAAAGGGCGAATACGGCAAAAAAGAGGCAATGTTTGAAAAATGCAGGATTTTTGACGGCGTTGCCGCCTCCCAGATCTGGATGAGCCACCGCGACCAGGTGGTAAGCCTTCCCGAAGGATTCAAAGCGATCTGCCACACCGACGGATGCCCGATATCGGCCTATACAAGCGACAGCGAAAGGATTATCGGCCTGCAGTTCCACCCCGAGGTCGTCCATACGGTAGACGGCAAAAGAATGATGGAAAATTTCCTTGTAAAGGTCTGCGGCTGCAAGTGCGACTGGTCCCCCGGCAACCTTATAGACGAATACATATCCGACATTAAAAAAACGGTCGGCTCGGGCCGCGTTATAAGCGGAATTTCGGGCGGCGTCGATTCGTCGGTCGCGTCGGTGCTGGTTCACAGAGCCGTCGGCGAACAGCTCACCTGCATATTTGTCGATCACGGCCTTTTGCGCAAAAACGAGGCGGCCGAGGTCTTAAAGGAATACCGCGACAATTTAGGCCTTAATATCATTTACGTTGATGCCGGCGAGCGCTTTTTAAATCGGCTTAAGGGTGTAACCGAACCCGAAAGAAAGCGCAAGATAATCGGCGAGGAATTTATCCGTGTGTTTGAGGAGGAGGCCTCAAAGCTCGGCGGCTCCGATTTCCTTGTACAGGGAACGATATATCCCGACGTAGTAGAAAGCGGCAAGGGCAAATCGGCCGTTATAAAAAGCCATCACAACGTCGGCGGACTCCCAAAGGATACAAAATTCAAAACCCTTATCGAGCCGCTTAAGACCCTCTTTAAGGACGAGGTCCGCGCACTCGGCGAGGCTCTCGGAATCCCCGAGGACATGGTCTGGCGTCAGCCCTTCCCCGGCCCGGGACTGGCCGTCAGGATTCTCGGCGATATAACCGAGGATAAATTGCGCATTGTAAGAGAATCCGACGCCATATTGCGCGAAGAAATAAAACGCGCCGGACTCAACCGTTCGATATGGCAGTACTTCACCGTTTATACCCCCATAAAAACGGTCGGCGTAATGGGCGATTCAAGGACCTACGAAAATGTTCTTGCGGTGCGCGCCGTTTCCTCAGACGACGCAATGACGGTTGATTTTTCCGACATTCCCCATTCGGTTTTAGGACTTATTTCAAACCGCATAATAAACGAGGTCCCCGGCGTCAACCGCGTAGTTTATGACATCACCTCCAAACCCCCGGGAACCATTGAGTGGGAATAAGAAACGAAGTCCGAAAAAGCCTTATTTTAAGCCATTTTTCGAGATTCAAAGTGCAAAATGATACCATTTTGATACTGTAATCGTTAATCCCACGATAAATTTTAATATAAGAGGAAATCCCTCCTATGTTGAATTTGCTTAAATTCACATAGGAGGGATTTTTTGCGCCCATTAGCCTTTTGGTTTTCGATTAGGGAATGAATTTTCCATCCATTCGGTAAATTCTTCAGGGGTAATGATACCGTCCGTGCAATCGTTTCTTTTAGACATCGCCTGATACTTCCACTTCTTAAAATCGGCTTCTTTGATTTGCCGAACTTTAACACGAGCGGAATATCGTTTGTAATATTTGTTGTAAATGGGTATGGCTTTGTTGTCGGCAATTTTTGCTTTGTAATTTTCAAGAGCCGCAATTTCCTTACAGGTTCGAGTTTCTCCGTTTTCAATACGATCGCAATAATTAGTATCGTAATTGCCCTTCATAATAAAATATTTTCCGCAACGTTTACACTTTCTAAAACGAACGTTAAATTCGAGCATTTTGGTGAATTCCAATTCAAGAATCTCTGCAAGCGTCGAGAAGGCGTATTGAATGCATATAAAACTCGGAACCTTTGAAAGAAACGCAACCCTATCGAGTTCCAAATCATATTTTTTAGCGAATTCTTCAAATTGAGGAGTGATTTTAGGTTGGGCGCACATTCGAGTTGCCACTTCCGTTGGTTCCATTCCGTATGGCATAGTTTTTCCACTCATCGTTGTCGAGAAAGAAGAAAACACCTCTTTTCGTTTGGATTCTCCCGAAAGGTCCTTGATCGAATTAAATACTCGGTATCTTTCGTGAGGATATAATCCGCCCAATACTTCTGGAAAGAAATCCTCATCGAAGCAAAATTCTATCATTTCTAAATAGAGCTTTTGCAAGGTCGTGATATACGTGGCATATCGATTTAAAGATGGTATAGTCTCATTTTCGGCAGGAAAAACCGGAGGACAAATAGCCGTATAAAGCGACTCATAAATAATATCTTTTGTTGTATTACACGTATCTTCATAGCGAAGGTAATCTCTTGCAATAGAATAATCACTGCTATATATCTTTTCGGTATGCGATTTATCGCTATTTCTTTTATCCTTTTGCTCTGTTGTTTCTCCGTCTTCTTCATGAATTGTTTCTGCAAGCTTTTTAAGCAGCACAGGGAAAAATGCCGCTTTCTGAATAGCCGGCTCAAAATCCGTATAAATGAAATCAAGTATGCCCTCTCCAAGTTTAACCTTAATACGAGCACCGCTTAAAACATTATTTAGAGGTCGTTCCTTTATTTCAGGATTTTCTTTATAAAATAGTTCCCAATCATACTCAGCACGATCGGTATCAATGTCATATTTCGCTTTTAGCAATTCAATTTGTTTTTTATTATTTTCTATCTTTTCAAGGCGAAGTTCCTCAAACTCTTCTTCCTCTTCGGGTGAAAGGGTTTCGGAAGCAACGCCCCTGTGTTCAGCGTCCTCTTTATCAAAAACGTCCAAATAATATTTCATAAGGTTATATTCACAACCCCGATCCACGTTTATGATTATATATTTGCTCTCTTCAATGAATCTTGCGTTGTTTACAAAGTAGTTAAACTGAGCGTATTTTGAGTTTTGTAACTTAGCCCGAAACTTTTCGTTTTCGGAAACTTTATATTCAGAAAAATCAGGTTTTATATAGGGCATTTATTACTCTCCTTTTTGGAAAATGCGGATTTTGGGAATTTTGGATAATTAACATCACTCCAAAGAACATTATACAAAACTATTGAATCCTTGTCAACCACCGGATATAATACATTCAGAACTTTTGTTCTGCTAAAATTTAATGACCGTCCAAATGGGATACGACTTCGCCATGACTGTCGATTAGCACGAGCGAGGCGACGCCGCAAAAAGGGGTAGGAACGACATTTGGGTAGAACGGCGAAAAAAGAAATAAGTAAGGGAGGTGAAAGAATGTCAACCAGATCTATGTTGGACGTTACCGAAATTGTTAACGAACTCGGCGTTTCAAAAGCTTTTGCTTATAACCTAATTAAAAAATTCAATAACGAGTTGAAACAAAAGGGATTCACAACAATCACAGGTAAAGTTAGCAGAAAGTATTTCGAAGAGCAGTTTTATGGTATGTCTGACACAAATAAGGAAGGAGCGTGATTAAATGCCGGCATACAAAGACCCAAAAGGAAAATGGTACGTTTCCGTGTACTATGATAATTGGCAAGGCGTTCGTACCCGCAAATTAAAACGCGGTTTTGCCACAAGAAAGGAGGCTTTAGAGTGGGAGCGCATATTCCTTATGAAAGGAAAAGGCGACCTTGATATGAGCTTCGGTGCGTTCGTAGAACTTTATAAAACCGATCTCAAAGACCGATTAAAGCTTAACACCTGGATTATGAAAGAAAGCGTTATCGACCAAAAAATCCTTCCCTTTTTCAAGGATAAGAAAATGAATGATATCAGGCCATCCGATATTATTGCTTGGCAAAACACAATGATGACGTTCAAGGACGAAAACGGCAAGGCATATTCTTCGACTTATCTGAAAACCATCCACAACCAACTAAGCGCCATTTTCAATCACGCAGTAAAGTTCTATGAACTAAAAAGCAATCCTGCTGCAAAGGTTGGTAATATGGGAAAAGAAAAGTCGAGAGAAATGCTGTTTTGGACAAAGGCAGAGTATGTAAAGTTTTCAGAGGCGATAATGGACAAGCCCATATCGTTTTATGCCTTTGAAATTTTATATTGGTGCGGTCTGCGACTAGGAGAACTTTTAGCTTTGACAAGCGAAGATTTCGATTTCGATAAGAAAATTGTGCGTGTTACAAAATCCTATCAGCGCATCAACGGTCAGGATATTGTAACAGATCCAAAAACACCAAAGAGCAATCGCATTATTCAAATGCCCGATTTTCTTGCAGACGAAATTAAAGAGTATCTGGAGTCTCTGTACGGCTACGATCCCAAAGAGCGAATTTTTCCAATCACTAAGAGTTTTCTTCACCACGAAATGAATCGTGGTTGCAAAGAAACCGGCGTCAAGCGAATCCGTATTCACGACTTGCGCCATAGCCACGTTTCACTTTTAATTGACCTTGGCTTTTCGGCGGTTGCGATTGCCGACCGTGTGGGACACGAGAGCATCGATATCACTTATCGCTATGCACATCTCTTTCCAACCACGCAAAAGGAAATTGCAAGCAAATTAAACCTTGAAAGGAGTTGAAAAAAGTGTCCGCTAAAAACTTAGATAAGCACAATCGATTTAGAAGCATTACCGTAGGGTTTCGGGTATCTCCGGAAGAACAAGAAGAAATAAACCGCGCGGTTTCTCTCTCGGGGCTTACAAAGCAAGAGTATTGCTACCAAAAATGTATGAACCGTGACATTGTTGTTCAGCCCAATCCAAGAATCTACAAGGCTTTAAAGGTGCAGATGGAGAATCTGACAAATGAGCTCAAACGATTTGAGCACGTCAAGGATATACCCCCCGAACTTTTAGACACCATCAACCTTATAGCCGTTACGATGAATGGTCTTAAAGGTGGTGAGGATGATGGCTTATAAAAAAGAAATGACCGCCCATAACACACCTACGGCAATAGGTGATGGACAGTCATATCAATCAATTAACAACGATAGTATAACCGATACTGATGAAAATAGCAATAGTTTTGATGAAAATTCCTATGATTATAGGCTTGAGATGATTCGAATGATGGATAAATCCTATATGCCAACCATTTCTATGACAGAGCTTTATAACACTGTTTATGAAGCAAAGCGACCTTTAATTGACGGGATTTTGCACACGGGCACCTACCTCTTTGTAGGTGCCCCGAAGCTCGGCAAAAGCTTCTTTATGGCTCAACTTGCTTATCACGTCAGTACGGGCACACCACTATGGGATTACCCCACTCGGAAAGGGACTGTCCTTTATCTTGCCTTGGAAGACGACTATAGGCGCTTGCAAGAAAGACTGTATCGAATGTTCGGTGTGAACGAAAACGAAAACCTACACTTTTCGGTAACTGCAAACAATCTGAATGATGGTTTAGATGAACAACTCAGAGTTTTTATTTCTAAGCACCCCGATACCGTTTTAATAATAATTGACACCTTGCAAAAGGTTCGTGAGATGGGTGGAGAAAATTACAGTTATGCCAATGATTATCAAATTATCACAAAACTGAAACGATTTGCCGATAATAACGGCATTTGCTTAATGCTTGTGCATCACACTCGAAAGAAGCAGGCAGACGATAAATTTGATATGATTTCCGGCACAAATGGATTGCTCGGCGCGGCAGATGGAGCGTTTCTTCTTGCAAAGGAAAAGCGGACAAGTAATTCTGCTACCCTGGATATTTCGGGGCGCGACCAACAAGACCAACGGCTTCACCTTGCAAGAAATGAAATCACGCTTGCTTGGAATTTGGAACGTGCGGAAACGGAACTTTGGAAAGAGCCGCCGGAACCATTGCTTGAAGAAATCGCAAAGCGAATCACACCGGATTTTTCTGAGTGGGTCGGAACCCCTACCGAGCTTTGCAGCTTCCTTAATGTTGATATGAAACCGAATGTTCTAACCTTTCGGTTGAATGTCAACGCAGGGCGTTTGTTCAATGAATACGGCATTTATTATGAGAACAAACGCTGTCACGATGGCCGCAAGGTGCGACTGCAATTTGCGCAATTGTGACGATGCGTGTCGGTCGTGACGGTGTTTTAGGCGGTGGCAAAAACATCGTCACCATCGTCACAGACCGACACGGAAAAGTTTAGCGGAGTGTGCAGAGAGTATCTTTACAAAGATGGCTCTTTGCCCTTCGGAGAACGCAATAGCATCTTTTGATGGACGAAGGCTGTCAAAAGTGCTTTTGCGTTACTTTTGACAAAAGTAACAAAACCCGGCTAACGCCGAAAAGGAAGTGATATGTATAAGAAGAACGATTAGTGTAATGGTCGGTAAAGGGTCGGTGAATCATAATAGCCGTAAGTTTAAGGCAGAGAACGTCAAGGGTGATCGCACCCACCTAAACTACGATTACTGTAACGAGAGCATTAAAAAAGTATATCACACTTTGTTTGATGACTCTCTAAAACGTTACAACGAAAAGCAGAGCCGTGCCGACCGTCGCATTGGTAATTACTATGAAAAGATACGAAATTCGAAACAAGAAAAGCCTTTTCACGAAATTATATTGCAGATTGGCGATATGGTAACAATGAGTTCTGAAAGCGAAAATGGATTACTCGCCCAAAGGATTTTGGACGAGTATTACCAAGGCTTCCAGGAACGAAATCCGTACCTGAAAGTATTCTCGGCGCACCTGCATATGGACGAAGCCACCCCACATTTACACATCGATTTTGTCCCCTTTACAACGGGTAGCAAACGTGGACTTGATACAAGGGTGAGCCTGAAACAAGCACTTGCCAATCAAGGCTTTAAGGGTGGCGCTCGTGGTGATACCGAATGGAATCAATGGGTCAGTTCGGAAAAGGAAGCCCTTGCGGTAGTAATGGGACGGCACGGTGTTGAGTGGGAACGTAAAGGAACCCACGAAAAACACCTCTCTGTTATGGACTACAAGAAGCAGGAACGGGAAAAGGAACTCACTGAGCTTGAAGGAAAACTTGCTGAAAGGAAGGATGAGTTTAAGGCTTATAAAGATCGCATTGAGAATTTTGACAATGGCGAACGCGCATTGCAAAAGCTTGATGAAAGTATGCTGAATGAACCCGAATATCAGTTAGCGGAACCGGCTACGATGATGTCTGCAAAAAGCTACAAGGCAAAGTTCGTTGACCCGTTTATTAAAAAACTCAAATCTTTAATCGTAACCATATTGGCTCGATATTATGAGGCAAGGGATAATTGGCACCGAATTTCTGTTTTGAATAATAACCTTCAACGTGAGAATGAGGTGTTACGTTATGAGAAATGCCAACTTAAAAATGAAAATACCGAACTCAAAAAACAAAACCGACAATATTCCTTTCTGAGAAAGGTATTCGGTGAAAAAGGTCTTGAAGACTTGGTTCACAAGGCTGAAGAAATCAAGCAAGCAAAAATGCATGAAAAGCGCAAAAATTATGAAAGGTAGGAAAGCACTATGGAACAATTAGCAAAATTTATTACCGACGAAAGAACGGGGCTCAAATACGAACTATGCGGTGATTATTATATCATCGCCGGTGAGGATGAACCCGAACGTGAACCAATCGGCGTATGGGGACAACGGTATTTGAACCATATCCAAAAGCACTGCAAACCCTTTTACACCAAAATGCTCGGTGAACACACGCTATATGATTATTTGCTCCAACTCGACCGTGATGCCGAAGAAACCTTTAATCGTTTGATTAAACAAATGGCAGAGCGTGAGGGTGTAACCGAAAAACTCAAAGCTGATAATCAAATGGTGTGGGTTGGCCGGATGAATAATATTCGTCAAAGAGCAACAGAAATTATAAACGCAGAATTCATTTACGCATAATCTTAAAGGCGGCAGGGAGATTAATTTCTTTCTGCTGCCTTGTTAATTTTTATAAATATATTGTAGAATATATAGAAAAGTAAATCCCTTGACATTGTGAGGAAAATTGTTTATAATATATACAAAGTTGCCACAAACCAAAAGTGTTCGAGGTGAAAAAAGAGTGGACAGAGTATTGAAGTGTTACAATCGAATAATCAATAACCTTTCAAAACAAGATTTGATTAGAACATCAGAACTTAACGGGATTAGTATTTATTCAAAAGAAATATCGGCGCTTTTAAAAGGTGGATATATTGAACGAGTAAAACAAGGGTATTATCGTATTGTTGAGCATACAGAGGATCATAGCGAAGCTAAGTTAATTAGCCAACTATATCCAGATGGTATTATTTGTATGGTATCTGCTCTTTTCTACTATGGATATAGCGATAGAACGCCTATTAATTGGGATATTGCTATTGATAGAAACACGTCTAAAGCAAGATTTAATATAGACTATCCATATGTAAAACCATACTACATCGATAAAGCTCATTTAGAATATGGAGTTACAGAAGGTCAGTACGAAGATTGTGTTTTGAAGATTTTTGATCGTGATAGGCTGATTTGTGAGTGCATTAAACACGAAAACAAAATGGATAGAGAGATATACAACAAAGCAATTATTAATTATATAAACGATTCGCAAAAAAATATAACTAATCTTTTAGAATATGCTAAAAAACGAAATGTTCATAAAAAAGTAAGAGAAAGAATAGGAGTGTGGCTTTGATGGATAAAGGCGCATCTGTGCTTGCTAAACTGAAAAATAAAGCTAAAGAAACCGGTAAATCATTGCAAGTCCATCTTCAGTTGTTTTGCCAAGAAGAATTTCTGCGCAAACTTTCAATGTCAAAATATACAGATAATCTTGTTCTCAAAGGCGGTCTATTTATTTATACTCTTACTAATTTTGAAAGTCGAGCAACAGTAGATATAGATTTTCTTATGCGTCAGCTTCCCAACAGTGTTGAAGAGATAGAAGAGATTATAACAGAAATTTTAAGTGTAGATACCGGCAATGATTTTATAGAACTTTCAGCAAAGGGATTTGAAATCATATCTCCCCAACGAAAATACAAAGGCGTTTCGTTTCAAATAATGGGCAAGATAAAAAACACTCGAACACCTTTTAATGTGGATTTGGGCGTAGGAGATATTATTGTGCCAAAATCCGAGAAGAGGGTGATTCCTGTTCAACTTGATGAATTTACAAAGCCTGAAATAAGCACATATTCTCTTGAAAGCACAATAGCAGAAAAATTTGATGCAATATTGCAACTTCTTGAAATGACCAGCAGAATGAAAGACTTTTATGATATATATTATCTTTCCAATATGTTTGATTTTGATGGTCGCAAGCTGCAAGAAGCAATATTCGAAACACTTCAAAATAGAGGCACTACATATAGCAGAGATAGTCTTGATAAAATAGCTGAATTTGCAAATGACGCTCAAATGATTTCAAAATGGAACTTGTATCTTAAGATTATAAAGATGCCGGAACTTGAGTTTAAAACCGTCATAGAATCAGTTTATACGTTCTTAGAACCGGTATGGGATGCAGTTATAAACGAAGAAGAACTTTTTAAGAAATGGGATAAAAATAAAGGTGCGTGGACCTAATAAACAAATGGTGTTTATGGGTATTAAGCAACATAACAGAAGTTAACGGTTATTCAAGGAGAATAGATAATATGTCATTTAATGTTTCTTTGTCGCTAAAAGGGATAGGTCCTCACAAAGACACCAAATTTGATGCAAATATATCTTCCTTAACTGTGGCTATATATGCGGAAAATGGATCAGGGAAAAGTTTTATCAGCAAATCATTTAAGAGAGTATCTGATTTGAGATTTATGGAATCCGGTAATGAAGATGAATTAAAAGCTAAAACTTCAGCAATGGTTAGATTTGGTGAAGATAAAGGAGTTATGAATTTAAGTATTACCGAGCCAAATAAATCACTTGATATTGTCTTTGAAAACGGTTCTCTCCCTAAAATAACCGAAATGATATATTAAAGGGAAACAGCAGCATCTATTCATTAATCAATGACCATTCACATGGTGCTATTAGAAAAAACAATGGATATGCAGAAGAAACGTTAGAACAGGCGTGTCAAACGGTAATATCATTTATAAACAGTAAATATCCTGGACAAATAGAAGAAATTAAAGCGATTTTACAAGATGTAAATGGGGGAAAATAATGAAATTTATACATTTATCCGATCTTCATTTAGGAAAACGTGTTAATGAGTTTTCTATGTTAGAGGATCAAGAATACATACTCACAAAAATAATTAACATTATTGATGAACAAAAACCTGACGGTGTAATTATCGCAGGCGATGTATATGACAAATCGGTTCCTTCTGCGGAAGCGGTAGAGCTTTTTGACGATTTTTTAGTTCGCCTTGCTAAGCGAAATTTGAAGGTTTTTGTCATAAGCGGTAACCACGATTCTGCTGAGCGTATCGCTTTTGGTGGCAGACTTATGGATAAAAGCGGTATTCATATGTCTCCCGTGTTTAACGGCAAGGTTGAGCCTATAACTTTAAAAGATGATTGCGGCGATGTGAATATTTATATGTTGCCCTTCATCAAACCGTCTAACGTAAGAAGGTTTTATCCTGAAAACGAAATTGTCACCTATACCGATGCAGTAAAAACTGTTATTGACCGTATGGAAATTGATGAAACAAAGCGAAATATTTTAATCACGCACCAGTTTGTAACAGGGGCTATTCGCTCTGAGTCGGAGGATATTTCGGTTGGCGGCACCGACAACGTTGATGCTTCGGTTCTTGAGTGCTTTGACTATGTAGCGCTTGGCCATATTCATAGAAGCCAAAAATGCGGCGGTGGTGAGTATATCCGTTACAGCGGCACACCGCTAAAATATTCCTTCTCTGAAGCGAAGGATAACAAGACAATAACTGTAGTTGAGTTGAACGCTAAAGGCAACATTACCCTCGACTTTATTCCTCTTGTCCCCAAACGTGATATGGTTGAGATTAAGGGAACTTATGATGAGCTTACCCTTAAAAGCTTTTATGAAAACACCACCTATCAGGATGATTATATTCACATTACACTCACAGATGAAGAGGATATCCCCGATGTTCTTACCAAGCTTCGCGTTATCTATAAAAATATAATGAAGCTTGATTACGATAATAAACGCACCCGCACAATGAATGAGATCAGTGGTGCGGGGGATGTCAAAGATAAGACTCCCTTTGAGCATTTCAGCGAGTTCTATGAGCTTCAAAACGGACAACCTCTGAGTGATGAGCAAACAGAATTTGTAAGCGACATTATAGAGCAGTTGTGGGAGGGCAAATAAATGAGACCTTTAAAATTAAAAATATCAGCTTTTGGTCCATATTCAGGAACAACTGAATTTGATTTTACCAAGCTTGGTACGGGTGGACTATATCTTATAACGGGCGATACGGGCGCCGGAAAAACAACGATTTTTGACGCTATTACATACGCTCTTTACGGTGAAACCAGCGGCAGTAACCGTGAGGTTTCTATGTTGCGCTCAAAATATGCAGATGAGTCTACTCCCACAGAGGTTGAGCTTACCTTCAGTTATCGTGATAAAGAGTATACCGTAAAACGCAACCCCGAATATGAGAAGCTTAAGGCACGTGGCAAAGGCACTACAAAACAGGTCGCAAATGCCGAAATCATATACCCCGACGGCAAAGTGATAACTCGAATTAAAGACGTGGATAATGCCGTTAGGGAAATTATCGGAATAAACAAAGAACAATTCTGCCAAATCGCTATGATAGCGCAGGGCGATTTTTTAAAGTTATTACTCGCTTCCACAAAAGAGCGAATTGAAATCTTTCGCCATATTTTCAAAACCGAATTGTTTGGGGATTTGCAGGAACGTCTTAAGCGGGAGTCGGGTAAGCTTTCAGATGAATGCGATACCATAAAACGAAGCATTTCCCAATATATTAGCGGTATTGTTTGTTATGAAGACAACACTGATTATATCGAGGTATCAAAGGCGAAAAACGGTTCTTTGCCCACCGAGGAGGTTATAAAACTTCTTGAAAAGCTAATTTCCGACGATGAAAAAGCCGAAAAAGATATTGCTGTTCAAAAGGAAAAACTGCAAAAAGATTTGGATGAAATTAAGGCAAAAATCAATAAGACGCAGGATGTAATTGCCGCTAAAGCAGATTTAGAGAAAAACGAAGCCGCTTTTGCAGCAGAAACCGAAACACAAAAAGATTTAACCGCAAAATTAGAGGCGGAAAAATCAAATCAGCCTAAAATCAAGGAACTCGGTGAAAAAGCGGCGGCAATAAAAGTGCTTTTGCCGGATTACGACGAGTTTGAAACAAAAGAAAAAACTTTCAAGCTTAATAAAACGTTTATCGAAAATAACAACGAGGTTGCCAACGAAAAAGAAAACGAAATCAAGGCGGTTAGTGATGAAATCGCAAAAATTTCCGAGGAGAGAAAAACCTTGGAAAAAGCAGGCGAAGAAAAACTGAAGCTTGAAACCGAGAAAAAAGAGCTGACCGATAACGCTGATAAGCTTGGCAACCTAAAGACAAACATTACCGCGCTTGAAAAAGCTGATAGTGATTATTCGCAAGCATTACAGGAATATAACAATAAGCAATCTGCTTTTGAACGACTTGGCGGTGAATATAAAACTCTTAATAAAGCGTATTTGGATGCTCAAGCAGGTATTTTGGCTGACACATTAGAGGCAGACGAGCCTTGTCCCGTTTGCGGTTCTACTACCCATCCTAAAATCGCAGTAAAGCCCGAAAATACACCCACAAAAGAACAACTTGAAGAGCTACAAGGCGAGGTGGATGCGGCAAACAACGATGCCAATTCTGCCAGAACAAAGGCAGGTAACCTTAAAGGTGCGCTCGATGAGAAAAAGGAAAGTGTTTTGAGTGAAATCAAAGCACTTTTAAGTGATGTTGCTATTGCTGACGCCAAATCGCTTATATTGGTTAAACTGTCGGAAATTGATGCAGAAACAGAAATACTTGATAAAAAGATTTCCGAAGCCAAAGCGAAAATAGAACGAGCAGAGGAAATCGACCGCATATTGCCCGAGAAAAACAAAGACCTTGAAGCGCTTAAGAAAGAACTTTCTAAATTAAGTGATGAAATTAAATCTAAAACTGCAGAAAACGCATCTTTAGAAAAACGCATTGGCGAACTTAAGGCCAAGCTTACTTTTGCAACTAAAGAAGAGGCGCAGAAAAAGATTGATGAGTTTACCGAGAATGCGGAGCAGATGAGCAAGGATTATGATTCCGCGCTTAAAGCACTGAACGATAGCAAGGAAAAAATAGCCTCATTAAAATCTGCAAAAGAAGAGATAGTAAAACGACTTGGTGATAAAACCGACGTCGATCTTGAACAGGAAAAAGAGAAACTAACGGCCCTTGAATACCGTAGGGAAAGCTATGACCACGAATCAAAAATTACTCACGCCCGTATTTCAGCCAATCAAACAGCCCTTGATAATATCAAAGTGCGTTCGGGTGATTTAATTGCAACAGAAAAGAAATATTCTTGGGTGAAGGCGCTTTCAAACACAGCAAGCGGCAATATTTCCGGCAAAGAAAAAGTTATGCTTGAAACCTATATCCAGATGAACTATTTCGACCGCATTATCGCCCGAGCCAATACAAGACTTATGATTATGACCGACGGCCAATACGACCTTGTCCGTCGCAAAGAAGCCCTTAACAACAAGGGCCAAAGCGGCTTGGATTTGAACGTTATCGACCATTATAACGGTAGCGAACGTAGTGTTAAATCCCTTTCTGGCGGCGAATCCTTTAAGGCATCCTTGGCTTTGGCACTCGGTCTTGCCGATGAGATTCAATCAAGCGCAGGTGGCATCAATCTTGATACTATGTTTGTTGACGAAGGATTCGGCTCGCTGGACGAAGAATCTCTCGCCGCTGCTATGAAAGCGCTGACCTCTCTGGCTGATGGCAACCGCCTTGTCGGTATTATTTCCCACGTTGGCGAACTCAAACAAAAAATCGATAAGCAGATCATTGTTAAGAAAGACAAAGTCGGTGGCAGTTATGCTGAAATCGTGGTATAAACAAGGGTCCATCACCTGCTAAAGTCCGTTTTATGGGACAGTGCATGTGATATAATTATATCAACACAGGAAAGGTGGTAAGAGAATATGATTGAACAGTTGAAAGGTCATATCACAGAAGAACAGTTGGCAATGATTTTAACAACAATTAAAGAACAATATAAAAAATATCTACAGCTAACAGGAAGTTCCAATTTTACAAGTGTTTTTGCTGATGAATATGCACCACACAAACGTCAATATAGTGTTTCTTGGGCAATTTCCAGTGCGTTTCCAAGTGGAACATCAATCGGTGATTCTTTAAAAATTGAAAGATTGCTTTATGGAAAGGGACACACTAGACCTATATTATTCAACGATTTGATAGAACTTCATATTTTAAATCGAACAACACATTTTAATGCAGATTATCTAAAACAGCGCTATGAATATAATGCTGCTGATTTTTCAAATCAAAAACTGTTTGCATTTATTAAGTTTTCTGTTGAGCACAGAAAACTAGTTTCAGTTTCTTTATGCTTGCCTGATAAGAATGGCAATGTAGTTGCAGAAGAACCATTGTTAGGACGTGAAATGCTTAAGCTTATGGCGGCTTAATATTTGTTTATTAAAAGGAGGCTTTATATGTTTGAACCTTGGCAGTTGGCAATGATAGACGATGCCGGTTATAACGGCATTCGTGATGAACATATTGACCGTAGTACATTTGATTATCATTGTCAAAAATGCGGTGTTGATCCCGACAATTTTACGCAAGCAGATTTAGAACGATTGAAAGAAAAATTTAATGAATATGATAAATAGCAAAAACAAATATTTTGATATTGTTTCGAACAAAGCCGATATTGATTTAAAAATCAAGTGGAATGTACAATCTTTTGTTGCAGATGGTAATGATACTGGATTTATCGTTCAATACATAACGGTCAAAAGTAGCATATCATCTGTTCAAAACAACGATTATTGGGAATGCTGGCATATTAAAAATGGAATTTTAGAAAATTGTACAAATGATTTTGATGATAATTGGAGCCCAATTTATCCGCCATTTATTCCATTGTGTGAAGATGAGATAAAAGCTTCTCCGGATGGCCTTGTGAGATACTTTGCTCAGGTATTTTGGTTCCCTTCAGCAACAAGCAAATATCATCTTGTTAAGCAATGGGAACCAATAAAAAAATAGCACCTCTCCCGCAGGAGATTTGCCAATGACTTACCATTTCAATTGCGATGTTGATAAATACTTTGTTTGCAATCGCTTTTATGAATGGAATTATAAAGAAGTACTTTCAAATATAAAAGGTGGTGAGCGAAATTGCGATACATAATTGAAGATAAAAAGTATCGCTTCAAGTCGGCGTTTGATACCGAAACGGGTGCCTATGTCCGTACCGGTGTGCTTGACGAAAACGGAAAAGATACAGGCAAAGACCCGTTTATGGCATCTTATCCACACCTTATTGACGTGGGTATTATGGGGCATTGTATTCACGGCAAAACCGGGCTTTGTGCCAAGGCAGGTATCGGATGTTATCAAAGCGGTATGTTAGTAGAACAACCCAATATGTCGGTTGAAGACTTCAGGTGGATTGCAGAACAGTCAAAAGGCAAATGCAATCAATTTGCTTTGGGCGGTAGAGGCGATCCGGATCAACACGAACATTTTGAGAAGATTCTAAAGATTTGCCGAGAAAATGTGCTTGTGCCTAATTTTACGACATCCGGTTACGGTATGACACCCGAAATTGCCAACCTTTGCAAACAATACTGCGGCGCGGTTGCTGTGAGCTGGTATCGAAGTGAATACACACTAAAAGCAATTCAAATGTTGCTTGATGCAGGGGTAAAAACCAATATCCATTACGTACTCGGCAAAAACAGTATCGATGAAGCAATTGAACGCTTGCAAAACAATGATTTCCCAAAAGACATCAATGCAGTAATCTTTTTGTTGCATAAACCTGCAGGTCAAGGGACAAAAGCAAACATGTTAGAGGCAAGCGATCCGAGAGTCGCAGAGTTTTTTGCGGAGGTGGATAAGCGCCATCCGTTCAAGGTTGGCATGGACAGTTGCAACGTGCCCGGCGCAATTAACTTCTGCAAATCCATTTTGCCGGAATCCCTCGACACTTGCGAAGGCGGCAGATATAGCTGTTACATCGGTGCCGATATGATTATGGTTCCTTGCAGCTTCGACCAAGAAAAGCGCTATGAAGTTTCGCTCCGAGAAATGACCATAACCGAAGCGTGGAACAGCGAGCCTTTTGAGCGCTTCCGCAATAAGATGCGGGGTGCTTGTCCTAATTGCGAAAAGAAAGAACTTTGTATGGGCGGTTGTCCGCTAATGCCCGAAATTGTTTTCTGCGAAAGTAAAAATCGAAAAACAATATAAAGGGGGTACATACTATGAAATTCAGAACAGATTTTGTTACCAATTCCAGCAGCAGTAGTTTTACCATCTTAATTGGATTTAAGTTGGTGAATGGTGTCAGTATATCCTTTGAGGCAGAGGGAGGCGTTCCTGAAGGAGCCGCCGACTACTTTATTGGTGGCGCCGTTGTTAGCATCAGCCCCAAACAATTAGGGGAGGCCGGTAGCGTGGAGCAATTGATTAGCCTTCTTGCTTCTAATGTATATGATGCTTACTCCAAAAAACGAATTTTCAAGAAATATGCTCAACAGAAAGATGTTTCTTCCTCTAACAGCACTAAGGGTAATAAAAATGGTAAGATTAAAACTCCTCGTGCTTTCATTGCAGCTATTCGTGAACAGATCACCAATATGGACCAGATTGCAAAAATCACAATTGCTGGTTCCGAGAGCCCTTTTGGGTGCTATGATGCTGACTATAATCGTATTTATACCTATAACCTAAAAACCGGAGAGTACACGGGAACAGAAGAAGGTCAGCGTGTATGTGACATAGATGGCGAACACGGGGGCGATTTGGTAATTAGAGATCTAGGGTACTGCAAAATCGAGCGAAGTGAAAAATCAGAGTTCTCACTTTCCTGTTGGGATGAAGATTATGACGAAGATTATGATGATGACGAAGATTATGAAGGAGAAGAAAACATCGCCCCTATAACCGGTGAGGTTAAAAATACGTTACCGATTTATGATTTTCGGGTTGAAGACGAAGTACTAAAAAAATATTGTGGAGGAGCAGAAAACGTTGTTTTGCCAAAAGGAATAATATCCATTGACAATGGCGTTTTTAAAGATTATTCATTCATCAGCTCCATCACTATCCCCGATAGTGTTAAATTTATCGGCGAATATGCATTTTCCGGTTGCGAATCCCTCGAATCCATTACAATCCCTGATAGCGTTACCGCCATTGGCGCTTGGGCATTTGCGGGTTGTTATAAACTGACTTCTGTTTATATTTCAGATATTGCAACGTGGTGCAATATTTCGTTTGGCGGAACTTATTCCAATCCAACTGATTTTGCCAAAACGTTATATGTAAATGGTAAACCTCTAAAAGAACTGATTATTCCTGAGGGCGTTACAGCCATTAGTGACAGAGCTTTCCTTGACTGCGAATCTCTCACATCTATCACAATCTCTGATAGTGTTACCGCCATTGGCGCTTGGGCATTTGCGGGTTGTAAATTCATCGCATCCATCATCATCCCCGATAGTGTTAGCAGTATTGGCGAATCCGCTTTTTCTTACTGCGAATCTCTCACATCTATCGTTATACCTGATGGGGTCACTGAGATTGACAAACGGGTTTTCAACGGTTGTAAATCTCTCACATCCATAGACATTCCTGAAACTGTTACCGACATTGGCCACAGTGCATTTACTGGTTGCGAATCTCTCACATCTATCGTTATACCCGATGGGGTCACTGAGATTGGCGAATGGGTTTTCAACGGTTGTAAATCTCTCACATCCATAGACATTCCTAAAGGGGTAACAAGCATTGGTGATGAGGCTTTCCGCGACTGCGAATCTCTCACATCTACCACAATCCCTGATAGTGTTACCCGTATTGGAATAAAAGCTTTCAAATTCTGCGAATCTCTCACATCTATCAATATTCCTGAAGCTGTTACCGACATTGGCTACGGTGCATTTACTGGTTGCAAATTTCTCACATCTATCGTTATACCTGATGGGGTCACTGAGATTGGCAAACAGGTTTTCGCCGGTTGTAAATCTCTCACATCTATTGATATCCCTAAAGGGGTAACAAGCATTGGTGATGAGGCTTTCCTTGACTGCGAATCTCTCACATCTATCGTTATACCTGATGGGGTCACTGAGATTGGCAAACGGGTTTTCGCCGGTTGTAAATCTCTCACATCCATCATTATCCCTGATGGGGTCACAACCATTCGTATTGGGGCTTTTGATAACTGTTTCGCCCTTAAGACTGTCACGATACCTAATAGCATAAAGAAAATTAACAAAGCGGCTTTCGGTGCCTTGAAAACCGTTTATTTCCAAAGTGAGAAACAAAAAGAAAAGTTTAAGGATTATTTTGGCAACGCAGAATTGATTGTTGAGTGACAGCACTGTAAAAATGCCGACGGTTCCTACACAGCTTGTGTCGTCCAAAAGCAAGCAAATGAAAAGCCTTCAAAAGCGAGAAAATAAAACCATTTAAAAGGAGCAGGCAATTATGAAAATCAGAACTGACTTTGTAACCAATTCTAGCAGTAGTAGCTTTACTGTTATGATTGGGTTTGAACTTTCAAACGGCGATCGCGTGTGTTTTGAAGCAGAAGGCGGTAGTGCCGAAGATCGTGCGGAATACTTTGTTGGCAACGCCATTGTAAGCATCAGTCCAAAGCAATTGGCTAATGCCGGCAGCGTAGAGCAACTGATCATGTTGCTTGCCGATAATGTATATGACGATTACACCAAAAAACGAATTTTCATGAAATATGCTCGGCAGAGAAATGAGACTCCATCTAATGAGATGGAGATTGATCATAAACAAAGCGCAATTAGAGATCCCCAAGACTTTATTGAAAAAATACGTACAAAGATTGGAAGTATGGATGAAATCGAGAAAATCGTGATTGCTGGTTACGAATCTAATTATGAGAACTATAATCGTCTTTACAGCTATAATCTAAAAAGCGGAGCTTATACAGGAAGAGAAGAAGGACGTATTCTTTCAGAAATTGATGGCACGCATGGTGGAGAATTGCGATTCAAAGATTGGTATGAATGCAAAGTCACACGGGCAGAAAAGGCAATAACATCAATTTTGGATTGGGGAACGGATGATGAAATTGAAAAAAACGTTCCAATGGGGCGTACCGTTAACACATTGACATCGTTTAATGAATTTTTGATTGAAAACGGAACGCTTCGAAAATATTGCGGAGCAGAAACCAAAGTGGTTTTGCCCGAAGGAATAACTGCTATTAGCGAAAAGGCTTTTGAAAATCTTGCATTTATCAAGTCGATCACTATTTCGGATGGTGTTATAAGTATCGGCGATAGAGCGTTTTATGGCTGCACATCCCTTAAAACCATTACGATTCCGGATGGCGTTAAAAGCATTGGTAATTTTGCTTTTGATAATTGCAAATCCCTCGCATCTGTCACAATTCCAAATAGCGTCACAAGCATCGGTAAAATGGCCTTTTATTACTGCTCGTCAATCAAAACTATCACAATTCCGGATAGCGTCGCAAGCATTGGTGATAATGCGTTCGGTAGTTGTTCTTCCCTTACATCCATAACCATTTCCAACAGCACCACGAGCATCGGTAAAGGGGTGTTCAGTGGCTGTAAATCTCTCGAAACCATTATAATTCCGGATAGCGTCACCAGTATCGGCGATTCGGCTTTCAGAGGTTGCAGCTCCCTTATATCCATCACGCTTCCAACCGGCATTACAAGTATTGATGACGGGGTATTTTTTAACTGTACATCTCTCGAATCCATTGCGATCCCGGATAGCGTTACGAGCATCGGAAAAGATGCGTTCTCCTGTTGCAAAAATTTGACCAGAGTCGCCATTCCCAATGGCGTAAAAAGCATTGGCAACAATGCTTTTTACGCCTGTACCGCCCTGGCTTTTATCACTATCCCCGAAAGTGTTACAGAAATTGCCGAGAACGCTTTTGGCTATTGTTGCGGGATCATCAGCATCTCAGTGGATACTAATAACACGGCTTTTTCCTCGCAGGACGGCTTTCTGTTTGACAAAAAAATGACGATTCTGAAACGATATCCTGCAGGAAGAACTGCAACAACCTATGCCATCCCCGATAGTGTCAAACGCATAGGTCCCAACGCGTTCTCCGGTTGCAAAAATTTGACCAGTGTTATTCTCCCTAACAGCGTCAAACGCATCGGGGACAATGCTTTCCACGGTTGTACATCTCTTGAATCCATCATCATTCCGAATAGTGTAACAAATATTGGCAAAGAGGCTTTTAGTGGATGCAGAGGGTTGAGCAGCCTCGCCCTCCCGGATAGTATTGAACGTATTGGGAAAAGAGCTTTTGATTATTGTGCGCTTAAATCAGTTCATTTTCAAAGCGAAGCGAAGAAAGAGCAGTTTCAAGATTGTTTTGGTAGAGCAGAGTTGATTATCAAATAACCAAAAATAATAGTGTGAAAATAATTGATGGGCACAGAGACGACTTGTAACACAAGGATTTATACAACGAAAAATTAAGCATAAGGAAAAAAGAACAAAATTGTAGTTTGATTGAGAATAGAATAATGACGTCGAACATAAAGGCGAATAACTAATCAGAAAATATTGGAGGAACCTAAAATGAGCAATTTTAAAGATTTTGAAATTGAAGACGGAGTTTTAAAAGGTTATTACGGAGACGAAAACAACGTTATTATTCCGACTGGAATCACTGCGATTGGCGATTATGCGTTTGAGTGCATCGATGAGCTTTTTAGCGTAATTATCCCAGACGGGGTCAAAAGTATAGGGGATAATGTGTTTCAATGTTGCCACGCGCTATCCGAGATCATCATTCCTAATAGTGTTACAAGTATTGGAGAAGAAGCATTCTTGGATTGCGATTCGCTTACCTCCATCACTATCCCCCATAGTGTCACAAAGATCGGCAGCTACGCGTTTGATGGTTGCGTCAGTCTTGAAACCGTTTATTTTCAAAGCGAGGAACAAAAAGAAAAGTTTAAGGATTGTTTCGGCAAAGCGGAGTCGATTGTCGAGAGACCACACTGTACAAATGCCGACAGTTTCCATACAGCTTGTGTCGTCCAAGAGCAAACAAATGAAAAGCCTTCAAAAGCAAAATTCACAGCGACGAAATCCGAAGTTGTTCAATCTGTCAAACAAGAGGCGACAAAAGCTGCGAAGCCTAAAATGACAAAAACTACGGCAAGCGACCTGAATGTATCAAACAAAAATTACATTATTGAAAACGGCAAGCTTATCCGATATAAAGGGAGTGCGGCGACTCCAACGATTCCGGAAGGGGTAATCGTCATAGGTACAGGTGCATTTGATGGCCTTCCCAATATGATTTGCACCGACTTACCGATTACAACGGAGCATATAGAAACAGGTGCTTTCAGAAACTGTCCGAAGTTGTTTCGTGTTGCCATTATGGAAACTGTGACGAGTATCGACAAGGGCGCTTTTGAAAACAATGCCGATCGTTTTTATATAGACACGACGGCCGGCTCTTACGCCGCTCAATATGGCAAGAAAAATGGTATTCCGGTAGAAACCGACGGGTTGTTTACCAAGAATGCCATGATGATGAAAAAAGCAAAAGCGGCGCGTAAAGCGGCTGAATCTAAGAAATAAGATGTTGGATTACGACAAAGAGCCCTGCTGTTTAGCAGGGCTCTTTTGATTTGCAATTATTCCGCCACAAATTGGATTTTATTTTCCTTTGCGTATGTTTCGGCATAGCTACCAGCCGGTGCATGAATCACAGTGTTCTCATTTTCGGTGAGAAATGCATTTTCTCCAATGGAAACGACGTTTTGCGAAAGATAAATATTCGTCAGGGATTTACATTGCCAGAACGCACAATCTCGGATGATGGTTACTGTTTCAGGGAAGCGAATTTCTTTAAGTGCACTGCACCCCCAAAACGCCTGGGAGTCTATGGTTGTTACGCCATTGGGAATGTATACTTTTTCCAACGATGTACAATCAGCAAGAACGGACCGTGTAATGACTTTGAGTAAAGGTGGGAAAACAAACTCCGTCAAAGAAGAGCAGTTATTAAAGGCGCTATCTCTGATCGTTTTTATTCCGCCGGGGAGGATAATTGATTTTAGTGAAGTACAACTGCGGAATGTTCTTTTGGGTATGCTCGTAATCGCTTCCGGGATATTAATGGAGCAGAGCTTTTTGCACTCAAAAAAGGCTTTTTCTTCCAATTTGGAAAGGCTCTTCGGCAACACAACCGATTTTATGGATGTATTTGCGAACGCTCTTTCGTTGATCTTTTTAATTCCGTTCGGAAGGACTAAATCTTTTGCTTTTCCAACATAAGAAATAACCTCATTTGATACAATTGTTAAGCCTTCAATATCAGGTTGAGTATTTTCGTTATTATCAGCAGACAACGGTAGAACCAACGCAGTTTTTTCAAAATTAATCCACATAGCAGGTCGAACACAAATACATGTTGAGTTAAAGCTTATATCTCTTGACCAATAATCCACATATCGTTCATCGTCGGCAAACGCCTCGTCAATCGCTCCCATTTTGTAGGCGTATTTTGTTGCCATACACTTTTCGATTCCATAGGATTCCACTTCATCGGAATCCAGTATGAATATATAGTTCGCAGATTGTTTTTTGGATTTTTTTATGTCTTCCGGATCAACAAACTTATAATCACCGTCAGACAATATGGTGACCGGTGCAATTCGTGCCATTTCCTCTGAGGTGAAAGCGATTTTTGAAAAAATGTTATTAAGCCACTTGCGAAGAGACGACCGGCTCCACGACTGACCGCCATAGTTTTGTCGATCTAATGCATATTTACTAACCACAAGTGCACGGTTCTTTTCTACTTTTAAAACAATCCATTCGATATCTTCAGGACCGTTTGTTTCGTTGCAATCTTGCTCATAATGTCCGAAAAATACAGATTCTCCTTCAGTCGCATTAAACACATCAAAGCCTAGTCGTGGACGATTATGAAACAGCAAAACTCCATCATCTTCAATTTCACAATCACCCTCATAATCATACCAGTTATAATTTGCCAGTGACGATGCTTTGACGCGCGTGATTTTGCATTTTCGTAAGTCATCAAATCGTAAATCACCGCCGTTTCCTCCGTCTATTTCACGCATAGGGCGACCTTCTACCGCTCCAGTGTATTCATCGGTTTTCAGATTATATGTATAGACGCGGTTATAGTCTGCGTAATTAGATTCGTAGCCGCCAATTGTGATTTTTTCGATTTGATCCATATTGCCAATAGTGCAACGAATTGCTGCAATAAAATCACGTGGATTTTCTACGAAAATTCCTGTAATTCCATTTTCTTTACTTATAGATCTCTTTTCTTTCTGCTCGACATACTTCTTAAAAACATGTCTATTTGTGAGTTTGTCATATATACCTTCGGAAAGTAGCGAAAGCAATTCTTCTATATTTTCAGCGGCACCTAATTGTTTGGGGCTAACACTTGCAATTGCCTCACCAGCAAAGACGGGAGAGTGTTCTTCCGGGATTCCGCCTTCTGCCTGAAAACAAATACGATCACCATCTGTCAACTGAAATCCAATTAAAATCGTAAAGCTGGAACTACTGGAATTTGTGACAAAATCTGTTCTGATTTTCATAGTTTATTGCTCCTTTTGTATTCTTGCTACAATACGATCCATTCGTCAAGTTTTTATAACGCAGTTGACTTTACGGAATAAGAACCGTCATCTTCGAAAGCAATAACCAGAATTTTTGCGTCTTCCGAATCAAAAGTAACAAACTCTCCTGCAATACCTGCTTTGCCGTCGGTTGCAGACAAAAGCTTTTTACTGATTTCAATGAAGCTTTCAAAGTCTTTTTTTGACTGTAGTTCAAGGTAGTTGACAAACAAGCTAATCCCATTCGGAGCATTACGAAAATCCACGTCGGCATGATCGCCTATTTCAGAAAACGCTTCGGCGCACTCTTTTATTTGTTCGAGGCTCATACTCTCAGATAAATCATCGTCAAACACAGCGCAGGTATCGGGGGTTATCCACATCCCGTTTTCCGGAAGTTCTGAAGGAGCTGGCTGGAGCACGCCGTTATAAAGCATGCCATTTTTTATTCCAAATGCGCACAAAATACCTGCACCGGGCTCGCAGTCTGCGGAATTATACATTGAGAAGAAAAGATTCTCTGTAGCAGTTTCATCGTTTTCAAGTTTGCTTTCGATGAAATCGCAAATCTCAAATGGACCCACATTGGCACAGTCATCATTGCGATACTCGTAATGCATGGTGTAGTCTATAGACTTCGCCTTTTTCAATGTATTGAGCAACTCTTTGTCATTAAAAGAATAGGCTTTGTTGTCGGCAATAAGTTTGAACTCTAAAACAAAGGAGTTTTCAGAGGGTAAGCGTTCTCTGATCTGTGAAAAATGGTCGGCAATAAGATCGATGATGTCCGAGAAACCGGCGGCATTCTCGATGGAAAAATGTTCTTTTATGGTGTAATAAATACTCATGTTTTTCTCCTCAAATACAAATGTTTTATTCATCAGCTGATGTACATATTATACCATTTTTCGCAGCATAAGTCAACGCATGGGTTAGACGTATTTAGGGTGTAAAACCTATGAAGAACGATGTTTTGATTTGCCTCAAATAAGCCTAAGGCGGAGAGGGATGACCTCTCCGCCTTAACTTTTACCACAAAGCTGAATCTTGGCTTATCTATAAATCAGTTCGTTGTTTACGATTTCGGTGACACGCTCTCTGATGTTATTCATTCGGCGCACCCACTCCATTTGGTCGGCGGCTTTCAATTCCTCCGTAATGCCTTCTGTTTTCTTATACTGCACTATAAGATTATCGCACATTTCTTGTGCCAGAGCGTTTATCTTAAAGAGATAGGAATTGGGGTCACCTTCAAAACTTAAGCGGTTGTAGGTGGCTTTTCGGTGGGATTTAAGATATTCCTCATGCTGCACACCCCATACACCGATTTCTGTGGTTTCCACTTCCGGTAGTGTGAAGCAGGGGATGTAATAATCCCCGTTCAGTTCATACCACAAGCCGTTGGATTCGTCATAAATATACTTTTCTAAAGGCAACACCGCACAAAGAAGCAGTGGAAAAGATTAGAAAAAAGTGGTAAAATAAGGGTATGAACAAACAAATGAATCTGTCGTTTTTTAGCGACGAATTGAAAGAAGTCAAAACGCATAAGAGAGAATTTCTGGAACAGATCGAACGAATCATGCCGTGGGAAGAGCTGGAGGAGCTGGTCAGACCGTGCTACTATGAGGGAAAGCGCGGAAATAAGCCCTACGACCTGGAGTTGATGCTGCGGATTCATCTTCTGCAAAACCTCTACAACCTGTCCGACGAAGGCACTCGAAATGAGGTCATCGACAGCCGTGCTTTTTCGGATTTCTGCGGTGTGGAATCCAGCAATCAGATTCCGGACGGCGACACCATCGGCAGATTCCGCAATCTGCTCATCAATAACCACATTCATGAACAATTCTTTGCTCTCGTAGTAAAAACCCTGACCGACCGGGGGTTGATCCTCAAGAAGGGGACAATCGTGGATTCCACCATCATTGAGGCGCCAAGTTCGACCAAAAACAAGGAGAAGCAGCGGGATCCGGATGCCCACTCGGTGAAAAAAGGGTCCGACTGGCATTTTGGGTATAAGGCACATGTTGGGGTAGATAAAGACAGTGGGATCGTTCACACCTTGGAAGTAACGGGAGCCAACGAACACGATGTCAGCATGACCGCAAAGCTATGAACCGGCGAAGAAGAGGTCGTTTACGGTGACAGCGGCTATCTTGGTGCTGAAAAGCGGGAAGATGCCGTCACAAAAAACAAGCATGGCAAAAAGATCCGGTACAAAGTCAATCGCAGGCCGTCCCAATACAAGAAAAATTCCAAACGTTCGCAGGCGCAGATGAAACGAAGAGAACACGAAAAATCATCGGTGAGAGCCAAGGTAGAGCATGTATTTGCTGTCGTCAAAGGGCAGCTTCGATACCGGAAAACACGCTACCGAGGTCTGCGAAAGCAGACGGCGAAACTGAATATGCTGTTCGCTCTGGCGAACCTGATTCTGGCTGACAGACCTTCCCGTCTGGCGGCTTGATCCGGTGCGCCTATCAGAGCGGATATGCGGAAGTTGAATGGCTTTTCTGCTCGGCAACTGTCCGACGTCGATCTTCATCCGCTATTATGCGGTGTTGCCTTAAGAACAATGGCTTTTGTGTGAGCAAATTTATTACCACATATAGGAATAAAAACCTCGACTGAAGTTAGACTACATCTAGCTTCGGTCGAGGTTTAGCTTTAAATGTATATGAGATGACAGTTGACAATTTCGGCGGCGCGTTGTCGGACGTTGTTCATTTTGCAAACCCACTCCAACTGATTCCTGTTATAAAGGGTTGATTTTTTCGCCGTTTTGTGATACTATATTGATACTAAAATTTGTAGAGCCTATAGAAACAGAACATTCGTTCGGCTATTTACCCAAATTTTTAGGCTCTGAGTGACTTGCTTTTCTCAATATTATTTGAATTTAAGCGAGTGGGAATGATGTCGAGGGCAGCGTAACCCCGCATAAAGGCAGGCTCACATAAGGATACTTTCAAAAAGTGACCGATTGAGAGCAGCACA